>Ga0307377_10005554_pt1 | contig 13483 bp, 25 predicted proteins | sample TR3MG_FD_202535 | JGI IMG/M metagenome (GOLD analysis project Ga0307377, IMG submission 202535) | Soil microbial communities from Risofladan, Vaasa, Finland - TR-3 | ecosystem: Environmental > Terrestrial > Soil > Coastal area > Acid sulfate soil | place: Finland: Risofladan, Vaasa | collected... | reverse complement strand
AGGCGGCCCAACACACAAAGGGCTATAACTCAGCAGTTAGAGTGCCTGTCCGATAAACAGGAAGCCGGGGGTGCAAATCCCCGACTGGGCAAAACCGGTTTAGTAAGGGTGCAACTCCCTCCGGGGTCATTAAGGCCGGAAAGTACGGGTGCAAGTCCTGTCGGGGGTATCAGAAGAAGTGCGAGGTGCAAATCCTCGGCGGACCATCACCACGAGACGAGAGCAACTTCAGCGATTACCGTGACGCCGCGTTCTGGCGACCACTTCACGGCTACGTCCCCGGCGATGATTCGGCGGCCCAAATGGCTAATCTCAAACGCGCCGCGCAGAGAGGCGCCGCGCAGCAACTCTTGCCAGGAGCCCGCCCGAGGAACTCCAATCCGAACACGGGGCCTGACGCTAAAGCGTATGGCGTGCCTCGTAGTGTTCGTTGCTGGAAGGGGGCGAACATCAACGGAGAGCCGAGCAGCTCGCTTCTCGCCGTTTTGAGGGACCGGGTTAGGGTTGACCTCGAAGAGACCAACGTAATCAAGCCTGACATTGAGCTCGTTAGTGATGCTCAGCGGCCCGAGGTTAAGGGTCGTCTCCTTGCCCGTCGTATGGACGTAGGGACGATAGGGCGCTCCACCGTTCTCTGGCGTGCGCGAGTCTAGCCAACTCCGAGACCACCAAGCCCCGTTGAGGTTGTGGCCGTCCCAATCACTCTCAGCCTGAGAGTTGAAGAGGGGGGAGAAGTCGTTGACTTCGGGGCGCACATACCAACCGTGTCGGACCGCCATTCTGATAAACCAGCGTTCCTGACTTCGAGCCTGGCGTACTAGCAGTCGTTGCACACCTTCGTAGCGAATGACAAGTGACCCCGGCGTTGCCCGGTATGCGGTGACGGAGTTAAGCCAGTTGTTGGCGTCACGATACCGGTGTGCGCCGATGGGACCTAGCTTGATGTTCACGTCCAGGCATGGCGCATCAAAACTGTCCGGAGTTGATAGTGGTGCGGTGTTAAGGGCGAGGGTTGGGTTGGCGGCGAGCAGCAAAAAAATAAACGACAACAAAGTTTGCTGTCGTCCCATCATGCTGATTACCTCCAGGTAATTAAAGTATACGGCACAAATCAATTAAGGAACGTAATCCGGGTCAGGTGCCCGGTCCTTTTTGCTAAGGAGTGAGCGCCCGAGAGGGCGTGGGGTGCAAGTCCTCTGCGTTCCATCAAAGTATAAATGACAGAGAAAGGTCTGATTTTGGTCTAATCAGGTATACGAATAACAACTACGAGGTATGGGCTAGTCTGGTTTTGGCAGCCTGATTTGGGATCAGGACAACTCGGGGGTTCGAATCCCTATACCTCGATAAAGGGCGAACTGTGATAATCGATGATCCATGCCTCGTACTTAATTCTGGCTGGAAGCCAATTAGGTTCCTAACTATTGGGACTGTTATCTCGACTTTGCTGCGAGACATGGCCTGCGTTATCCACCCGGAGACCTTCGAACCGCTGACTTTTGAGCAGTGGATGGAACGTCACCCGGCGGATAGCCGGATGATCAAGACCTCTGGGCGGCCTGTGCCTGCTCCAGACGTCGTGGTCCTCAAGGCCTACGGCAAGATGCCCCCCATGAAGATCGGGTTCAATAGGCAGAACCTCTTCAGGCGCGATGAGCACGACTGCCAGTATTGCGGCGTGAGTCTCCCCGGCGCAAAGCTCCAGATCGAGCACGTCATGCCTAGGTCGCGAGGCGGTCCTACGACGTGGCTTAATACCGTCGCAGCGTGCGGCCCGTGCAATGCCCGGAAGGCTGACAAGACACCGCATGAGGCCGGAATGTCTCTTAGGAAAAAGCCAGCGCAGCCCAATTGGATTCCAGGTATAAAGATACCTCAGGGAGAGGTCAGGCCCTTGTGGACTCAGTTCTTCAAGAAGTTGGCTTAAACAGAACGTGTGCCTTTGCTAGGCGCTAGTGGGGGTGGCGATAAGCCCCACGATTGAAGTGGTGTAGCAGCCACAACAAAAGCTTCTTGTCCGAATGGACCGTCGATTGGTGGCGACGCTAAAGTCCTGGAGACCGGAGCCTCGGCTATGAGGGCCTCCTTGCAACCACCTTTGGAAGATGAACCGGACGAGCGTGCCGGCTACTCCTGGAAAGAGTATGGTCCCCTCACGGGGATGGGGAGCGATACCTCCTTCTTCCGTTTCCAATCGACCCGGTCTGCAGATACTGATGGACGAGGCCTTCGGCCAGTGAGTATGCTGGGGCCATGAAGCTCAACGAACTCGTTTGCCCGACCTGTGGCCTCAAGTGCATGACCGACGCGGCGTATACAACGTGCGCTAGCTGTCAGACCACCTTCTACGCGGCCCAGAGCCGCTCGGTGGACAACCCGGCGCCACTAAGCGGTCAGATCGTCGTGTGGCCTACGATCGCTCCCCAGCCGCATGTGCCCTACGTCACGTGGGTAGGAACCGTGCCGGAGCCTATAACTGGTGGCAGCATCAGTACGGGCGGCACGACAGACCAGGCCATCTGCCAGGTCTGGAACTAAGAACATTTGCCACTACCGAGTAGACGGATCCACCTTTCGTAAGGGCGGAATCAGGGTGCAACTCCCTGTTGTGGCTTTTCACGCTGCTCTAGGCCGTGAGACGGGGCGCTGTTTTGTAATCAGCGTGACGGGATGCAACTTCCTGCTAGAGCTTCTCGCCCCCGTAGCCAAGAAGATTAAGGCAATCGCCTCCTAAGCGATTTATCGTAGGTGCAATTCCTGCCGGGGGTATCCTTCCGAATCTGCATCACTTCGTTAATCTGTAGTGATGGGTGATCAACCGGATAGTATTACGCAGAGACTGAAGAGACTCTTCAGGAAGGACCCAGTTCCTCCTAAGAAGATGTCCGCCTCACAGGTCATCCGTCCAGAAGAGGTTATCAGGGAGAGCGGTAAGCGCGCCCCGAGGATGACCCCTTCGTCGGGTCGTCCTCGGGTTGCACCCCTGATGACGATTAGTGAGCTCCAGAACGGAATTACACACGCCAACTATCACAGTGACGTGCTTACCGCGACGACGATAGTCCGGGACCCGATCACACGTCGGCTTAGTCGTAAGCATCTTGAGCAGGGAATGCGCAGAACTACCGGCTATTACGATAAGACAGGAGCGCTCTACGATGAGCGCGACGCGGACTGGTAGACCGGTTAGATCCTAGTATTTCCGCGAGTCTCGGTAATCACGTGGCCGGGGACCATACGATAGCGCCGATCCTTGCATTCCTTTTCGCGGGCGTCGTCATCGGCAATGAAGAAATCATTACCCCAAACGAGAACTCTAGGAAATGGCTCTGGGATCTCAGGTTTTCCAATTTCGAAGCCGAAGTAATCGACAAGTATCACAGATGCCATAGTGACAGAATAAGCGTAATCATCGTTTTAGTTTAGGGTTGCAGAATGTTTTTCTTCAGAACTCCAATACGTAGCGCTGATTAAAGGCTGAATGGGAGCTAAATTGATTGTGTGGATCGAGCAGAGAATCTTCATAAAGCGCTAGCGGCAGCCGAGGAGGCGCTGGGTAACGCGGTCGAGCGCTACAGGGTTGCGCTAGGTTGCTGTACCGAGTGCGGAGATTTCTTTGAATCAGGCGAGTTGGGCGTAGCCATAATCGATGAGGTTGGTCGAATCGGTTTTGAGCACGAGTCCTGCCCGGCAGATTCAACCGACTACGGATCAAGTTATCGGAATGCCCGGCATATTCGACTTCACCCCCCGCCTGAGGTATAACTTGATTCCTCTGTCTCCTAATAAAGGAAAGCAATGACCATCAGGCTCGACGTCCACATCTCTAGCCAGTCAGATCCGCTAACGCTCGACGATTATGCTACCTATCTAGCACTAGCAGCTAGCAGTGATATCTACGGCGACGACCCTGGTTTGCCCAACGAGGTTTACTACAGTAATCCAAAGGAGGAAACTGAGCTTTCTATCTCAGAAGAGGATGAATAGTAAATCAAAGAAGAGGAAAAAACGTAAGAGGCTGACCGAGGCCCAAATGATTACGCGCGAAGCTCGGAAACTTCGGAAAATGATGAAGTCTTCTGAGTCTCTTCGGCTCAGGAAATTGCAGCGTTTGGGACTAACCGAGTCGTCAGACACGACCGATGCCGGACACAAACGGAAGTCTGTCGTTAAACTACTGGGGTGGAACACCGACCGCCGAGCGAAATCTTCCTAATCTTCCAGAGAGCGGTCACGTTTCTGGACGAGTGGCTCTTCTACGGACTGCTGCTCTACCTGTTCGTGAACGGTCATTACTACATGATGCCCGTGGTTGCCGCACTCGGAGGAACGTTCGTCTGGAACTCCTACAAGCGCCAGTGGGCAATGGAGTCGCAAAGATTCGGTCCGCTTACTCCGGACTGCTATTCATCAGACGACGAACGTTCTCCTTGCAGAACCCAGGATGACCGTTGCGAGTGATGAGTTCGTAGATCAGCCCTGTAGTAGGGTCCTCCTTGGTGAAGACCTGCGTGAGCGGACGCTCGCATGGGCAGGTGAGGAGTGTGTCGAACTCGACGCCGTCCGCTTCCCACTCCAGCATCGTCGCCGTGACGTCGTCGACGTGGTAGGCAAGGTGGTGAACGGCCCCACGACCGCCACGCTTGGTGACCCAGGCGTGCATCTTGGAGCCTGGGGGTCCGGAGGATATGAAGATCTCCGGTTGGCCTGGCTTCTTCAGCGCGTAGGAGTGGGCTTTAGACCCGTCCTTGAGCGTGAGCTCAAATTCGTCGACAACCTCGTAGCCGACCCGAGTAAAGGAAGGTAGAGCCGCTTCGCGGTCAAGAACACGAAGTGCAAAGTGGTCAAGCGGTAATGTGATGATCATGATGCGCAGAATAACATACGCTTCGATAGCTCAGTTTAGTCAGAGCATTCGTTTGGTATACGAAAGGTCGTGGGTGCGAATCCCACTCGAAGCTTCAGTGGATCGTAAACCTGACAAGCGAGCAGGTGCCGGTTTGAGCCCGGTCAGACCCCGCAAGGGGTTGGGGTGCAAGTCCTCTGCGATCCGTCGTATATTTGAATCAACGGGGTGTAGTCTCGGAGTGAGACGTTGCGTTTGGGACGCAAAGGCGGCAGGTGCGACTCCTGTCACCCCGATATGAACATGGCCTTTGACGAGTGCAAATGCGGCCACATCGCAATAGAGCACTTCTCCAGCACCAAGATCGACACCAACAGCTCGTGCGCCGAGTGCGACTGCAGGAAGTTCGAGATGAAGCCTCAGCCTGAGCTGGAGCCGCTAGACCACGTTCCGAACTAAGGATCGTAAACCTGACAAGCGAGCAGGTGCCAGTTCGAACCTGGTCAGGGCACAGCGATGTAGTCTGGGGTGCAAGTCCTCTGCGATCCTTTTCCTAGAGCGTCAAATTACCTAAGACACAGATGCGATTCGGTCGAGCACCGTTTCTTCTGCGGTGCCGAAGATAAACGTCAACCGGTCGTAGGTCATCCTGAGCGTTACCTTGAAGACATCGTCCTCTGAGGCATCGAGAGGTGTCAAGGTCATCGAGGCTTCCGTCGGCGTGACGTCGGTCAGCACGACCGTACCGCTCGGCTCCCCTTTGGCGTCGAATTCATCGGTGATGTGGTAGATGCCGACGATCAGCGGGAACGGCTTGCTCCTCTTCGCGAAGTCGATGATCTCCGGCTTCCACGCCGACTCCAGGATCACTTCACCCCGGCCTTGCCATGGCACCCCCGGCTCAATCACGACTTTGGAGACGCCTAACGCCTCACCCTCAAAGCCAACGCGGGGGGCAAAGCGGAAACAGCGGAATGGGTCTGTCGTAACTGATCTAGCCATGGAGTGAGTCTAACCGACTCATGCGATCTGGTGTAGTCTATTAGGATGACCAATCGCATCACCCTACTGCTCATCCTTGTCGCGCTCGCTGGCTGCAAGGCTCCGAAGCCTCCGGGGGACCTTCCCCCGCCTGAAGGCGACCTCGCCTACCTCCTCACGGCCGACCCTGCGGCCGTCACGACGGCCCAGCTCGTGGCCAGCGTGGCTGACGCTGACTCCAGGATGCTCGCCCACAACGTCGTTGAGGGGATCTACTGGCAGGCGATCCGCCGCGAGCCCACATCAGCGCCAAATACCTACGGCTCCGGAGGGGACAGCCTGCTTTTCACGGGCATGTATCTCGCCTCCCGCTCCTACCAGTATGGGGTGACGAAGAGCTCTGCTGATCTCGATCGGGCGATCGGGGCCCTGCGAGGGATTTACATCCTCACCCACATCAGCGGAACGCCTGGGGCGCTCATGCGCTGCGCCTTCCCAACGGCCACACCGGGACCGTGGCAATACCCGGGGGCTTGGCAGAGTCGTATCGACGGTGGCTTCGTCTACGATAGTCCTACAGACATCGCGGACCCGTTCAACCCTGGCCAGAACCTGCCGCAGATGACCTTCTACACGAGGGTGACGCGAGACCAGATTACTGGACTGGTCTACGGGCTCTCTGTCTTCGAGCGGGTCGTGACTGAGTTTGATGCAGACCCAGCCGACATTCCACGTATCAGGCAGGCACAGGACATTCTGGCGCAGATCGTTAGCAACGTCTACCAACACCTGCGTGCCCACGACTTCAAAATTAGAGATCAGACGGGCCGCAACGACACGCGCTCCGATAGTGTCGGCCGAGACCTGCTCCGACTGTCTCTGCTCGGCCTTTACCGGCTCACTGTTGTGCGGGTAGACCCGACGCGCGTGTCCAGGATCGTTGACAAGTATCACGACCTGCTCCGACCCTTCAAGGCGGCCGGACTCTTCCCATCAGACCCATTCAACGTCGGATCGAATGCGCAGCAATACTACGCATGGAACCTACGCCTAACTCGGGTTGCATCTGTGTGGTTGACGGCTAACCCCCAGGACAAGGAGTTCCTCCGCACCTACACCTACCGCTGGATGTTCCGATTCGTTCGGGCTCACAAGAACGCGTGGTTCTCGTTCATTTACGCGATGATGGCGAACTCGGGCGAGAACGACGCTGCCATTGATGCCTCTCTCAGCCTGAAGTCATGGTCGCTCCGACCTGCTCCTGGCTGGCCTTCGCCCTTGGCTAAGGGCTGGGGGCGTCCGTATGACGCCCCCAGCATCGCAGAGCGCGTCTCAGGGGGCGGAAACTCCCGAGTCCTGTGGCCGCACTTACGGAAGCCTACAACCTACTGGACCTGGCAGAAGGACCCGTGGGACGTTGCAGTCACCCACCCCACCGCCGCCTTCGACGGAGTGGGGATCGACCTCACCCTTCCCTACTGGATGGCCCGGTATCACGGACTGATGCGGTAGAAGCGACAAGCGCCGCATGCTCGACAAGCTCAAGGCGAAGAAGATCCGCAGTCGAATCGAGCATGTGCGACGCCTCTGGGACCAGGGGAACCAAGCCTGCACCGTGCCCGGACACGCACAAGCACATCGATAATCTCCCCACTAAGTGCTGCCTGGGACACATGGTCGAGGACTTACGACTCCGGTAGCTCCTCAATCAATGGACTTTGGTAAGCTATTGATGTAAAACGCCCACAAGGAGGATCTGATGGACCTACTGCGATCAAACAAAGACGCCACGGCGACCAAGCTAAACCTCGCACTCTTCACTGAGGATGCAGCTGACAACCTGGAACTAGCCGCACGCGTCGCCCGCCTCGAAGCAGAGTTCGCCGGTGTGTCGCTGTCCAGCGGCCGAAAGGAAGACGCTCTCCACGCCCTGGTAGCCGCCGCTGTGGCCTACAGGATGACCGGGGCGCCTTTTTACGCGAGGTCGTGCCTCGCTCGCGCGCTCGTGCTTGGCGTCGGTGACGCCGAGACGCTGGCCCTCTTGCGGACGGCGCATGACGACCTGACCAAGAGCTTGACGCCGGCCCCGGTCGCCAAGTCCAAGCCGGAGCCCAAGGCCGAGGAGGCCCCTGAGCCCAAGGCCGAGGAGGCCCCTGAGCCAAAGGCCGAGGAGGCCCCTGAGCCAAAGGCCGAGGAGGCCCCTGAGCCAAAGGCCGAGGAGGCCAAGGAGGATTCCCCTAAGAAGTCGCTTAGGCGGAAGAAGAGGGCTCCGAAGTCGGATCCGCTTCCGTAGCGTCCTCAGGGTCGTAATGCATCATGGACTGTTTGAGCCGGGCTCTTAGCCCGGCTCGACCCACTTCTGCCGCCAGCTTCACAGCTTCGGAGCGCTGCCTGGTCTGGCGGATGAGCTCAGCGCTCTCTTCGTCGCTCAGGACCTTCGTGACGTCGATGTCCATCATCGGCACGGCCTGTTCGACGGTCTTCTGGATTTGGTGACGAAGCGTTCTACGGTCCGACATGCTTAGCTCTCCAGCTTTCGCTCAAGGCGTTCCATCAGTTTAGCGTTGGCCTCAATGATGTGAACCGCGTGAGCGAGGGTAGCGTCGCTTTCCTTCTCGGCCGCGTAGCGCTCGCGCATGAGCTTATCGACTTCGACAGCTCGGTCCTTGGCGTCTTGTTTAGCATCATCGAGTCGTTTTTGAGCGTCGATCTTTTCCTGCCTGGCGCGGTCTGCGAGGTCGTCGCGGTAGGCGAGTTCTAGCGTCATGTTCTTCTTGTACATGAGGAACGCGGCCACGCCGAATACGGCGGCTGCAGCGAGGCAGATGAGCGGTACGCCGCCCTGTAAGATCCGTTCAAGCCACCCGATCGCCTTTTCGGGCTCGGCCGCTTGCGCTAGTAGGAGCCAGTCCATGGTGTCCTCCTCACCAAAGTATAGCAGTGATGCGCTCTTAGCTATTTGGGGGTTGACACGGGTGCTACATTTGCCGAATCTCAGGACCTGAGGATGAAATGAACATTCAAACTGAAAATGCCGCCAAATTCGACACCCAAGAGGCGTGCCTGGCGTGGATTGACGAGCGAATCGTGCGGTTTAAGCTGCGCATGGTGAAGACTCACACCGAAACTCCTGGAAATTACACCTACGTTCCCCAGAAGTGCGAAGGCTCGATTGTCAGCACGTTGAATGAGGGTTTCAAGGCGCAGGAGTTCGATGAACCGTTGGAGCTCTACGCCGCTCCAACTGAGCAAGATGGTAAATGGCTAGCTGTTATGAAGGTTGCGTAAGATCAGTAAGATCCACCGCGCTCTGTGACACCCACCCGAAGGGTCCGCCCATGTCGCGGAACACTTCCTGGTCAAGTCGTTTAACCTGCTCTACGCCGTGTTCGTGGAACCACCGAATCGCGGCCCTAGTCTTATCGCACGTCGAGGCCGTAACAACGTTGATCCCATCGTCTGATGCCATCTCGACGTCGCGCATGAGCGCAATGCGGCCACTCTTTTTCAGCGTAGCTCGTTCTGGCGTTTGTCGGTAACCAGGAGTAAGGAAAGTTTTGGCAATCGCCAGTGATCCATCAAAGAGTAGAGGACAGTAACCAACCACGTAGTAGTGGTCTTTAAGATCGTTATCAGTCTTAACGTCCAGGAGTTCACGCATGAACTTACGTAGAGCTTCTCCGGCTCGCAGACATGAGTTGTAGACCACAAACGCCGGTTGTCCGCTGTGCAAAGTAGCTGTGCCGAAGTAGACGCACTCGTAGAAGAATCCAAAGACGTAGAGCTGGGCAAGGTAGTGTAGTTTCCAGTTAGGGATGATGCGATCTGCTAGTTGAATTACGGCGTGTCGCGTGAACACGGCGCTACGAGACTTACCAGAGATCTTAACTGTGGGTTGGTGCGGACTCTGGAATACCATTCCGTGGGCTGTGGCTATTACATCCATTGAACGGCACTTGATATTCCAGTGGCGCTCTGCTGGACTGAGCGAGAAGCAACTCGTGGGAAGCGATCGCCTTACCAGGTGGCTTGGGGCGCTGCGCAGAATGCCGTTGCCTAGCTCTGTTTCAACCCAGCGAGCGCATGAGCGTTCAATTTGACCACGAGTTAGATCAGTAACGCCGGCTGCCTGGGAGTTTACGAGGTCGGTCCACCCGGATCGGTACTGGTCTGCCAACATGGACAAAGACGTCTTGTCCATGACGCGGGCGTAACGCCCTTTGAAGGCTTCGATGCCGCTAAATACCATCGCTCTGATATCAGCTACGGAGCCGTCAGTGTCGATTTCGAACTCTGGTAAAGGGGCTATTCTTCGAATTTGCTGGTCCGTGTATCTAAGGCGCCTCCTTTCGTTTATCGACTTCCGATCTTTTTGGTTATGCCGCTCTCTCGACTTTTGTTTCTTCAGCTGATTTTTACTCTTCTGCTTATTCATTAGCTTCCTTTTACCCAGATCGTGGGTATAAGGGCTCAGGCAAAAGGAGAATGTTGTGGGAGTAGAATTAGGACCAGGTTGCCCTGGGTGCTCGAAGCCGATCCCTCCCACAGTTATGGCAAGGGCGAGGGCTGAGAGAAAGGACCTGCGTTGCAAGTGCGGAGCGCTTCGGTCTTGGAAGAGCCTCGTCTTCGCGCATGAGAAGCCATCGGCTGCTCCACAGCCACTCCCGAGGCCGAACGACTCCGCCTCGATCCTCGCCGGCAAGGCCTACGTCGAGTCGCGCCTCCCGGAGGGGGTCGACTGCCCATGTTGCGGCCGCAACAACAGGCGCTATACGCGGACCCTAGACTCGGGCATTGCTCGCGGGCTGGTGGCGCTGATTCGATCATCCCCCAACGGTGAGATCGTTCACGTCAAGGACATCCCGGAGATGCTGGTAGGAGACGTGGTGTGGGCCTCACATGATTTCGCAAAGGCTCGTTACTGGGGCCTCTGCGAGGAGGTCGTCGGGGATCAGATCCCGTCAGAGATCCTTGAAAGTGCGGCCCGCAAACGGCGCAAGGGGTTCTGGAGGTCCACAGAGAGGGGCCGGAAGTTCGTCTACTCGATGCTGAAGATCCCCAAATACATCTCTTTGATGAACAACAACTTCGAGAAGTGCCACGGCGACGACTGGTCCATCCAGGACGCGCTTGGCCATCCATTCGACTTCAGCGATATCTCCGGGAAATAAGAGCATGTTGAGTCGTCTCGTGCCTTGCCCATACTGCAAGGCCGCCACCAAGCTGGTGGACTCAATCGCCGTCTATAGAGAGTCCTACGGGTTGATCTGGCTCTGCGGCCCATGCCGTGCCTGGGTCGGAGTCCACAGGGGCAGTGAGGACGGTAAGCCTCTAGGAACTCCGGCCAACTCCACGCTCCGGAACCTGCGCAAGTGGGTTCACGCCGCGTTTGACCCTTACTGGAAGTCCCTGGTCGCCCAGGGGCTGTCTAAAGAGAAGACCCGGAAGCGCGCCTATCAGAGACTCGCAGAGGGCCTGGGGATCGACGCATCAGACTGTCACGTCGGTATGTTCGACGAGGAGCGCTGCAAGGCGGCTCTTAAGGTCTGCCGTACATGGCAAGAGGCGGCACCCGAAGTCGCCGCCTCTACCACCGAGTCGAAGAAGGACTAGCTCTTCTTGGTCACCTTCTTCTTCTTCTTGGTGTCGGCGACCTTCGGTTTCGACGCCTTCTTGGCGACCTCCTCGGCGACCTTCTTCTTGGTGTCGGCGACCTTCGGCTTCGACGCCTTCTTAGTCACCTTCTTCTTGGCGTCGGCGACCTTCGGCTTCGACGCCTTCTTGGTCACCTTCTTTTTGGCGACCTTCGGCTTCGACGCCTTCTCGGTGGTGATCTTCTTAGTAGCCATTGGTATTCTCCCTGGGAGATGTGCAGTTTTGGTGAACGGGGAGCGTTGCTTAAAGGCCACGATCCGGCCGTAAAGATATACATCAGACCACAAGAAAACAATCGGATTTTCTGTGGTAATTGACTAAACAAGGAGATTGTCCGTGACCACTATCACCCCAGCCCTCAAATTGAAAATCGAAAGGCGGTCCAAACGAGCCTGGCGACGCCGCCGAGACGGGTCGACCAAGTCGATCTCACGAGTCTCAGACGTCACTGATGACGAGCTGAAATATCGTCTGCCCTACTCGCCGGACTACTACGGCAAAGAGAAAGTCCGTGTCGTCCGTGGAGCAGACGGCGTCATCGAAGTTGACCCGAAGACCAAGGGACTGATCGACTGCTTGGCCAAATCAGATCTGGAGAAGGTCAAGAAGCACGGCGGAACGGTCCGCGCTTACACAACCACGAAGGCGGATGCGCAGGCTGGTCGCGTAGGGATTTTGGCTAAGGCGACGTTGGCGATCGGACAGGACTTTGTCCTCAAGTCCGGCATCGAGCTCAAGAGTCGTCAGCAGTGCATCGACTCGGTAGTCCCCGGCGACCGTGTCTTTTCGGTCGAGTTCCAGGCCGATGGTATCGACAACCACACCCTCGACTACGTCCGCACGAAGAAGATCTCGGTCGTTGACGAGCTGGACCAGGAGAAGGACCTCGGGTTCACCTCTGGGATCCTCGACTGCCGATCGAAGGCTGATCTGGAGAAGGTCAAGAAGCACATCGGGTCCGTGAAGGCCTACGTGCTGCGGAAGCGCGAGAAACGGGACCTGAAGCTCAACCAGCCGTTCACGCTGGGCTCGAAGGATGTGATGACCTACCGGGAGAAGTGCGTCGCCGACGCGCGGCCCGGTGATAAGGCCTACGCGGCAGAGTTTGAGTTCTCCGACATCAAGGATCAGGTGATGGTGGACGTGTTCTCAGTGACGGGCTGCCAGCTGGTCGAAGAGCTCGACCCGGAGAAGGTCCTCGGGTTCACCGTAGGGTCTCTTCTCGATCTGCGGACCAACAAGGATGTCGAGAAGCTGAGGAAGCACGTCGGCCCGGTTCGCGCCTACAAGTACGTGACTCCCGAGCTCAAAAGTCCTATCAGGACTGGACCTGAGCAGATCGCCTACGTGATTGGCCAGGACTTCGAGATCAAGGACGCCAACACCGACGAGGCATCAAGCTGCGAAGAGGGGATCAACGTCGCCTCAGTCGAGTGGTGTAAGCGGAACAGCAACACCCCTGCGCACCGTGCCCTGGCGTTCGAGTTCGATTCGTCCGATGTGGCCGCAATCCCCGTCGGTTCCGGAAAGCTCCGCGTCTTCAAGTGCAAGTGCGTTGAGGAGGTTAAGGCCGGGACCTACGCCCCGCTGACGCCAAAGCCCAAGCTTGCGCCCAAGGCGTTGCCTGCACCCCCTCCTGCGCCCCCTCCTGCGCCCCCTCCTGCGGAGACAGAGGTCGTTGAGCCGGAGGCGACTGAGTCTCTCAAGGACGAGCCTACTGATGATCCCCCTAAGCCCCCCAAGGGTTTCTTCGGAAGACTCTTCGGCAAGTAGGTCCGTAAGTATTAGGTCCGTAGGTATAAGGTCGTATGCGAATCTGGGATGTTCCTGTTTCTGATCTGTGCCGACAACACCTACTGGGTGAACATCGCGAGCTTCACGGGCTTTGGAACATTCTGACCCTCGGCAAGCAGGGCTACAGGAACCACCCGGAGACCCAGCGATGGATAGGGAGGCTCCGCCACCTCGCTGTGAGGCATGAGCAGCAGGTCGAGGAGATTG
>Ga0307377_10005551_pt1 | contig 13485 bp, 17 predicted proteins | sample TR3MG_FD_202535 | JGI IMG/M metagenome (GOLD analysis project Ga0307377, IMG submission 202535) | Soil microbial communities from Risofladan, Vaasa, Finland - TR-3 | ecosystem: Environmental > Terrestrial > Soil > Coastal area > Acid sulfate soil | place: Finland: Risofladan, Vaasa | collected... | reverse complement strand
AAAAGCTTTATCCTCTGAAAAATCTTTAATTTGATTTTCTAAAATAAACCTGTCTAATAAGCTTCTAGTTATTCTATCCATTTTTTTCTCCTTAAAATATTTGGCCCGAAGGGTCTATATAACATTTAGTTGAGCTGCATTGCGTACATTGGCGCAGTTTGTGCCGCGCGTAGCGCGAAAGCACAAACTGTGACAATAGCAATGTCAGCTCGAACTAGTTGTTAGACTTCTTGAGATTTTTCCAAAAAGTCTTTCTTAAATCATCAATTTCATATTTTTCAACAAACTTCAACAAGCCAATTGATTCCAACTTATCATATATTGTTTTACTATCTCCTAATTCAGATATAGGGAGTGCATTAAAACCAAAATTCCAATCGCCATCAATAAAGCCAGCATCATCAATAAATGCAGTTTTATGCTTTCCATTTTCAATATATAGAATTGCAAATATTACCGACTCATTGATAACCACATCATTATATTTTTCCCGTATTGTACTAATTATTTTAAGCGACTCAAGCTTCCTTAAATGCTTTTTACTAATCTTTTTAGTTTTAGGTTTTTTATACTTTATGATTTTATCATTGGTGTATATGTTGAAATAAAAATCATTTGCTTTCATTAGGCTGTGAATATCAGCATACTCTGAACCAATCATATATTCTGTTATTGGCTCAGTATCAAATTGAATACATTCAAATGGTTTTACAACTTTTGGATTTTTGAGGTCGACAACTGTAAAAACGTACATTTTGTTTATAATAAGTTCAATTTTCCTAATTACTTCAACTCTATCTTTTTTATTATACAAAACGATATTAGATAATCTTATTTTTGTATATCTACTTCCGGTTATTGAATATGAAATTTCGATTTTATGTGAGATTCTACGAGTAATGAGAATTAATGATATCCAAGTAAGCAAAACACTAGGTAGAACCTTTGAAATGAAAACTAAAGCATCTTTTAGTAATTCCATTATACTCTCCTCTATTTTTCCTCGCCCCGAAGGGTGAGTCTAACATACGCTTAACCTGCAACGCGTAATTGGCGCGGTTTGTGCTTCTCATGAGACACTAATCTTCTACTGGAAAACTCGCACAAACCGTGACAATAGCGTTGACAGGTTGAAGCGATTGTTAGCGTTTTCGAATTTCCCATTCTTCAATTGGAAATTGCTTTATAGAATTCTATTATTAATGGCATTATGCCTTCAGGGACTTCATGCCCACCATCATGAATATAGGTCACAAAAGGAACATCAATTGCCGATTGATATTTTACCATATTCTTAGTAATTCTCTGTTCTCCATCGCTCTTGCATTGATTTATCTTCATAATCTCGCCAAATGTCTTCAATTGCCACTCATATCTTACAAGTGGATCCTTTTTCCCTGCAACATGGAAGATTGGCTTTGGGCGCAATAGTGAGTAATCGATGTTTGCAGGCAAGATGGCCGATATGGATGCTATTGCCGCTATTTTCTCAGGCCTAGCTGCCCATAATTCATACACAAAAATGCCGCCATTTGAATGTCCCAGCAGATATATTCTAGTTCCTATGGAATAGTTCTGACTCAAGTATTCAATCAATAAATCGAAGAAATGTAAGTCCCTGTCCCCACAATCTCCAATATTGCTCTGCCAACCTGAATGATCTCCTTGTGGATCGGTCAAGCGTACTGGCGTATTTAGTCCTTGAGGATAAACCACAATCGCTTCTGGCCAATAGACTTCACACCGAAATTTCGATGCCGCATTTTCCATGCTTCCACCGTGCCCATGAAAGGCGAAAACGACTGGAGTTATACCAGGTACTATATCTTCCGGCAAGTAGATTGTGGCTTCTCTTCTGGTACCATCGACTATCAACTCCAGATTTTTAGGTGATCCACCGGATGCACTAACTGCTGAAGAAAAAACGATCAGGGCAATCAATAGTCTTCGATTGACAACTCTATCCATACAATGGTTCCTTCGTGCTACTCGAAGAGCTTAATAACGCTAACATTTGCTTAACCTGCGAGCCGTTAAGTGGCGCGGTTCTTGCACGAACGAGCGTAGCGAGTAGCAAGAACCGTGACATAGGCGAGTCAGGTTGAAGCAGTTGTTAGGATTCTATCTTTATATAACATTCCATATTTATATTTTTGACTTCCATATTATATTATCTCTTTTATTATCTTCGCAATTTCATATTACATACTATTTTTTGCAATTTCTCTTATCTTGAATTGCACTTCAATTTCTCTCAATTTCTTTTTACATTCTATAATCGTAATTGCTTCTATTATCTTATTACATACTCAATTTTATTTCAGAACAAAGCATTTTTTATTAATTTCTAAATTCAAGCCATAAAATACAGAAAATCTTGATCTCTATATTCAAAATGAGTCAGATGCATAAACTATCTTGAAACAAGTTGATAAGCTACTCAAGATCAAAATACATACAAATTATCAGACTAGTTATCAAGTAAAAACAAGTAAATTTAGATGTTCTTTCTTTATTTATGAGTAGAAACCAAGTAATGGATTAAACCCAATATCAGCGCAAGAACTCAAATCCTTGAGTAATCCTAACATGTTGATAACCTGGGAAGCGGAATTGGCGCGTAACTTGCCGAGCGAAGCGACAGCAAGTTGCGTGACAAACCGCTGACTCAGGTTAATTAACTTGTTAGATTTTGAATGGCCGCCTTAGCGGCCTTTGTGAATGCAAAATAAAATTCTGCAACCTTTTTCATTCTTCTAATGCTCTTAATTCTTAAAAAATGCTTTTCAAATATGGCATTCATAAATCTAACATACGCTTAACCGGTAGCGCGTCATTGGAACGCAGTTTGCCGAGCTGAACGTACTCGTGAAGCGACAGCAAACTACGTGACAATAGCGCTATCCGGTTGAAGCGATTGTTCTGCGTTATCAATACTATTTTTATTATTTTTCTTTTTAAATAATATAAATATTGCATAAAATGGGATTGAAACACCAATATTCCAATTTCCAATATTACCCATTTTAGTAATACTTAAGCAAAATAAATTCAATGAAATTGGATTAAATGATAATACACCAGTAATCATATTTAGCGTAATAGTGGTTAAACCAATTAATGTAAAAATGAAAGCTCTTGCTTTCATATCATATCTATATATTTTACGTATAGCTAAAAATGAAATACTTAACATTGCATAACCAAATATGAACATGATTATGCTTTTCGGTCTAAATGCATAATTTTTTAATGCAGTAATTTTATATACATCATCTTTAATAATGGTAATATTAACTTTTTGTATATACCACTGATTTTGGATTTTTTTATTTTCAACATAAATCAAGTAATATTTTCCATTACTATCATTTACATTGTAATAATTAATAAAATATTCAGTTTTGATACCATCATTAATATAAGTTTGTTTCTTTGTATCTACAAGCTCAAATTGAAGCATAGTTCCAATACCTAGTTGTTCATACACATTTTGAATATTTGGTAAAAATGTAGTTTCCCACAAACCTGGTACAACATATGATTTAATTTTTTCGTTGTATTCTTTCTTAATAGTATTTTGAATAAATTCAATATTTATCGATTCGGTAAATTCATTTCTTTCAATAAACAACTTCGTTCTAATATTAAATACTAAGAATGAAATATTAAATATTACTGGAAGCAATAACAAAGAAAGTGACAGCCAATAGATTATTTTATAGGTCAGTTTTTTATTCATCTTTACATCCTTTTCATAGCGCGCGAAGCACGTCCGCAGAACATGTTGATAACCTGGGAAGCGGAATTGGCGCGGTTTGTGCGTTTACGAGCAACGCGAGTAGCACAAACCGTGACAAACCGCTGACTCAGGTTAATTAACTTGTTAGATTTTGAATGGCCGCCTTAGCGGCCTTTTTGAATGCAAAATAAAATTCTACAACCTCTTTCATTCTTCTAATGCTCCTAATTCTTAAAAAATGCTTTTCAAATATGGCATTCATAAATCTAACATACGCTTAACCTGCGAAGCGGAATTGGCGTGGTTCGTGCGCAAACGAGCGAAGCGAGCAAGCACGAACCGTGACAAACCGCTGAGACAGGTTGAAGCGATTGTTAGACTTGACAGATACAGTCAATATGCATATACTATGCGCATCTTGTACACAGGAGGTTTCTATGTTAGTCTGCTACAATCTAGATGCTCCCAAAAAGCCAACAAACTTAACTATTAATAGCGATCTATTAATTCAAGCTAAGAACTTAAACATTAATATTTCTTCTGTATTAGAATCTGCTTTAGCCGATAAAGTCAGGCAAAAGATGCAATCCGACTGGCTTGAAGAAAATACCGATTCTATCAATTTCTATAATAGACATATTGATACATTTGGTGTTTTCAGTGATGACTTGAGGACATTCTGATGCCACAGTTTAATGTCTATATTAATACAAATTCAGCTTCAAGAGATATTTATCCATATTTAATTGATGTGCAGTCTTCTCTCTTAGATAATCTAGAAACTAGATTAGTAATTCCATTAATTACAAAATCTAAATATGGCAATAATTCGATTAAAAATCTTACTCCAAGTATATTAGTGAAAAATCAAGAATATTATGCCTTGACACCACAAATTGCAGCAATTAGTAAAAAGAAATTGGGGAAAGTGATAGACAATTGTAAAACATTTCGCAATGAAATAATATCTTCAATTGATTTCTTAATTACAGGTTTCTAAGTCTAACATACGCTTAACCGGTAGCGCGTGAAATTGGCGCGGTTTGTGCGCGCGCCTCAAGCGCGTATTAAGCACAAACCGTGACAATAGCGCTATCCGGTTGAAGCGATTGTTCGACGATTATTTTTACTTTAGTATGATGGATATTCAGAATTGAATGCCCAATATGAACTAATTTGATTTGTTTTTATTGTATATTCCGAAATTAGTTTTGGAAGATCTTTCAAATTTCTATTTAATTCGTCTCCTAATATCTCAGTATTTACTAATTTAATTGATGTTCCTGTCATACAAACCATGATCATACCTTTAAGGCTTCCCATTTCAGAATAATCAATATCAACACCCACTATTGCATTACCACCTAATTGAATCGTTTTTTGCCTAATTTGAGAAAAGCATGATTCTTCTCCTTGTTGTATTTTTTTAACGAAAGCTGGTGATTCTTTACCGAACAAATCGTTAAGTGAAGAAGTAAATTCTGATAATACACCTGTACCAATTACACTCTGAGCAGTAACTATTCCTAAAGATATATAGTTCCAATTTACTGGAGAATGAATTGTTAATACTGGAATGCTCTTCTTTAATACTTCTATATTTTCAGCAAGTGCAGTTACTTTAATATTTGCAATCGCTTGCGAAAGAATTTCTTGCCCACATTTGCTACAGTACTCATATTTCTCTTGTGGGTTATAGACTTTTATGAGTTCAATCAACTCATCTGGCAACATTATTATTTTTTCTGAAAGTGGTTTAGAACAATTGGGACATCTTGCATTGTCTTTACTCATTTCTGAATTCTTTTCTGCGCGAAGCGTCCGTCGAACATACGCTTAACCGGTAGCGCGTCATTGGCGTGGCCTTTGCCGAGCAGCGCGAAGCGATGCGACTAGCAAAGGACATGACAATAGCGCTATCCGGTTGAAGCGATTGTTAGCCAATTTTCGATTTAACTATTTCTTTTATTTTCTCAAGAACTAGAGTTTCTCTTTTTATCCATTTGGTTTTATATTTTGTAACTTCATTCATTGTATTCCTATTTGTATTTAATGCATCTTCAATATTTACTACTTTCATTACATATTCTAATTCTTTTTCATATTCATCCAATTCCTGTTCTCTAATTTCACTATCAATTTCTACTTCATAGTAATGTGATTCCATTCTAAAATATTCATTTTTATCTTCATCTTGTTTATCATACTCAGTTACAATTCCTAACTTTCTTTTTATTAATTTTAAGCTTGCACCAATCTCTTCTTTAATCTCCCTTTTTAAAGCTTCTTCCATGGTTTCATTTTGATTTACACCACCTCCAGGAAATTTATATTCATTATTCTTCTTTAAATATGCCATAGTAATACTATTCCCATTAATTATAACAGCACGAACAGCTATTCTATTTTTGTGCTTTATGGAAATATCAATATCGTTTCTATGAAATAATTCAATATCAAAAAGCATCTTATCCTCTTGTGCGCGCGAAGCGCGTATGGCTAACATACGCTTAACCTGTAGCGCGTTAAGTTGGCGCGGTTTGTGCGGCCAAGCGAGCGTTAGCGAGCAGCACAAACCGTGACAATAGCGCTATCAGGTTGAAGCGGTTGTTATATTTCTTTAAGTATATTTTCTGATTCTTTACTTCCTAATCATTTTTTATATTCTTAGTTTAACTTTTTTAATTCAAGTATTATTACATTAAAATCTAATCTAAATAATTATATTATGAGCATAGTAAGCAATCTTCAAAATATAAAAAAGATTATTTCTTCATGAGGATAGCGAATTATCTTTTAACTCTGAAATGTAGTTAACTTGCGAGCATAGCGAGCAATCTTACAAGTCTAAAAAGGTAATTAACTTGCGAGCATAGCGAGCAATCTTACAAGTCTAAAAAGGTGATTAGCTTGCGAGCATAGCGAGCAATCTTTTACTTATAGAGAATATATTTCCTCATGAGCATAGCGAATGATCTTAAAATTAAGTAAGAAAATTTCCTCGCGAGTCCAACGAGCGATAATTTGTAGCAAATCTTCTTAATAGATTTTGGTAGAAAATATAACATACGCTTAACCTGGGAAGCGGAATTGGCGTGGTTTGTGCGCAAGCGAGCGACAGCGAGCTGCACAAACCATGACAAACCGCTGACTCAGGTTGAAGCGATTGTTCTACGTGTTTTATTTTTTTCCGTATATATCTTGATGATCACCTATATTTATTAACACTATTTCTTTTTCTTGAATTTGAAATTCTAATGAAATTCGATATGATAGATTAATTGATACAGAATACCCTTCAAATGAACTCGTCTTAAATTGATGCAATCGTAATGATGGATGAAAAGGATTCAATTCTAATAATTCCAGTGTTTTTGTATATTGATTAAGTATTTCAGGATGTTTTTTAATAAATTTCTTCACTCTTTGTTCATATGAATATGTAAATATTAATTTATGCATTAGTTACTCGACTTAAATGTTCTTCTATACTACCACTATAGTATTTCCCAGCTTCAATATCATTTTTAGATTCTTGAATTGCGGCTTCAAGTTCAAATTCTCTTAATAAATTATATTCTTCCATAGAAATAACTACATATTTCTGTTTTCCGTGTACCGTAATCACGACACCGTTATTTTCTGTAACTAATTCATCAATTGCACTAATTCCCTTAACCTTCAGATCATTAGCAGTTATCTGACCAATCATATAATACCTCGTACTTAATATAGTACTACATATAATGCTATAAATCAAGCGATAATATATTTGGAGTTAACTATATTTCTTGTATATATTTAAATATTTAGCGCGAAGCGTCCGTAGAACATACGCTTAACCTGGGAAGCGGAATTGGCGTGGTTTGTGCGCAAGCGAGCGACAGCGAGCTGCACAAACCATGACAAACCGCTGACTCAGGTTGAAGCGATTGTTCTACGTCTTTTTCTTATGCTAAACACCAGAAAATGGTATTCCACTATAATATACTTCTACTTTTGAGTATTTTTTGTTTTTGTTTAAATATTCAATAATTTTTTTGGTTTTTTCTGTTTGATCTTTTGATGGTCCAATAACGATTCTTCTAATAACATTCGTATCAAATCTAAACTTAATATACTTTTTACCTTTTATTTCAAATGGCTTCCTATTCCAAAGATACGCAATGATTCTACTTTCTGATTCTTGTCTAAATCCAGAATGTTTTAGACTAAAACACACTGATCCTATACCAAGTAATTTTCTTTGTAGATCAATTTTATCAATATCTACTAAATGTAATAATTTATTTTTTGTTTCTTCTACAATATCATCAAAATCTTTATCATCAACATTAATATAGTCACAACCTGTAAACTGAACGCCTGATGTATCTAGCACTTCTCCATCAGCATCTTCAATAAATCGTAGTGTACTTACCAATTCATCTCTTGAGAAACCAATGTTTACATCTCCATAGCCACGCCATTGACTTAACAGATTGCCATATCCAGAGAATGAACAAAGATAATAGTTTTTTAGTAGCATATGATAATAAATACTTGCATTATGAATATTAGAAGCTTTTTCTAAGATCAGTTTACCTTCAGATGAGTCATTCATTTGAGAAACATGAGATAACCAAATTTGCTCTGTTTCAAGAATATTTATAACTGCGTCAATATTTGAATAATGATATAAATATGTATTATCAATATTCTGATTGTGATTATTTTCTTCAGGGAAGAAATCATGAATAATTTTAGGCATTTAATCCTTCTTTAGCGCCCGCAGGGCCCGTAGAACATACGCTTAACCGGTAATTCCGTGCCCGCAGGGCTTGGCGCGGTTGTTGCGAAGCAAGAACCGTGACAAAGGAAATATCCGGTTGAAGCGATTGTTAGTCGTCTTTTTTTCTCATTATATAGCCATCATTCAATGATATCGCCAAACGCCCATTAGCTTTTACAAGTTTTGTTATTATTTCAGAATTGTCTAAGTATATTCTTATTTGTTCATTAAGTTCAGTTGTTTTTTCTATCTGTAGGTTTTCTGTGTGAATAAATTCATTTAAGAAGTTTAATACATTTTCTTTTTCATCATTTTCTATATAAACTATCTCGTTACCTATTTTTTTTATCCAATCCGGGAAATATGTAGCAAGTTCAATAAATTGTCTTCCGTAAGGCTGACCAATGATGAAATTTAAAATCAAATTTTTTAATTTTTACTTCTGGATATCGTCCAATTGTATAATTCATACTATAACACGATTCAATTATTCTATATTGAGATTGTTCAATAATAATTGGTCCATTTTGTATTATTGCTTCAAGTGGATATCTCCTGGATAATTCAAAATTATCATATTCATAAATAGATGGGATTGTTAATATGAATAAATCATTTTGTTTATATATATCTATATAACCACCATCACTGCAAGCAACAATCCCACAGCTATCACATATTTGAACCTGTATTGGATTAATGCCCCATTCAACTAATGTTGCAGCATTAGATAACTCAAAATCATTAAGATAAATCTTTTTCGTTTTTATTTTATCTATTTTGCTTTCATCAGTCTTGATATTCATTTTTTCCTCTGCCCGAAGGGTCCGACTAACATGTTGATAACCTGGGAAGCGGAATTGGCGCGTAACTTGCCGAGCGAAGCGACAGCAAGTTGCGTGACAAACCGCTGACTCAGGTTAATTAACTTGTTAGATTTTGAATGGCCGCCTTAGCGGCCTTTGTGAATTCAAAATAAAATTCTACAACCTCTTTCATTCTTCTAATGCTCCTAATTCTTAAATATGCTTTTCAAATATGGCATTCATAAATCTAACATACGCTTAACCTGCGCCGCCCGTTCCGCGAAGCGGATTGGCGCGGTTTGTGCCTCTGAAACCAGGCTGCTTCCTCACCAGAAAGGATGCACAAACCGTGACAAAGGGCAAGTCAGGTTGAAGCGATTGTTGGACGATTTTATCTTTTAATTCGTAATCCTAATACTTCTTCCATTGGATCAAAATCTCTATCATTGTGCAAAAGTTCAAATCCATACTCAATACAGAATGTTGCTATCAATACATCTATTGTCTTTCTAATCGTAATTCCCTTTTTCCTTAACTTTCGAAAATTTTGTGCAGCGCTTATAGCTATTTCTCTTCCTACAAAATCATAATACTCAAGTGAATCCATTAGATCTTTGGCTTCCTGGAATTGCTTGTCTTCTCGAAATCCTTGTAAGAACTCTACTATTATTAGATCTCCAGTAGCTACTCTTCGATTTTCCAGTTCAATATCCAGGATGTTTGTTTGTGGCGTTACAACTCCATTCACATAGTCAATCCAAACAGATGTATCTGCGACGATCATTTGTCAGTTCTCATTGCGTCAAGATCGCCTTCCCACCTCAGCATTCCTCTGTATTTTCGTATTTTTGATTGATTTCGCATTGCAATGAGAAGTCTCAATCCTTCCTCCACAGTCTCCTTTTTTGTTTTATAGCCTGAAATTATTAAAGCTTCATTCATCAAGTGATCGTCTATGACAATATTAGTACGCATTTCTATCCTCCACTCGAATGTGTATAGATACTACAATAATACACACAACACCCAGTGAAGTCAATATTCTTTCTTGTGCGCGCGAAGCGCGTCCGTCCAACATACGCTTAACCTGGGAAGCGGAATTGGCGCAGCTTTTGCCGAGCGAAGCGACAAGCAAAAGCTGTGACAAACCGCTGACTCAGGTTGAAGCGATTGTTATGTTTTACTTATTTGTATTCATATCTTGTAGTATATATTTTTGTTAAGACTCTAGTAGTTTCACCATATTTTTCTTCAACTTTATACTCACGCTTTTCAACAATATTTAAATTGCTATCAAATTCATATTCAAATTCAACCTTATCTTGTTTTCCACTTGTTATTGATATTCTACTTTTTGCAAACCCGTTTTCAAAATAATCAAACATTGTGATTACTTTTAAAAATATTACATCCTCAATTATTTTTATTTTATTTCCATGTTCATCGTACTCTATAGATTTGATCATACTCCTTTTACCATCTTCATTATAACTAATATATTGTACCATCCTTTCATTTATATATTCATATTTATTAATACTAGCCAATTTACCATCTTTAGTATATTTCTTTTCATCAAGATATTGCATCATATCATTTACACTTACTATTTTGACTTCTCTCAATTTCCCATTTGTATCATATGAATCAATTCTAATTTTATTCATATCATATGTATACTCATCTCTTCCGTTTAGTTTTACATATAGATCATCAAACCCTTCATAAGTAATTCTTGATAGTCTTCCATTTTTATATTCATATAATCTCTTACCGTTATTATCTCTATATTCATAAGCGGTACCATCAGGATTAAATCCAATAAAGTGAGTTTCCGTCTGAGATCCTATTTCTACTTGTCCAAATTTTTCTTCAACTATTGATACAAGCTCTAACATTTCTATAACATTTCCGTTTAAATACATACTTTCTCTAGTTACAACTGTACTCTGTGCATAAACAGAATAAACAGCTGCATTGAGAACTATAATTACAAATAAATTTTTCAATCGTTTCATAGAATACTCCTTTAATGTTCATCGATAAGAATATACGTTTACGTATATTCACTTTAGTATAAATTAGCAGCTGAATTTCAGCAATTGTTTTATAAACATAACATACGCTTAACCTGGGAAGCGGAATTGGCGCAGCTTTTGCCGAGCTACGCGTACTCGCGAAGCGACAAGCAAAAGCTGTGACAAACCGCTGACTCAGGTTGAAGCGATTGTTAGGTGCTATTTCTTAAATTTATCCTCAAATATTTTATAATAATGATATATAATCGTCTTTTTATTGTCTACTTTATATATTTTTTCTTGAACCAACTGACTAGTAATTGCACATAACCCTCTCATTAATATGAACGAATCTCTTATATATATATGATCAAGTTTAACTTTTTCTCCCAATTTCTTAGTCGATCCTTTATTTTCTCTAATGTATTTTCTATCAATTCTCGCATCATTATGAATAATTATATTTCTCATTGATAATACTTCAATATATGTTTTTATTAAATTTAAATAGTGATCTTTAAAATAATTTCCAAATTCAAGTTTGCATTTGTCTTTCAAAAATATATCAGCTGGGTTTCCATAAAATATCGACCTAAGCTTTTCTTCAATAATTCTATCTAGTATTTCATCTCTGTCTATAGATGTTAAAATTATACTCATATACTTTTCTTCTTTTTCGTCTCCATTATCAGTAACTAAAATTCTACCTGGAAATTCTTTATATACAATCTCAGCGATATTTTTTATATAATCCTCAGTTAATGCAACTCCTTCAACAAGTGCTTGATAAGGTACATTATTTAATTGCAGTCTATAAACTATTCCAAAAGTAACAGTCTTTTCTTTGGTATGTACTCTTTCATTTTCAGAAAGACCAATAACATTAAATTGTGGAAGTTTGTTTTCTTTAACAGATTTATGAATAATAGGTAGATATTGCATATTAAAATTGTAATTATCCCAAATATCTTTAATTTTTTGATTATAATGCTTAAACATTATTGAAATTTTTTTCTCGGTTGTTGTCATTTGTATCTCCATTAGTCACGCCCGAAGGGTCCACCTAACATACGCTTAACCTGGGAAGCGGAATTGGCGCGTATTTTACCGAACGAAGCGTACTCGCGTAGTGACAGCAAAATGCGTGACAAACCGCTGACTCAGGTTGAAGCGATTGTTCTATGTCTTTTCTTATTACTCAAAGCAATGATCAAGTTAATATTCCCAATGCTCTATCCAAAATAACATCAATTCGTGTAATACTTTTGTCGAATTTGGTATCGCATTGTTTAATAAATGTTCTTATTATTTCGGTATAACATTTAAATAAAATAAGCAATTCAATTTTATAATTAGCTATTTTTCTTTGATGATCATATACCAGCCTTATAGATCCTTTTTTCTTTTTCAATAAATGACGCTCTTCCAACGCACTAAGAGTAGCATGCGCTTCGGTACTTAGCAAAGAATACATAATATCATACTCAAATTGAAGTCCAAGCTTTTCACATTTTGTTTTTATGTCAACCAGTTTTACTCCACCACTTTTTAATTCATCTATTCTTTTCTTTAGTAGCATAATTCTTTCTTCTTTATATTTAGAATATCCTTCTTGTTCATCAAGATATGGATGGTAGGATTGTAGACTTTTTAATTCTTCTTTACAGCTCCTATAAGTAATTTCTTTTATATTGCTTTCATCTAAATTTGTCCATAATATGGCTACATATATTTCAAATATAGATCTTATAATGAGGGGAATTGGGAGCTTTCGTTTTTGCAGAAGGTACTTTATATCTTCTACATATTCAATCACCGAAACAAATGCTAACAATTCATATAAGTCCGTTAATTCAGTATGTGTAGATAAATAATTTGGTATTATTGCATTCGCAATTTTATTAAGACTCCCCAAGAGCCATTTAATTTGTATTTCACCAATTCGGTTTGAAAATTGAGAATCAGTAACCATATACTATTTCACTTCCATCTATTATCGCCCCTGCCCGGAGGGTCCATAGAACATACGCTTAACCGGTAGCGCGTCATTGGCGTGGTTTGTGCGCGCGCCTCTAGCGCGTATTCAGCACAAACCATGACAATAGCGCTATCCGGTTGAAGCGATTGTTAGAAATCTTATCCTAAATC
>Ga0307377_10005550_pt1 | contig 13487 bp, 13 predicted proteins | sample TR3MG_FD_202535 | JGI IMG/M metagenome (GOLD analysis project Ga0307377, IMG submission 202535) | Soil microbial communities from Risofladan, Vaasa, Finland - TR-3 | ecosystem: Environmental > Terrestrial > Soil > Coastal area > Acid sulfate soil | place: Finland: Risofladan, Vaasa | collected... | reverse complement strand
TACGATGGAGAGATGTTTGACCGTCTTGTGGCTCTCGGCCCCGAGGCTCTGCCGGAATTGTGCAAACAGTTGGATTCCTACGCTTTTCCCGTGGAAATAATGAATGTGCTTGCCGAATGGCAGGATCCTAGTGTTACGCCGGCATTGCTCGACTTTATTGCGACTCAAGAGTCGCGCCGCACGACAGGGATGGACGCTGCCTACGTGATCGACGCAGCCAGAGTGTTGCGCGAAATTGGTGATCCGCGGGCCGAAAGAGTGCTTGATTCGATTGCGGCAAATCAAGCGAATTCTATTCAACTCCGATTTGAGGCAAACGCGGCCCTCGCGAGGTTGGGCTCTCCAACGGTGAAGGCGCGCGCTTCCGAAGAAATCATGCAGATGTACAGAACGAAAGAGGGTGTCGCGGACATGGCGTGGCCCAACCCAGACGTCGTTCTGTCTGAAGTGTTTTATCAGGGCCTCTGCGATGTCCAAAGCAAGGAGGCGGAACAGGCCGTGGCCGAGTTTCTGACGGCCCCGGGGGAGGGGTATCAGAAACAGCCGGTGGTGAAGATATTGGGCCGTCGGGAGGAAACCCGCAATAGGCCAAAAATCCTCGAGGTTTTGCTGCATGTGGCGGAACATGAGCAGGAGTACGCCGAAGTTGACCGAACTGCCAAGCTCACCAAGTTGGAAGCCCTGACTGCCCTGTATCGGCTCAAAGGGGTAGTTCCCGCGGAGAGGCTTCAAAAGATTGCCGACGAGATGCTCAAAGATGAGGACTGTAATGCATGGGCACAGTCAGATGAGCCTTACTGGCGAAAGAAGGCGGAACGCCTGCATCGAATAAAGGTGGATCTGGACGCCGAACTCAAGCGCGAGCAACAAGCCCCGGCGCCCACTGCAGCGGTTGCGGCCCAGCTGGAACCGCGTGCGCAAAAATCAGGAGCAACCTTCCGCGAACCAGGACCACACGTGCCAGAAATGCCTGCAACCGCACAAAAAAGCACTGCAGCTGGCGGCAACATTCGTGAAAAGGAAACGATGGGCACAAAGGTTTGGACTGTCATTGGTTCTTTTGCCGCTATAGCTCTCATAGCCGCAGGTCTGACACTCTACCAGCGCAAGATGCGCAAGTAGACAGTCAACGCGGACATGTGCCTGATGATGCCCGTGCCTTTCCGCGGTGGCGGACACCGGCGCAAAGCCCAATATACTTTCATTAGAAGGTGCGCAGGCAATCACAGGAATCCTTTGCCGGGCATGTTTCGGTACAGTGACGCGGGGATTCATCACGTGCACGGTTACCATTGCTGGTATTGTTACGCCCGTAGCTCTCTATACATACTTTACGGAAGGAGATAGCGGATGGGTGCAGAATTTGGGGCCGGAGTATCCGACCGTGCTGATTGCTACCGGCAGCGGTGGGATAAATCCCGGAGTGCCAACAGAGGATAATCCGGAAACAAACGGGGCCATAGCCCATTGGCAACAGTTCGATGTGAATATAGCCCTCATACAAGCCAATAGCGATGTTGACTATGAGGAGTGGTTGCCAAAAGGTGATGTCTTTATTTACAGTGGCCATGCAAACGCGAACTACCTTTTGATAAACCGGGACTTAACAGGGTTTACTGAGGAGGATGTGATGTTTGCGGTAGGCGCCACTAATAACACAAACCAGCTTACGCGCCAGGAGATCGATCAGTACAGGGCCGGCAAACAGTATACGTTTGTGCTGCTCAGCGCGTGCGCCGGGGCAGGCCCCAGTTCATATAACAACTTTGGCGGCGGGGATCAGTACTGCAATAACTGGGCAGCGGCATTCGGAACACAGAACCTCGTTACCTACCCTGGCCTGGTCCGAATAGCAATTGCAGGGGGGTTTGAGCAAGAGTACTGGAATCAGCGCTTGCTGTACTGGCAGCAGCACGAAACGGATCCAGATTGGTATAGCAATATGGTTACGGCATGGAATGCTTGGGTAAACGATTTATCATCAAAATATGCACTGGATGCCTTATATGAAATTCCCTCTGGAAACCTGATAAGGCCATACAAGTATCCAGGTCCGCTCCCGACCCACCAATGACTAAACACTTGGTAATATGCTGTGTAGTGTTGATCCCGCTGGTATGTTGTTCGCCTCCGAATGGCGGGGATGTTGAAGAACAGGCCCCGGCGGCGCTGCCGGATTCTGAACTGATTGCCAAGGTAAAGCAGTTCAGTGGACTCGTACTGCCCGGCGAGCCGATAGAAATCTTATCAAAACCGAGAGTGCCCGCCGAAAAAGCCGGTAACGCTTTTCTCTCCGATCGGACGGCTGCTGGAAAGGGCTTGTTCAATTTAAAAAAAGGAGCTTCACTGCCAGAGCCCACGGGGGATTTTACGCATATCAAGAGTTTTTGGCTGGACCAGGAAGGAAAGCAGTCGCCGCCTTGGATTATGGTGGACGCAACGACCGGGATCATTCTCAGTTATTATGACTATTCCGTATTGGGCCGCGGCGACGAAGCGGGCAGCGTACAGGACTCGAATGCGCCGGATCTGGCAGTTGTCCCGAAAGAGCGTGCTTTCGAAAGAGCTAAACCGCTCTTGGAATTCTTCGGCCAGCCGTCGAATATCGAAGACTACTCAGTAGTGAAGGAAGCCGGCAACCTTTGGAAAATTGAGAGGCGGTTTTCCTACAATGGTAAGCCGTTTCTTGGAAAGGTGCTGTCTATTCAAATATCGGCAAGTTCCGGCCGGGTCGGCATGATCTACTACCGGCCTATCGTAGAGGTGCCCAATGCCGTGTCGGCGCCAATCAGCAAAGAGAAAGCGCTGAAAGCGGCGACCAGATCCATGAAGAAGAACGATTTCTTCAAGTGGCGGTTGTTCGGATTCGTCACGGTTGATTACGATGTGAAATTGGACGATATCTCAACCATTATTGCGTTACCGGAAGCCAACCAGTTTATGACGCGCCGCGAAAAATCGGCGATAGCGAAGTTGTCCCCAGCGGAACCACGCTATTGCTGGTGCGTGCGCTTTATGTCTACTGAAAAACACCCTGGCCACGAAGTCTCAGGCCCGTGTTTTGTTTACGTGGATATGGAAACAAGCCAGATTATTCAGTGCTGGCCATAAGGCCACGGCAACGGTTGTGACTCTTATTTTAAGGGCTGTTGCTTCCGTGGTTTGATCCCGCCATACTTTACCGGTAACGTTCACCATGGAGGATATGCCTCATGCTGGGCTCGCAACATCGCCACCTTAGACTCCTTTGTCTCCTGCCCGGCTGTCTTCTAATCCTGATTGGCTGCCCCCCGCCGGACGGTGATTCCGGCCCGGTTGCGGCTTTCAACGCGACTACGCCAACGCGCTACGCTCCGGCACTCCCGACGTCGGCGCCTACCAGTCCACCTACAACGCCACTTCGCAAGATTACGTCACTATCGCTATGCCCGAATCCGTCACCGAAGGCGACACCGTCACACTTACCGCCCAACTGAGCGCGTCCCTCCAGGCCCGCGTGGACGCCAACGCCCCCACCACCTGGCAGTGGCGGAAGGACGGTGCCGACATTTCCGGCGCAACCGGCACCACCCTACTCCTCAATCCCGTCGCCCTGACCGACGCCGGCAGCTACCAGGTACTCGTCACCATCAGTGGCACGCCCCTACCTGTCTCCGACGTCCACGCTTACGGTTGCTGAAACTCCCCCAGACCCGTGGATGTATCCCGAGTACCCTGTTACGTTTCCCGACGGGTCCCCGTGGAACTTCGTCGTCGATCCGGCCCTTAACTGGCTTGGCTGGATGGAGGTCGGCGAGGTGAGGGAATTCTCCTTTGACTTGAGTAACATCGGGTACAATCCACTCACTTGGGAAATAACCTCCATTACGGGCCCCGCTGAACTGATGTTTGGCTCGACCGGTCCACATACACTCACATGGCAAACCTCGCCACTGACGGTCACCTTCCGGGTTACTGCCCAGCAAGTAGGGCCTCTAAGCGGCATGGTCATCTTTACCACGCCGGACGGCTATGTCAGGTGCAGCTATGCAGGCAATGTGCTACCGGCTGGCGCGTCTCTTCCTGAGTCCAGGGAAGTCATTATCCGAAATAGAAATCTTCTACGCGAAGACGCTGACGGCGACTACCCGATGAGTTTTGAGTTATACAACAAAGACAATGTGTCGGTAAACCTGCAGTATTGGAGCTTGACCAACGACCCAGCCGATCTGACTAAATGGGTGTTGCCCGACGTAACGTTGCAACCGGGTGGATCTGTGGTGGTCTTTGCCTCAGGCAAGAACCGCCCAGCAGACCCGCAAGACCCGACTCCCGCTGAGTTGCACACAAATTTCCTTGCAGAACTGACCAACAGTTTTCTTGTTCTCACAGAAAACATATTCGTACCATTACCTGAGAAAACGATTACGGGAAACCAACTGGTTGCGATTGGAATCGCCGCGGTAGTCGTCGGGACCATAACGGCAATTGGCTACGGTTATTACTATGTCCAAGAGCAGCTTGCAACCCAGACCATAGCCCTCCACGTTGGTGAAGAGACTTACGATATTGACTTTGTGGCCATGCCAGAACCTGAAGAGAACAAAAAGTACGCTGTAGTTGTGGTTGGCCCAGGCTTCTACCAATTTGACGTCGTAAGAGAGGGGTTAAGAGATTTGGGCTATAATGTTGTGCAGCTAAAACCGACGAAGGACTTGGATGTAATGGCCGCTCTTACCGCTGATGATGTCGGAGTCTTCGTTTTTAGCGGGCACGGTTTTCACAATGGCTTAAAAGTGGCTGACGGTAACGATAATCGATACGATGATTGGCTTCAGCAAGATGAGATTCAATCTGCAATCAGCCTTCGTACCAAGCCGCTCGACTTCGTAATGCTCACTGCGTGTTGTGTGTATTATCCGTCTGGAAACTTGGCTTCTGAGGATAAATGGGATGCCGCCTTGGAAGCGTGGCGCAACACATTTGATGCGGATGCCCTGATCGGATGGAAAGTAGCTGAGCTTGACTACATGGTAGGAGCTGGATTTGAGTACACATTCTTTGAAGTAGGTAGGCGGTTTCTTTCTCAACCCCAGACCCAATGCAATAGCATTAAAGATATCAAGAACGGTGCATGGACTGAATTGCTTTATCGAGACGTCAACCACCCGGATCTAGGTGATGCGTTAACGTATAAGTTAATGCTCATGAGTGCACTTGATATATATAATTGCGCGCTGATATTCCATCCTGAAGTCGGCGACGATAAGCGGCTCAGCCCATACCTCAAGGTCGCGGACGATCCGTGTGGATCAGATGGATATTAAAGACTTCTCGACATGAGGAGGCTTGTCCACGAGGTTCTTGATAAATAAGATGAAGCATGTCAAGTTTGTGGTTCTGTTGTCGCTGCTTGCACCCTTCGTCTTGGGGTGCAATGGCGGAACCGACTCAGAGACGCGAGATTCGCGTGCAGTGGAAGCGGGGAACCATGTAGCTGAGGCTGAGTTGGTAGCGGGGGTGAATCGTTTTTATGTTGAAGGGCTGGAGCTTGTTCCAGTTGAAATAATCCCGGTGGCGCCCAAGAAGCCGGGGGCCGACATTTGCAAGTTTCGCGTCGCGCAGGAAGGTGGGTTAGGCCCTGCCTTTGTGTACGTTGATCCGTTCACCGGGCTGGTGAAGGGTTATACTGATAACAGTGTTTGGCAACAAGACGCCGATGACATCATCCGGGGGTATTATCCGGGAAAGTATGCGGAATATGTTGAATACAAGAAAACCTCGCAGATGGCGCGGAAAGCGGAGCTTGCCCGGCGTGCCGCACTACGCCGGGGGGCCGGGGGGCTCGAGGGGGAACTGAAACCGAAGCCGGCATGGTCGTGTTTTGGCTGGCCGCGGAAGCGGAAGAGTACCGAAGATAAAGACCGCATACGGAGAGTGTTCGGTGAGCAGGCAGAACAGCCAGCGAATAAAGAGTGGAGAGAACGGCGGGAAGCGCGTGAGCGGGTAGCAAGGGAATGGGACAAGCTGCTGGAGTGGAAGCCGGAATATGAGAAGGTTTCGAAAGAGCAGGCTTTTGAAAAGGCTAAACCGATCCTCCAGTATTTTGGCCAGCCGCTGAATATCACGCGCTATTATTTCGGGGATGAAGGCTTCTATGGCCCTGAAACATGGCACATTATGCTTAACCTGGATTACGAAGGCGTGCCATTTCTCGGCAAGCGTTTCCAGGTAGAAATATCTCGCTATTCAGGCCGGGTAGCTTCCCTCAAATACGAGCCAATCAGGGAGGTTCCGAAACGGGTAGCCTCGCCAATCAGCAAGGCAGACGCCTTGAAAATCGCTGGCAAATCCGTCCGGAAGAACGATGCATTCAAGTGGACTTTCTTCCGGCGGGTCCAGGAGCACGAGGTTGATTACGATGTTGACATGGAAGATATCAGAGAGTATATCGTCTTGCCCGCAACTTACCCGGGCATGTCGCGAAAAGAACAGGCGATCATCGGGAAAATGTCCCCCACAGAACCCCGCTATTGCTGGGAAGTCCCGTTCGCCGTCACAATGACCCGCTCACACGATCAGGACATCCCGGAAGACAAACGGTCATACTTTCTGTTTATCGTCTATGTAGACATGGAAACCGGGAACATAATCCGGTCGGGTCCTCGTATAGCAGGCTGATCTTGGTCTTTGTCGTCGTGAGCTCACGACCACTCGAGTCTTGTTGCTTCCTTCCGGTCAATGGCGTCATACTATGCGCAGTAGATAACAGGGTGGCACGAGCATTGACGGAGAGAGGGGAGAGATTTGCTGCAACGTAGGCAAGTATCAGCGCGAGCGGCGGCATGGTTGTTGGCGGCTTACCTTTTGGGTCTTGCAGGCTGCCCCACGCCCAGCCCGGACAACGAGCCCGTTGCAGATTTCAGTGCGAGCCCGCTGAGCGGCCAGGCGCCCCTGGTGGTGCAGTTTACCGACTTGTCCACGGTAGCAGCCGGCGAAATCGCTTTCTACTATTGGGACTTTGGCGATGGCCGCCAAAGCCATAATCAATCACCGCTTCACGTCTATCAAACGGCGGACACCTACACCGTGTCCCTTACCGTCACTACGCCGTCGGGGACGGATACGATGCAGAAAACCGCCTATATAGGCGTATCGCCGACCAATGATGCGGCCACCGTTCAATTCGGTGACGCCAACCTCGAAGCGGCGATACGGGAGGCCACGGAAAAACCTACCGGACCCATCACGGTTGGCGAGGCGCGGGCCATTCAGGGCATCGAGATTGTCGACTATATAATCACCAACCTCAGCGGCCTCCAGCATTTCACGGGTTTGGAATACTTGCGCATATCGGGCGCCTATGGAGGCGGAAAGACCGCGCTGGACCTCGCCCCCCTGTCCGCGCTCACAAACCTGACCCAACTCCAACTGGACGAATGCGGGATTGTCGATCTCGGGCCCCTCGTCACGCTGGAGAACCTCTCCATACTTTACATGTACGGCAACTTCATCGAGGATATTGCGCCCCTTGCCGACCTCGCCAACCTCGCCGTGCTTTACGCATACAACAATTCTATCGAAGACCTCAGTCCCCTCGCCGCGCTAACCGGCCTGCAGATCTTGAATCTCTACGGCAACTCCATTGAAGACGTCACCCCGCTGCAAAGCCTCATCCAACTCCAGACGCTTTACCTGGACAACAACCTGATTGCCGACGTAACGCCGTTGGCCGGCCTGAGCGCACTAAAGACGCTATACCTGGGCATCAATAACATCACCGACATCAGCCCGTTAAGCTACTTGCCCAGCCTTCAGACCCTCGGCCTGAATGACAATCAGATTTCCAACATCTCGTCGCTTTACAACCTGGAAAACCTTTCGATCCTGTATCTGGAAGGTAATCCCTTGGTGCCTGCTACGGCCTGCTCGACAATTGAAGCGCTATCGGCAGAAGGCGTGATCGTTTACCACGACCTTGAATGCCAAACGATCTAACAAGACCGGTGCGGGTGCGAGAATATGTCCGTGCCGGCTCTCCTTCCCGAAGGTTCAGGACGCGCGAAACCGGCAACGGGCGAGGCACAACGGTACGTCCGGCGGTAACACGCGGAAGAAAAGGCCGTGCATGCCGTGTCCTTCCAGAGCGTCAAAACAACGCAAAGGCGCGAAAACGCATGGTATAACGCGGCGGCTATGATTCCGAACCCCCTGGATTCGCGAGGAAGGCCCCGGCTGGCTTGTTGGGCAACTGGATCGCCGAGATGTGCCACTTTGTGTGCCACTTTTTTTGAGCAACATATGCTACATGAGGTAGCATGTGCCGCAGAGTTGAATAGAGCTAAGTGTAAACGCCGGTCGAGAAGTGCAGCACCGTTTGTGGCGGTCGAGAAGTGAAGCACCCTTGGTAGACTCTCGGTTTTCGGGACATGGTGCCCCGGAGGTTCGGGAGGTAACAAGGAGTGTTTCGAGATATGGAGCAATGGAATAGGATTCGGCAGCGGGTGCTTCGGGACGGGGTAAGCATCCGTCAGATTCAGCGGGAAACGGGGCTTCACCACACGACGATCAAGAAGATCCTGGCGAGTTCTTCGCCTCCCCCGTTTGCCTGTCCCGCTCGAGCCAAGACGAAGCTGGGCCCGTACGTGGAGCGGATCGCCGCCATCCTTCAGGCGGAGAAGGACGAGAGAATCCCCCAGAAGCAGCGGCATACGGCCAAACGGATTTTTGAGCGTCTTCGGGAGGAGGGGTACACCGGCGGTTACACGCAGGTGAAGGCGGCGGTGCATGAACTGCGGCAGACTTCGCAGGAGGGGTTCATGCCGTTGCGGCATGATCCCAGTAAGGCGCAGGTGGATTTTGGACACGCCCTGGTCAAGCTCCAAGGGGAGCTGATCAAGGTGGCGTTCTTCGTGATGGCGCTGCCGTACTCGGACGCGATATATGTCCAGGCGTATCCGCGAGAGTGTACGGAGACGTTTCAAGACGGGCATTCCCAGGCATTCGCATTCTTTGAGGGAGTTCCTCGGCGGATCTCATACGACAATGCCAAAACGAGCGTGTCGCAGATCATCGGCGCCCATGCCCGCAAACTCACGGACGGTTTTCTGCAATTGCAGAGCCACTACCTGTTCGCCGAACATTTTTGCCGGGTCTACCGTCCCAATGAAAAAGGCGTCGTGGAAAGCATGGTGAAGTTCACGCGGCTGAATTTTTTCGTGCCAGATCCCGAGGTGAACAGTTGGAAGGAATTGAATTGGCTGTTGGGATGCCATTGCGAGGAAGACTTGGAACGGAAGCTGCGCGCCAAGAGTGGGACGAAAAAGGAAATGCTCTCGGAAGACCAGGCGGCTTTTCTCCCGTTGCCGGCCGCCCCGTTTGATGCCTGCCGCAAGGTCTCCATTAGGGCCGACCGGCTCTCGCTGGTGCGCTTTGACTCCAACGATTATTCCGTGCCCGTGCGCTGCGCCCACCACCCCATGGTCGTCAAAGCTTACCCGGACAAGGTCCTCATTTGCTGGAACGACACCGTCGTCGCCGAACATGCGCGGCTATGGGGCAAAGAAGAGATTGCCTACGATGCCACGCATTACCTGGAGCTGTTGGAACGCAAGCCAGGCGCGCTCGATTACGCCGAACCCCTGGAGGAATGGGAATTGCCTACCTGCTTCCATCTACTGCGCGGACGCCTGGAAGAACAGGGGCGTGTCCAGGGAATCAAGGAATACATCCAAGTCCTGCGACTATTGGAAAAGCATCCGCTCAACCGCGTCACCCATGCCATTGAGAAGGCCTTGAAGTTGCGCCATTGCAGCCGCGACATCGTGGCCCAGTACCTCTATCCGGACGAATTGCCCATACCGCCCACCTTCATCCTCGATGGCCACGAACACCTTCAGGGCATCCGTGTGGACGCGCCCAATCTGCGTGCCTACGCCGCCCTGCTCGGAGGGCTGAACTGATGGCGCCCCATGCAATAGGGACCGAACACCCCACCGTGCTGCTCGACCATTACCTCAAGCTCTTGAAACTGCCCACCATCAAACGTGAGTACAAGAGCGTTGCCGCCGCCTGTGCCAAAGAGGGACAGGATGCCATCGAATTCCTGGCCCGCTTATGTGAGCGTGAGTGCCTCGAACGCGAACAGCGCGCCGCCGAACGCCGTATCCGCGCCACTGGCTTCCCCATCATCAAGACCCTCGACTGGCGTAGACTCCGAAGGTGCATGCACAGCTCAGGGCGATTACAGCGGCAATGGCCCACGGCGACAGGAGGTCAACGCGGATGATTGTCGTGATAAGCACAGTCAGAAGTGCCACAGCTATCAACACCCACAAGGCCGCAGCGAAACGTACCCATGGTCCCTTGAACAAGCCGGTCAGCGTAAACGGAACGCCAACAACGTCCATCGTCCAGCCAATCGGGTAGGGCAGAAGGACGAGTGTCCACCACCCCGGTAATCCGTGGAATTTGGCCGATATGCCCAATGAGGCACAGAAGCTGACCCCTATGAGCAAAAAGGCGCAATAGACGAGCCTGCGATGGCGAGTCTGTGCGAGGTACGCGCCGACCGCAATCATCCCGCTGCCGGGGAAAATGGCAAACATGCCCTCAACGGGGTCGATCACGCCAATCAAGATTGCGATCGAGCCCAACACAACCAAAACCGGCGCCAGCTTCTTGCTCATTTTCTCATCATCCTTTCAGGTTGGCCGTCCAAGTGGGAACCATCCGATCGGTTCATTATCCTGTCTCATGCCATTCGCAATTTCTACCCCGTAAAGAAGCAAACTATGGCAAAGGTTACGGGGACCTCTTGACTACGAGCATGGTGCGGACAACGTAGGTCCGAACTCCGATTCGGACTTCACGTACACCGGTTTTAGTCCCATTGGGAGATGGGACCTACTTACTGTCCCAATCAGACGCAGGTCGAAACGCGGTCGGTGATATGGAGACGGCCTGCGGCGCGCGTGATACGTCCGCGTAGTCCGGCGAGGTATGCGGAGCGGAAGGGGGGCTGGAACAGGATTTGCCTGTACCGTTCGCGGAGGCCGGGAAATTGGGTATCGAGCAGGGCGGAGGTCGATTCCCAGACCTTTGGACGCGGGTTGAATGCGTCCACCCATATTGTGTCCACGTGCAGCGCCGTGGCGCGTTCAAGAAGCGCGTAGACGTCTTCGTCGTTGTCGGAAATGAACGGAAGCAGCGGACCGAACATGATGGATGTCTTCAATTTGGCGGCACGGGCTTCCTCGAGCACATGAAAACGGTCTTCGACCCGACTCGCGTGGGGTTCCCAGAGCGAGGCCACGCCTTGGTCGAGCGTGGTCACGGTTACGCCAATCTGTGCGGAACTCCCCGAGAAGATATCGAAGTCGCGAAGGATCAACGCGCTCTTTGTCAACGCATTGACTTGAAACCCATGTTGGACGAGCAGCCGGCAACACTCGCGCGTAAGTTTTCGTTCCCGTTCGATCGGCTGCCATCCGTCGCACGCACTGCTGACAAAGACGTCTCCCGGCCGCAACTGCGCGCGCGCGCGGCAAAGTTGGCGTTCGAGCACTTCCACGGCATTGGCCTTTACATCGACAAATTCGCCCCATGGCTCCTCGTGCGGATGAAACCGCTGCATGAAGCGCGCGTAACAATAGGCGCACGAATGGGCGCAGCCGCCGTAGCAATTCATCGAGTAGTCACTGATGCCCGACTTACCCAGTATGGTTTTGCAGGGCGTCTCACGAACGACGGGTTTATGTTTGATGGAGTCGGACATCATGTGGTTTCCGCAAGGCCATTATACGGCTGCGGCAGTCGAGAAGTATAGGGACTGAATCGCAAGACATTGTCTTTGTTGGAGTTGCATTGAAATCGGAAGCCCCCCTAAAACTACTTAATTGTGCTTTCAAATCAGGATTGGATCAAATACAAAAGAAATCGGCGGAAACCTTTGGGAGGGTATAAACGATACTGGTCTAAATCGTACGCACCCGTACTTAGCCCTCGTGTACGCACCCGCACTGAGCCGCCGCGTGCGCATCCGCACACGACCATAAAACCAGCCTATTCTATTGCTGACCTGCTCCTCCCCGGCTTCCGCCGTCACCATAATTATACCAGCGTCCAGGCAAAAAAGTGGCGGCAGAAGCCATGCAAAAAGCAGATTTTTTTCTGGCGCCGCCGGCGTGGTTGCGGCTGTCGCATGGCTCGACAAAAAAAAGGAGGCGAGTGCGGCAGTGGGGGGCACTGCCCAGATGCACCCGCCTAATGGTGGGAACCAGTTCTAATGAAGACTGGTACCTATGAGGGTCCGCGGGGGGACGGTCCCTTCATAGCCACCCATATTATACCATCGGCCGCGCCAAACTGTTCCGAACCATTCTCTTGTTTGCAGCACGCGGCTTCATTAAAATGAAATGCCTATGAAATCTTGTTTACTCGGCCGGCCGATCTCGATGTCAGGAAAGGAGATGGCGGTTTTCTCAGGAATGGGTCTTGCCCTTTTCATGGCGCTGGCTGTGGCAGACCCTTTAGACGCGACGATCGGCTTGCGCGAACTGCCGCCGCCGCCCCCTGGCCAATTTGGCACGCTGGGCTTTGAAATCCGCGTCCCTTGGCTGGAAGGCCCTCTCGAAATGCGCTTCCCGGAAACCCTCCACAGCTCGCTGGGCCTTCACTTCATAGACCATTACCGTGCCGACATGCCTCCACTTTCCCGGCTCGAGCCCTATCCCGTATGGCGGAGGAACTCCGAGACCGGCGAAGTCTCGTACACCGCCGTGACCAGGGAAGGCGTTGAGTTCAGCGCGGCCGCGATCCCCGGCGGAGACACCGTGCGCATGGAATTCCGCGTGAAAAATAAGACCGGCAAGCCTATGCGCAACGTGGCGTCCCAAATGTGCCTCGCCCTCAACAAGGCCCCGGCACTCGCCAAAACGCTTGATTTGGCCCCCTGTTATGCCTGGATAGACGGGACCTTCACGAGCCTTGACACGGCCACACCTACCCCGCAACAGAAAGGCCGGAAACCATGGATTCTGCTTCTCACTCGCGGTTTCGCCAAGCATTATCGAGGGTCGCGCGATTGGCCCGATGGATGGTGGGTGGTTGACCAGAAAGCCGACCGCAACATCATTGCGCGGATCACCGAAGACAAAAAACACGTGGTGGCTATTGCGTGGGACGAGGCGGATTCCCAGTTGATGACCAACACCATGATTCCCTGCCTCCACGCCGGACCAATCCGCTCCGTTTCCATTCAGCCCGATGAAGAAGCCGCTTGGCGGGGAACCATCTACCTCATGAAAAACAACCCCGAATTGTTGCTGAGGCAACACGAAACGGACACTAAAAACGGGTTCAAGACAAACAATTGACGGCGCTCAGTCCTGTCACAGGGGTTCGCCCCCCCTAGTGTCATGAGTTTGAAATTCTAACAAAATGTGTCAACGGAACTCCATCTGAGATCGTTATATAGATAAGCGAACATCAGGAGGAGCGAAAACATG
>Ga0307377_10005549_pt1 | contig 13489 bp, 12 predicted proteins | sample TR3MG_FD_202535 | JGI IMG/M metagenome (GOLD analysis project Ga0307377, IMG submission 202535) | Soil microbial communities from Risofladan, Vaasa, Finland - TR-3 | ecosystem: Environmental > Terrestrial > Soil > Coastal area > Acid sulfate soil | place: Finland: Risofladan, Vaasa | collected... | reverse complement strand
ATCCCCTGCTCGGTCGCCATAACCAAGATCACCGAAGTCGATCAACGCAGTTGGGCGACCGTCGTCAACAATGAGGTTGCTGCGATGCACGTCACCGTGAAGAAAGACCCTGGCACTCTCCAATTCTGAGAGACTCGCCCGATCGAAATACTCGTGGGAAATCTTTGCAGCCCATTCGGGTAAATGGTCAAGCTCCCGCTCGAAGAACGATCGGCGTGTTTCGATCGCCACACCCCGAGTTGAGACGTTGTCCACGTTCTCCGTTGAGAGTGCGTGGATGGATGCGAGAGTAACGCCGAGGTCAGCCGCGCCTCGAGCGCACTCCGACAGGCTTGCCTCATTCCCGCTAACACCTGGTAGATACTGTGTGACGAACCATGGACCTGGCAGCGAATCGCTGGCAATCCCAACGGCCTCGATGCGAGGAATTGCAAGTGGAAGATCCTGAGGCATTGACGGAAGATGCCTGATTTCGCGTTCCACGAATGTGAACGCCGACTTACGTCGAGGAAGACGGACGACGAGGTCATTACTAATTCGCCAAACCTCAACGTCGTAACCGGCGCCAACGCGCACTGGGTCGCGCTCACGCAGAATCGGATATTGATCGTCAATGAGTCTGCACACCAGATCAGAGCTAAACCGAAAATCAGGTTCGGGGATACGCCCCATCAATGGTAACCAGGTCCCCGGAAACTGGCCACACTCGAAACGTAACGCGTGCGGTGGTTTCGCTCCGTTTGCATTTCCTAAGGTTAGTGAGACGCTTGATGCTTATTCCTTCAGGACGCGAGATGGGAATCAGGCTTCGAGCGAAAATCTGTAAATATCCGTCTTGGCGAAAGATCTTCAAATTCACGACCTTCGAAGCTAATGGGTCAGTTGTGCAACACCCGACAGACCGCTCCGAGATCTTCCGCGACTTCGAGAAGTGTTGCTACATCATCAGAAGTCGTACGAAAATTCGTGAAACATGGCCGTAGCCAAACGTGACCATCAATTGTGGCTGGTGAAACGTAGACGCGGCCATCACGCTGAATGGCCAAACACAAAGCGTCGTTGTGGGCATCGGGATCCGAACACCCTTTGACGACAACCCGCAGAGGGACGATGGAGAGTTGCGGGCGACTCGTCAGAGTTTCAAACAATGGGCGGTTCTGAATCCAGTCGAAGAGCATTTGTGCTTGGTTGCAGTTCCTCTCTATGGCCTCTCGCACCGCGTTCGCACCGTGCGTTGAGAACAGCATCCACAGTTTGAGGGCCCGAAAGGGACGCGAATACTCCATCGTGATGTCCACGGCGTTGTAGTGACCCCCGGCGTGAGGCATATATGCCTCGTCGTGCGCGAAGACTTTTGCGAGCGAGGCAGCGTCGCGCACGAGTACGGCACTGCACGCCTTGGGAACGAACATCCACTTGTGGCAATCAACCGTTACCGAGTTGACCCGATCGAGTCCAGCAAACAAGTACGCGCGACTGGCGACAGCGGCGGCCGGCACCCCGTACGCGCCGTCGACGTGCAGCCACACGCCAAACTCCTCCGCGACATCGGCCAACTGGTCAATCGGGTCAACCGCACCCGTCAGGGTCGTGCCCGTCGTCGCCACAATAGCCATGGGCGTACAGCCATCGGCCATATCGCGTTGCACCTGTTCGCGCAACACGTCGGCTCGCATTCGTCGCAGCGCATCGATCTCTACAGCTCGTACATTGGCTGCGCCAATCCCGAGGACCTCGGCCGCCCTCGTGATTGAGTAGTGCGCCTCGGTCGAGCAGTAGAGGGTCGGGCGAAGCCCTCCGAGACCGTGTTCGCGCGACCCAGGAATCATCGCCTCACGCGCTGAGGCGAGCGCGGTGATATTGGATATTGTTCCACCACTGGTGAACGTGCCAGTCTCCGCCGGGAATCCGATGAACTGAGCCAACCAGCTCACAGCCTGCCACTCCAGCTCGGTCGCCGCACGCGCGTCCACCGCGAGATTGGTGTCGTACGAGTGGGCAAGCAAGTCCGCAAGTGCGCCAACCTCGAGTCCACTGGAACCAATGAACGCAAAGTATCGAGGACGAGACTGAGCGAGGGACGAGTCGAGCACCTCGACGGCCTGGTCGATGACGTCGAGAACGTCGCTTCCTTCACTGGGCAAGGACGTGGTCAACAACCGGTGCAGCGCTTCACCGGGAAGGGATTCACGCTCGCGAGCGGTGTCGAACTCCTTCCACGCATTCAGCACGTGTTGCGCGGTACGGGCAAGCGCCGCCTCACGTTGGTCACCGAGAGACAAACCCATTTCGCCGTAGTTCACTAACAAAACCTACTGAAGGAACGAGAAGAAGGTTAGAACCATCTGTCTGAACTCTGCCGCTCTCCTTATGGTCAGTTCACCTCGTGGGCCTTCACCGAGACCGTCCGCCGCTACGGGTTGCTCGGCTCCATGGGCACCATCGGTGACTGCTACGACAATGCACCGACGGAGTCGTTCTGGGGCTCGAGGCAAATCGAACTGCTCAACCGGCGACGTTGGATCACCATCGTTGAACTCACGTCAGCCATGGCGGACGACATCGAGAATTTCTACAACACTGAGCGTCGACACAGTTCGCTCAACTATCTGACCCCGAACGAATTCGACAACCTACTCTTGATTCAAAACCAGACCATATTCTCATAAGGCTGGTCCACTAAACGGGATAAACCCCAGTCGGTGGAGGTGATGGGATTCGAACCCACTGCCTCTACATTGCGAACGTAGCGCTCTACCAATTGAGCTACACCCCCGAAGAGGTAACTACTTTAGCCCAAGGCGCGGCGTGGCTGATTTTCGTGGCGCCAGCGGACATCGGTGTCTGGCTCGTAGAACTCGTCGTAGTCCTCATACTGATACTGGTCCTCGTAGACGACCGGGGTTTCGTCGTAGAGGGGCTGGACGGTGGCGAGCGGTCGGCGCTGGGGCAGGTGCAGGGGCAACGAGCTCTCACTGAGGTAGCCCTGGCTGATCGCGTAGAACGCGAGTGCGACGAATCCCACGACCGCGAACCACGACACGAACGCGAGGTCCACGAGCATTGAATAGCCGGCCACGTAACTAACGACCGACATCACGACCGCGCCGAGCACGAGCCGGGTGAACATGACGCGGCGTCGCGCCTTCATCGAACGGTGTCGAACGATCGGCTCTTGGTAACTGGATTGCACGGCCGTCGTGGTGGGCACCGATGAGTACGCCGCCGCGTAGCGATTCGTGGAGGTTCCGCGACGTGGCGCCGGCGTCTCGTCGAACTCGTAGTCTTCGGCCCACTCGCTCCAGGACCCGCGGGACTCGAGCGAACCGTACGTGTCCTCATCGTGAACGACCGTCAGTCGGGGGCGCCGCGACTCCGTCCGCTGGTGAATCTCCTGCATATCGACCTGGTCGAGTCGATGGGCCGGGGGCACGGTGTACTCCTGGCGGCTCAGCACCTCGTGTTCGGTGTGGAACGACTGGATCGACCGCTCAGTGCCGTTGTCACGCAACCGTCGCACGACGATCGGTGCGAGCAACGCGACCCAGAACAGGGCGAGGACAATTAGTAGCATCCGACTCTCCCCTGATCACACCACGTTGACATTGCTGTCAAATGTACAGGGGGACATTTCTTTATTGGTGGATGTCAGGCTTCATGAAGGCCGCATTCTTCCTTGTCGGCTCCGGCCCATCGACCCGAGCGACGGTCGCCCGGCGACAGCGGTCGCTCAGTGACCACCGCGCATCCGATCGAGGCGAAGCCTTGTGACCACAACGGATGCTCGGCGAGTTTGTTCGAGCGCAGATAGTAGGCGACGTCGTCGTCACTCCACGTCGCGAGCGGATTTACTTTGACCAGGTTGAATTTATCGTCCCACATCAGGATTTTCATACCTGCGCGGCTCGGCGCGTCGGCACGCTTCACCGACGTGATCCACGCCGATCGTGGCGCGAGCGCTCGGCCGAGCGGCGCGACCTTGCGCAATTCACAACACCGGGCGGTGCCACACGGCCAGTCGTTGGCCTCGGGACCGGGCATCGTGCGGGTCACGTTGAGTGACCATTCACGTTCGATGCGCGCGGCGAAGTCGAGCGTTTCGTCGAAGTGGCCCCGCGTGTCGAGAAAAACAATTTCCGTCGACGGTCGCATCAGGTGGATCATGTGCAGCAGCGCGAGGTCTTCGAACGAACAGGCCATGGCGACGTCGTCGTCGAAGCGCTCGAAGGTCCAGGCGAGGATCTCGTGCGGCGAAGCTGACTCGAATCGGGCGTTCACGACCTCGAGTTCGTCGAGCAGGGTCTGGTTGGGCATAATTGTTGTCATCTACGACAAGTCTAACATTATCCAGTGATTTAGTAGGATATACTGGTTCCGAGCATCATATGACAGTCAGCCCCCTGCGAACGTCCACGACGACCGATCATCTCGACCTGCTCGAGTCCCACGCCATCTTCATCCTGCGCGAGGTGGTGGCCGAGTGCGAGCGGCCGGTCCTACTCTTCTCAGGCGGCAAGGATTCGGCCGTGCTGTTGCACCTGGCGCTGAAGGCCTTCACCCCCCAACAGCTCCCGTTCCCGATCATGCATATCGACACCGGTCAGAACTTCTCCGAGGTGCTCGCCTTTCGCGACGCGACCGTGGCCCGCACCGGTACCCGACTGGTGGTGGCTCGCGTCCAGGACTCCATCGATCAGGGCAAGGTAGCCGATCCCGGCCCGCTCGGTTCGCGCAATCGCCTCCAGACGGTGACCCTGCTCGACGCGATCTGTGACAACGACTTCGACGCCGCCTTCGGTGGCGCGCGCCGCGACGAAGACAAGGCCCGCGCCAAGGAACGTATCCTCTCCTTCCGCGACACCTTCGGACAGTGGGATCCCCGTCGCCAGCGCCCCGAGCTCTGGCAGCTCTACCAGGGCAAGGTCAATCCCGGCGAGCACGTGAGGGCCTTCCCGTTGTCGGACTGGACCGAACTCGACGTCTGGCAGTACATCGCCCGCGAGAAGATGGCGCTGCCCGACATCTACTTCGCCCACGAGCGCGACGTCGTGGCGCGCGACGGCATGTGGCTCGCCGTCGGTCCCTTCGTCGAGCCCCGGCCCACCGAGACCGTCGAACGCCGAGTCGTACGCTTTCGCACGGTGGGCGACGCGAATTGCACCGGTGCGGTGCTCTCCCACGCGACGACTCTCGACCAGATCATCGACGAGATCGTGGTGGCCAACGTCTCCGAACGCGGTGCCACGCGCGCCGACGACAAATTCTCCGAGACGGCCATGGAAGACCGTAAGCGCGAAGGGTACTTCTAGATGGAACTCGCCACCAAGGACCTGCTTCGTCTGGCGACCATCGGTTCGGTCGACGACGGCAAGTCCACGTTGATCGGTCGACTCCTCGTCGACACCCGCCAGTTGTTCGACGACCAGATCGACGCCGTCGTGGCGGCCTCAGAGAAGCGGGGCGTCGGCGACCTCGACCTCAGCTTCGTCACCGACGGACTGCGAGCGGAGCGCGAGCAGGGCATCACCATTGACGTCGCCTACCGGTACGCGACCACCCCCACGCGCAAGTTCATCATCGCCGACTGCCCCGGTCACGTGCAGTACACGGGCAACATGGCGACCGGTGCCTCCACCGCCGATCTGGCGCTCGTGGTCCTCGACGTGGTGAGCGGTCTCAAGGAGCAGACCCGTCGTCATCTCTGCATCGCCGCCCTGCTCGGCGTGCGCTCGATCGTCGTCGCCGTGAACAAGATGGACATGGTCGATTGGTCCGCGCTGGCCTTCCAGCGGGTGGTGGATGAGGTGGAGACGCTGTCACGCCAACTGGGGTTCGAGTCGGTCCACGTCATCCCGACCTCCGCGCTGCTGGGCGACAACGTCGTCGAGTCCTCGTCCAACCTCCCCTGGTACCGCGGCCCTTCGGTCCTCGACGCCCTCGAGAGTTCCGAAGCCGGTGCCTGGGAACAGGCCGCCACCCTGGGCGCTCGGCTGCCGGTCCAATGGGTGCTGCGCCAGCCCGGCGGCGGGCGCACCTACGCGGGCATGGTCTGTGGCGATTCGCTGCACGTGGGCGACCGGGTCACCCTGCTGCCGGCCAACGTCGAGACCATGATCACCGGCATCAACTTCGGGGGTGAGTCGATCCTCGAGGCCTCGGTCGGCATGGCCGCCGACATCGCGCTCGCCCACGAGACGAGCGCCGGGCGTGGCGACATGATCGCCGCCGGTCCCCTGCCCCGGGTCGCCAACGAAGTGGTCGCCACCATCTGCTGGTTCGGCGAACGTCCGCTCACCGTGGGCCAGCGTCTGCGCCTGAAGCACACGACGAAGGTCACGCCGGTCCGGGTGAAGTCCATCAACGGCATCATCGACATTGCGCGACTGGACGTTGACGAATCCACCACGCTCACCACGAACGACATCGGACTCGCGACGCTGCAGTTGGCCCACCCCGTGGTCGTCGACGACTACCGGGCCAATCGTGTGACCGGCAGTTTCGTCCTCATCGACGAGGCGACCAACGCCACCGTGGCGGCCGGCATGGTCGGACACGCATCGTTCCTCTGAGCCGCGACCCCCGACTCCCCGTCGCGAGGACTCGCACCTGATCATCGCTCGGACCAGCCGCGTCGACGTCGGCGCGTCAGTCCATGTAGGCCCCGCCGTTGACCGAGATCGACTCACCGGTGATGAACGCCGCGTCGTCCGAGACCAGGAAGGCCACGACCTTCGCCACGTCCTCGGGCGTCTCGAGACGAGCCATCGGCGTCGCGTCGACCCACATCGAGGTCACGACGTCCGGCGCCACGCCGCGTAGCGAGGCCTCCCAGGCGAGTTCACGGGTCTGCATCGCCGTCGAGACGAAGCCGGGGCACACGCTATTGACCCGGATGCCGTGCGGTGCGAGTTCGTAGGCCATCGCCTGGGTCAATCCGAGCACGGCGAACTTGCTCGCCACGTAATCCGAGAGGAACGGCACGCCACCGGCCTTGGCCGCCATCGAGGCGGTGTTGACGATGACGCCCTTGGTGCCCAACCCGATCATCGCGCGCGCCGCGGACTGACCGCAGTAGAACACGCCGTAGGTGTTGACCTCGAAGTTCCGTCGCAGGTCCTCCGGTGAGACGTCGACGAAGCGCTGCATCTTCGAGATTCCCGCGTTGGAGACCCACACGTCCAAGCGTCCGTGCGCGGCGACGACGCCGCGCACCAGCGCCTCACAGGCCTCGGGATCGGTGACGTCCAGCGCGAGCGCCTCGGCGCTGTCGATGTCCCCGGCGACCGACCGGGCGCTGACGAGGTCGACATCGGTGACGACGACGTGGAAGCCGCGGCGACCGAGTTCGCGCGCGATCGCCGCACCGATACCCGATCCGGCTCCGGTGACGGCGGCGACTGGACTGCTCATGACTGACTCCTTGCGAGTTGGTGGGAGAACGGCGTGGTCGCGTCGCTCAGACTGAGGAACTGCTGGTAGCGCTCCTCATAGATGCGGGCGCGCTCGGGTCGGGGCGAGATGATCTCACCTTGCTCGAGTGACCCGGCGACGTAGGCCCAGTCGGTGATCCGTCCGACGCCGATGGCGGCGATCACCGCCGCGCCGTAGGAGGCGCCGGGGTGGCTGATGATCGAGATCAGGTCGCGATTGAGCACGTCGGCGAGTATCTCGCGCCACAGGCGTGACTTGGAGCCGCCGTTGGTGATGCGGGTGGCACCGACCGTGAGCCCTCCCGCGGCGAAGACGTCGAAGTGGGTCCGGAATCCGTACGCGATCGCCTCGAGGAACGAACGATGGATGTCGCCGCGGGTCGTGCCGAGGTGCAGTCCGACGATGACCCCGCGCAGGTCGGGGTCGTGCAACGGCGTCTTCTCGCCGAGGAAGTACGGCAGGGCGATCAGCGCGCCCGGCGTGCTCGCCGCGGCCAAGTCGTCGAGTGTGGCAAGGGGCACGTCATCGAAGATCGACTGCTCCCAGCGCAACAGCGAACCACTGGTCGCCATGCAGCCGTTCGGCAGCCACTTGCCCGGCATCGGGTGCTTGTCGAGGTACAGGCGCTCATCGAGGAACATGCGGTCGCTCACCGACAGGATGTCACCGGCTCCGCCCAATTTGATGAGTGTGTCGCCGTCGTCGACCAGTCCCGCCCCGTAGGCGGAGAGGACGTGGTCGGCCCCACCGACCACGATCGGCGTACCTTCCGCCAGCCCCGTCGCGGCCGCGGCGGCGGCGCTCACCGCGCCCACCACGGCGCCCGGTTCGCGGACGTCGAGCATTGCGGGCCACGCGACACCCGTCGCCTCCTGAACCTTCGCGAGCGGCCGCAGGTCGAAGCCGTAGAGTCCGCTCTCGAGCGCCCAGTTCTGTTCCACGTGGGCGTCGCCGCCGAGGGCGCGCGCCATCCAGTCGTACGAACCCAGGACCGCAGCGGTGGCCGACCAGACCTCGGGTTCGTGGTGGGCAAGCCAGAGTCCCGTGGGCGCCACCGACTGCTGGGAGAGCACCGATCCGGTGAGGCTCAGCAGGTCGTAGTCACCCAGTCGTTCCCTGATAACGGGCATCTCTTTGGTCGCCCGCGCATCATTCTGCAGGATCGCCCGGCGCAGCGGCCGGCCCTCTGCGTCGACGCAGAGCACCGCCGGCACCATGCCGCTGACCGCGACCGCGCCGATGTCGACCTTGGCCGCACCGGCCGTCTCGAGCAGTTCGGGCACGAGTTCACAGAGCGCGTCCCACCAGTCGTGGGGATCAGCTTCCGCCCAGCCGGGCCGTTCGCTGTAGAGCGCGACCCCGCGCGTCGCCGAGGCGACGATGCCCCGTTCGGGATCGAGCAGAATCGCCTTGACCCCCGAGGAACCGAGGTCGACCCCCAAGAAGAGTGCGCCGGGCTCAGGCACTTCGAGCCGCATCAATGAACCGCTTCACACGCTCGGAGTCGACCTCGTTCCAGGTGTAGCCGTCACGCTTGAGGTCGCTGCCGACGATGCATCCGTCGGCGAACTTGAGGTACTGAGCGATGGTGGCCGCCTTCGCGCCGGTGTTCAGCAGCACCGGCACCGACGGGTCGAGCGCCTCGCGAACACTGGCGACGGTGTCGACGTCGGGCTCACTGCCGGCCATCGGTCCCGACACCAGAATCACGTCGGCGAGGCTCGAGACCACGGTCGACTTGGCCATTTGGGCCGGGGTGCGCGATCCGGTGCTCGACGCGAACTCCGGGGTGATGTTGGCGAAGATCGCCAGATCGTCCCGACCGAAGTTGTGCCGGTTGCGCAGCAACGTGGCCGCGTCGGGGTTCCAGGGACCCATGTCGGACTCCCACGAACCGGTAATCACTTCGCGTATGAACGACGCCCCACTGCCCACGGCGATGGCCAGCGCGCATTGCGCGTCCCACAGGAAGTCGACGCCGAACGGGCGGTCGGTCGGTCGGCATTCGGTGGCGACGCGGGTCATCACCGCGGACGCCTCGAGTCCAGCGTTCAACTGATAGGGACGGTCGCCCTCGTTGCAGAAGAGGATGGCGTCGAAGCCCCCCTCGAGCAGCACGTCGGTGTCGCGCTTCACGTGGTCGATGAGGCCTTGTACGCCACTCGCCTGGTCGAAGAGGGGCGTCCCGGGCAGCGGCGGTACGTGGGCCATGGCGATCAGCGGCTTGGCCACGCCCGGAAATATCGACCTGAATTTGGACATCAATTCTTCTCCTCTTCAAACGGCTCTACGTGCAGTACTTCGACGTCGTGTTCCTTGATCCGCCGGATCACGGCGTTGTCGGGTGACGCGTTGGTGATCAACAGGTCGACCGCGTTGATCGGAGCGAACGTGACGAACGCCACCCGCCCGATCTTCGAGGCGTCGGCGAGCACGATGACCCGTCGACCCGATGCGATCGCGGCGCGCTTCACGTCCGCGTCGTCCAGGTTGTATTCGCTCAAGCCACTGGAGTCGCTGATCCCGGCGACACCGACGAAGACGGTGTCGCAGTTCAAGTCGCTGAACGACGCCTGCGCTCGCGGACCGACGAGGCTCAACTCGCCCTGTCGGATCACGCCACCCGTGAGGATCGTCTTGATCGACGGCTTGGTGCTGAGTTCGGTCGCGATGAGCAGGGAACTCGTGATGACGGTCAACGCGAGACCGTCGGGGATGGCCTTGACCATCTCGTGGGTCGTCGTGCCGACGTCGATCACCACGGTTTCGTTCTCGCGCAACAACGCCGCGGCGGCGTGACCGATGTGGCGTTTGGCCGAGGCCATGTGGGTGGCGCGCTGGAGGATCGGCGGCTCGAACGAACGACTCTGCACCGAGATCGCTCCCCCGCGGGCCCGGCGGGCGAGACCCTCCATCTCCAGGAAGTCGAGGTCCCGGCGGATCGTCATCTCGGACGTGCCAAAGACGGCCGCCAACTCGGAAATTGACGCCTCACCCTCGATTCTCAGTTGTTCGGCGATGGTTGCTCTGCGGGTCTTAGAGTCCACGGACCCACCCTATGTGAATATTTAACATTAATCAACCTGTTCCTGATAGTTTTTCACAGAAATAGCGCCATAAGTAACACAAAACTGCCACTTTGCGACGTATTTCGGTACCCGTCGTGTGCTCACAATCCCCTCTCCCCACCGTCGATCCCGCGCGCCCCGTTCAATCGAAGTCGAACCACCCGGTCCGGTTTCGCCAGTGATGGCCTTCGCGCAGCACCCGGACGACGGCGCGCTCGAGCGAGGTGTTCTGGGGCAAGTCGTCGAGGTCGGTGTTGGGACGACGAAAGACGAATTCCCGGACGTCCTCATCGTCCTCTTGCCAACGGGCCAGCAACGTGAAACGCGACTGGAAGGCCACGATGTTGCTCGTCGGGGCCAGGTACTCGCCCAACCGATCGTCGAGCATCCAGGTCTGACACGTGGCCAACCGGCGCTGGTCCACCGGCCACGCGTCGCCCAACAGCTCACGGGCCTCGGCGATCGAGTGGTCGAGGACCAGCGGCGTGAGGTCCGTCTGCTGGGGGATGTGCACTCCGATACTCGGGTCACCATGACGAAAGCCCACGCCGAGCTCGGCCGACTCCTGCGGCGAGTACCAGGGCGACGGTGAAAGACTGCCGACGCCCAGGTGCATCCGGTGGTACTGCAGGCTTCCCACCTGCACCAGCTCACCGCGCAGTACGGGCAGCATCCACCAGCCAGCGTCGACCCCGATGACCCCCCACTTGCGTAGGTGCGTCGCACAGTGGCGCGCGAGCACAGCAAAGCTCCGGTCGATGACGTCGCGGGGGAATCCGACGGCGTCGAGGTGGTCGCGCGCGGCGGGTGCGTCGAGGGCGAACAGGTAGAAGAAGAAGTAGCGCCCGAGTCGATCATCGGCCGGGACGTCGGGCCAGATCGGCAGCGGAGCGTCGTACTCACCACGCGTGACCGCCACCGTGGCGAGCGTCGACGCCAGCAGATCCGACCACTGCGGATCACCGCGGAACTCGTCCCAGTGATCGGCGATCTCGTCCACGTGGTCACGTTGGATCCGCAGTTCCCTCAGCCGTTCACCCAGTTCCTGCGACGTCGCGTGGTGCACCCGCGCGAGGGCGGGCCCGGTCGCGCCCACCAGTGAGCGCCTCATGGCGGCGACCACGTCGGTCGTGGTCGACGTCACGTCAGGTCGAGAGGCCGGTAGTTGACGCCCATCGCATCGAGCCGCTGGAGGTGACCCTCGAGACGGGGACGGAAATGCTCGAGTGTGCGGGCGGTGCCCCAGACCACTTCGCTGAACGCGGCCAGGCGTGGGAACGCCATGTAGTCGAGGTGCTCACGCGTCGCGATGTACTCGGACCACAGTTCGGCCTGGGCTCCGAGGAAGTGGTACCGGCGAGACGGGTCGACCTCGTCGGGAATGATCGAGAATCCGTAGACCTTCTCCCACGGGGTGGCGTACGGATCGGGCGCCTGCGCCACCGGCTCATCGGCGTCGAGGCTGTTGAGCCAGTCGAAGTACAGGTACTGCATGGGCGCCATGATCACGTCGAAGCCTCGTTCCGCGGCCTCGGTACCCTTTTCGCTGCTGCGCCACGCCGCGATGATCGTGCCCGCCAGCATGGGTGCATCGAGGACCTCGTCCCACGCGATGACGTCGTGTCCGTGGTCTTGCAGGGCCGTGGTGAGTCGCTTGGTGAACAGACCCTGCAGTGCGCGCACGTCCTCGAGGCCGAGGCGCCGCATGAGGGCTCGCGCATCGGCGCTGGCCTCCCACTCGGCGGTGGGACACTCGTCGCCGCCGATGTGCACCGGACTGCCCGGGAAGAGACTCGCCACGTACAGCAGGACTTCCTCGGCGAAGGCGAGCGTGGAATCGTCCACGTTGAGCACGTGCTCGGAGATACCCCAGCGCGTCCACACTTCGAGGGGCTCGGTCGTATTGCCGAGTTCGGGGTAGGCCGCGATGACCGCCTGCGCGTGGCCGGGCAGGTCGATCTCGGGGATGATCTGCACGAAGCGCCGGGCGGCGTGGTCGCGTATCGTCGCCAGATCACCCGCGGTGTAGAAACCGGCGTGGGGCACGTTGTCGTCGACACCGTCACGTTCGTGGCCCAGGGGCGACGAGCGGCGTCGCGAACCGATCTCGGTCAGACGGGGCCACGCGGGCACCTCCACACGCCATCCCTGGTCGTCGTTGAGGTGGAGGTGGAGACGGTTGAGACGGTGGGCGGCGATCTGGTCAATTAACCGGCACACGGTCTCGACGTCGAAGAAGTGGCGCGCCACGTCGAGGTGGACCCCCCGCCATTTGAAGAGCGGGCCGTCCTTGACGGTGCCACAGGGCAGCTCGAAGCTGGGCAACTCGACGCGAGCGGTCGACCAGAGCGCGGCCGGACCCAACTGGCGCAGCACGGTGAACGCATGGTTGACGCCGACGTCCGAACTCGCCCAGAGGAACGTGACCTTCGAGATTCGCAGTTCGGTCTGCTCCAGCGCGAATTCGGGGTGTTCGCGGATCTCGATGTCGCAGTCCTCGCCGGCGGCGACGATCCGTACCTCCCATCCGACGCTGGCCGCCAGATCGTCACCGAAGCTCTCGACGACGTGACGCCACTTCGCGGGCACCGACACCCGCAACGGAGACTCCCACACGACGCTGTCCGTCGTGTCCTTGAACGAACGGGGTTGGGGGACCAGCGCTGAGCTCACGGCGTGGTCACCGCGTAGCACGCTGCTCGGTGTGTCGACGACAACTGCACGAACTCGGGCGTGCCGGTACGGCACTGGTCCATGGCGAGGGGGCATCGGGGGGCGAAGCGGCACCCGGGACCGGGATTGATCACCTTGGGAGGCTCGCCGAGGTCGTGGCCGCCGTCCACGGCGGCCAACGGCAGACGGGGGTCGGGGGCGGCGGTCATCAGCAGCTTGGTGTAGGGGTGGCGGGGCGATCCGATGACCTCTTCGGTGAGACCCTCTTCCACGATGCGACCGGCGTAGAGGACGATCATCCGGTTCGCCACGTAGCG
>Ga0307377_10005548_pt1 | contig 13490 bp, 14 predicted proteins | sample TR3MG_FD_202535 | JGI IMG/M metagenome (GOLD analysis project Ga0307377, IMG submission 202535) | Soil microbial communities from Risofladan, Vaasa, Finland - TR-3 | ecosystem: Environmental > Terrestrial > Soil > Coastal area > Acid sulfate soil | place: Finland: Risofladan, Vaasa | collected... | reverse complement strand
GTAATATGAAACTGATAATGTCTTTAGCTTGTATTAAACTAAGACTGCTTCCTGAAGAGGTTATTAATGCGGTGACAATCAACTCGGCTTATGCGATGGGACTTTCAGAGACACATGGATCGATTGCAAGGGGAAAGGTGGCTAATCTGTTTATTACGAAAGATATACCATCATATGAATTTTTACCATATGCTTTTGGCAGTGACCTTATTGAAACAGTAATACTTAAAGGGAAGATAATAAATAGTAAATGTTGAAGAAGATAATAGAATGCGTTCCGAACTTTAGCGAAGGACGGAACATGGATGTAATCAGGCAGATAACTGATGTAATAGAATCTGTTGAAGGTGTGAAATTGCTTGATGTTGATCCGGGAAAAGATACTAACAGAACAGTGGTAACATTTGTTGGGGATCCTGAAGCGGTTTCAGAAGCAGCATTTAGGGCGGTCAAAAAGGCCTCTGAAGTGATCGACATGTCGAAGCATCATGGAGAGCATCCAAGGATGGGAGCTACAGATGTTTGTCCTTTTGTTCCTGTTTCAGGAATTACAATGGAAGAGACGGTAGAGTATGCCCGTAAGTTGGCTGAAAGGATTGGGAAAGAATTGAAAATTCCGGTATATTGCTATGAAAGTGCTGCTTATAAAGAGGAGAGAAGAGATCTTGCCAGTTGCAGATCTGGAGAGTATGAAGGGCTTGGTAAAAAGTTATCAGATCCTGCCTGGAAACCCGATTTCGGACCTGTTATTCTAAATGAAAGGTCAGGAGCCACTGCAGTGGGAGCAAGGAATTTCCTTGTTGCATTTAATGTCAATCTGAATACTACATCAGTACGACGTGCCAATGCAATAGCTTTTGATGTTAGAGAGAAGGGTAGAACTAAAAGAGAAGGAGGTCTTTTAACCGGAAAGGTGATCCTGGATAAAGATGGTGAAAAGGTGATGATACCCGGATCACTAAAAGCAGTAAAAGCTATAGGCTGGTATATTGAGGAATATGGAATTGCTCAGATATCGATGAATCTGACAAATATCGCAATAACTCCTGTCCATGTTGCCTTTGAAGAAGTGTGCATAAAGGCAGATGCAAGGGGTGTCAGAGTAACAGGGTCTGAGCTGGTTGGCCTGATTCCACTGAATGCACTTCTTGAAGCCGGCCGTTATTTTCTTGGGAAACAACAACGGTCTGCTGGTGTCCCTGATCAGGAGCTTATTAAGATAGCTGTAAGATCACTGGGGCTGAATGATACCCATACATTCATACCAGAAGAAAAGATTATTGAATATGTTATGGCTGACAGACATGGTTCATTGCTTATTGATATGAATCTTAAAGCATTTATGGAAAAGACTGCCTCGGAATCAGTGGCGCCCGGAGGAGGATCTGTATCTGCATATATGGGAGCTCTTGGAGTGGCACTGGGTACAATGGTAGCAAATTTATCAGGACACAAGAGGGGTTGGGATAGTAAGTGGAAGGAGTTTTCTGATTGGGCAGAAAAAGGAAAAGAAATACAAAACAAACTTCTAAATCTGGTTGATGAAGATACTACGGCATTTAACACGATAATTGATGCTTATGCCCTTCCTGAAAAGTCTGAAGAAGAGAAAAATTTAAGAGAAAGAGCTGTTCAGGATGCAACAAAGAATGCAACGTTGGTTCCTATAAAAGTTATGGAGACAGCTTATTCGGGATTCGAATTGATCAGGGAGATGATAGAAAGAGGTAATCCTAATTCAAGTACAGATGCTGGAGTAGCAGCGTTAGCCCTGCTGGCTTGTATTAGGGGAGCTTTTTTAAATGTTAAGATAAATGCCTCGGGACTTGATGATAATGATTTTGCAACGGATATAATTATGAAGGGATGTGAAATTGAAACAAAAGGAATAATAGAGGAAGAGGCTATCCTGAAAATGGTTGAATTGGCAATTACTAAAGGTTAAATGGGAAATTAATTATAGCCAAAGTTATGTATTCCAGATTGATCATACTATTCTCTTTATAGTCCTGAGATGATGTGAATACTTGCCACTCTCTTGTTTGTAAATTCCCTGGTGATCAACTGGATCTATTCGTACTCTGCCAGATGCATGGATGACAAGCCCCCGGGATAATATCATCCCTACATGCGATATCTTACCCCTTTCATTATCAAAGAAGACAAGATCGCCGGCCTCAGTATCGTCAATGAAATCTATATTCCTGCCCATTTCTGCCTGATTATTGCTATCCCTTGGAATCGTGATCCCATGTATTTTGTACACAAGCTGTGTAAACCCTGAACAATCAATCCCGGATGGAATACGTCCTCCCCAGATATATGGACTGTTAATGAATAACATTGCTGTTTCAGATAATGACTCATTTGAGGATATGAAACTGATATCGAATTCAGTACCGGTTTTGAAGATTTGCTTTCCAATCATAAAAATCTTTTTTTCAAAATCGGGATTATATACTTCGCAACCAGCCTCAAGTATGATTTTTGTTTTATCATCTTTATAACATTGTAGTGACCTGTTTAGCACTTTTCCAGGTAAATTTTCATCATCAACAGTGTGTTGCTGATGATCAGTATCAATCCACCCTGCATACTTGTCGAACAGGGTCTCAATTTTTATCCAGCTGCCTGATTTGTCAACAATACTAAATTTTTCACCAAAGAGTATCTGGCTCATCATTTCAGATTTATGTGCAGGCATTGATCGTAATGGGACAAAAATGTTCTCAGAGATATATCTTTCCATGTAATAAAAATTTAATTCAAAATTAATAAATATACTGGATTTTTCTGTGACGCTTGATTTCTCTGTTTTCATAACTCATCCTGAACACTAAAATTATTGGTTGAGACTAAGCTATCCTTAAATACCCACAATTAACATTCCATATTTTATTTTCTCATCTTCGGACTTCGGACTTCCGACTTCCCACTTAAATACCTGTATCACTGATTAGTTTCTGGATTTTATGTATTTCCAATATTTCCTTTACTTTTACCGATGCAATCAGGCTTCCCAAATATCCAGTATATGAATGAAATCCGGAAAGGTGATGAACGTAAAAGAAAATACTATATTAACCTTGTATTCTTCTTACTCAGTATAGTCATCATTGTGGCAATTTGTCCACGGAAGAGTATTCATGTATGGAATGAAATTCTTGGTAGTACTATTCTGGTTTCCTCCTGTTATATTGTTTTATTTATGTTTCTTTCTCATTTCAGGTCGGAGATACTGGAAGTAACACGTAAGACATTTTTCATTATTCTTACAATACTCGTATTTATTCTGTTTACCAGAGTTGTGATAATTCTACCAGGTAGTATTATCCAATATCTTATTCCCTTTGCTATTATACCTCTGGTTATCAGGACATTCTATGATGCCCGTTTGGCTATGTTTATTTTGTTGGTGACCATTATGCTTGCTGGATTATTAGTGCCAGACCCTTTTGAATTTGTCTTCATGAATTTTATTGCTGGAGTTATCGCATTATTCTCTCTTTCAGATAATTACAGGCGAGGAAAATTATTTATTTCTGCTCTTTTGGTTGTAGTTAGTTATTCAGTTATCTACTTTGGGATTAGCTTATTGCATGACGGAAATATATATAGTATTAACTGGTCCGGGTATAAATGGTTTGTGGGAAATGGTTTTCTGGTTCTCCTAAGTTATCCATTGATCTTTGTTTTTGAAAAGAGGTTTTTGTTTCTATCTGATACTACTTTGCTGGAACTATCAGATACAAACCAACCTTTGTTACGGCGACTAGCTGAAGAGGCCCCTGGTTCATTTCAACACTCCAGGCAGGTTGCAAATCTTGCTGAAGAAGCGGCAAGGGAAATAGGAGCTAACCTTCTCCTTGTAAGAGCAGGAGCTTTATATCATGATATTGGGAAAGTTGTGAATTCTCAAAATTTCATTGAGAATCAGTCTCTGAATTCCAGCCCACACACTAACCTCGATCCTCTTGAGAGCTCAAAGCTTATTATTAATCATGTGAATGAAGGAGTATTAATTGCCAGGAAATATAAACTTCCTGTTCAGATTATTGATTTTATCCGGACACATCATGGAACTACAATGACCTATTTCTTTTACAAGAAATACCTTGATATGGAGGACAAGGAAGACGGGATGGAAGAAGAGTTTACCTATCCGGGGCCAAAACCCTTTTCTCGAGAGCATGCAATTGTTATGATGGCAGATGCAGTTGAAGCTTCTTCCAGAACTCTCGATCAATTTTCTGCTGAAAGTATAAGTGAATTAGTTGAAAGGATATTGATTATTCAGGAACAGGATGATCAGTTTTCTGATGCTCCACTTACCTTCAAAGATATTACTGATGTCAAGAAGGTTTTTAAAAAGTGTCTTTCAAATATATATCATGTAAGGGTGGCATACCCCGGGAGAGATTCTATAAGCGATTAGCGCATATCAATTACCTCAACCCCTTTAAATTCTTCAGTTCGGAATATGAAAGAACCGGTAGCTGGTTTATATTTTAGATCGTATTCTTTAACATAAAGAGTAATACAAATCCCATCTTTTTTCTTGTATTCAAGACTTTTCAGGTTCAGTTGTGGATTTTCTATTGCAAGCCTGACCCTTATGAGATCACTGTTTAAATCATCGGGATACAGATCAATAATATATAAATCTGATCTCTCTTCAATAAGTCTGCACTTATAGCCTTTTTTATAAAGCGTGAAGATCTCTGACGGACGATTCTGAAAGGAATGATCCTTTTTGTCAGCTCTGGTTATTGTGACTTCTTTTTCAGCGGGCAGATAACTCCAGGCTGTTACACCATTAAACCAGATAATATTATCGGTAAGGTCAAGTTTGTATTTATCCTTGCTTAAAATGATGAATCCTGTAAGTGAATCGTTACTGTTTTCAATTTGGTCAGCTGTAACCAGTTGGAACCTCATTGAAACAGATGGGGCATTAAGAGCTTTCGTCGAAAAGCTGTCCAGAATTTTTATTGCCTGGTGATCACTTTGTCCATAAACATTTAATACTTGCAGAATTATTGCTGAAACAAATAAAATAAAGATTCTCATTGTTTAGTCTTTATTCCAAACGTAACAAAATCTGTTCCAAAGCAATAAAGTCCGTACATAAAACATCACGGGCTTTACTTCCTTCGAATGGCCCTACTATTCCTGCAGCTTCGAGTTGGTCAATAATTCGCCCCGCCCGGTTATATCCTATCGAAAGCTTTCGCTGAATAAGTGAGGTAGAACCTTGTTGATGCTGAACCACAAGTTTTGCAGCTTCCTCGAACATTGCATCTCTTTTCCGAAGGTCAACCTCTATGGCATTTATATCGCTATCGTCAATGTATTCCGGCAGATGCATGGCATCGGGGTAACCCTGCTGCGATCCAATAAATTCAGTAAGTTCCTCAATCTCAGGAGTGTCGATAAATGCACATTGCACCCTTACCGGCTCGTTGCCCGATGATACAAGCATGTCTCCCCGGCCAACGAGTCTGTCAGCCCCTGATGCATCCAGTATTGTTCGCGAATCAATTGAAGAGAAAACACGGAATGCTACACGTGTTGGGAAATTAGCTTTAATAAATCCTGTGATGATATTTGCTGAAGGCCTTTGAGTTGATATGATAAGATGTATTCCAATTGCCCTGGCTAGTTGTGCCAGTCTGCCAATCGGTCCTTCAATCTCCCTTCCTGCAGTCATGATAAGATCAGCAAACTCATCGATAATCAATACGATATAGGGTAAATATTTATGACCTTTTTCAGGGCTGAGTTTTCTTGAAATAAATTTTTCATTATACTCTTTTATATTACGTGACTGGGCTGCTTTAAGCAGTTCAAGCCTGTTGTCCATTTCTATGCATAAGGAGTTCAGCGTTTTAATAACTTTCTGAGTATCAGTGATTATTGCATCTTCTTCATCAGGAAGTTTGGCAAGAAAATGCCTTTCAATCTTCATATATAACGGTAATTCGACTCTCTTAGGATCTATTAGCACAAACTTAACTTCAGCTGGATGTTTCTTGTATAGAATAGATGTGATAATGGCATTAATTCCAACAGATTTTCCCTGCCCTGTAGCTCCCGCAACCAGAAGGTGCGGCATTTTTGTCAGATCAACAATATATGGATCGTTTGTGATGGTTCTGCCCAGAGCCAAAGCAATGTCAAACTTTGTTTCCTGAAAGGCTTTTGAAGTTATAAGTGACCTCATCGAAACCACTTCGGGTTTTTTATTTGGAACCTCAATACCTACTGTTCCCCTTCCCGGAATGGGAGCAATAATCCTTATACCCAGTGCAGAAAGGTTAAGTGAGATATCATCTTCAAGCGATTTAATGCGTGCCAGCCTGACACCACGTTCAGGAACTATCTCATATAAGGTAACTGTTGGGCCGACAGTGGCTGAAATACTTTTAATGCTGATCTTATGATCACCAAGAGTTTTAATTATGTTTTCCTTGTTCTCAAATACCTCTGTGTCATCAAATGCATTATCTGATTTGTGATCTTTAAGGATTGAGACAGGAGGGAACCTATAGTGTGATAGGTCGAGGCGGGGGTCATAGTTTTCCATTCGTCTGTCCACCTCCTTATCGGAGAGTATATCACCCCTGTCAGGACGGTTGATGTTGATAGGAACCTCTTTAAGGTCATTTTCAAAGTCATGTATTATAGAACCTTTGGCTATTCCTTCCTGAATTTCTTTATCAAGATCAGAAGAGTCAGTATTCAGATTTGTATTTTTCACTATAAATTCAATCGGATTAGCTTTCGGATTACTTTTGGTAAAAAATTCTTCTGAGGCTGTTTCTGAATTTAGCTTGTCAACGATATTGTCATCCGAAATTTCTTTCTGATTATTAGAAGAATTATTAAATTTCAGAAAGCCAGGCAATCTTAACCCGAAAGATGCTGGTTTAACTCTTAATGCATAAACAAAATATGATATTGTCAAAAAGGCGATAACGATTCCGGTTCCTACCTTTCCCATGAAAGTATTCATCCAACCTATAATCAATTTCCCATGTGCTCCTCCCGGACCGCCTCCCAGATAGAAATTTGACTCTCCAAAAATAAAACTTAGTATAAGGGAAAGAATAATTGTGGCGAATGTAAACTTGGCAATAAGGCTCCATACTTTGATTTTAGGAAAGTTAAGAAGATATAATCCTATAGTACCAAAAATCATGGGAATAAAAAAAGCTCCGAATCCAAATCCGCTTCCGATTATCATTTCCGCAAGAAAGTTTCCGCTAATACCTGACCAGTTTTTTACTTTGATATCAGAACTCAATACTTGATCAGCTTTCCACCAGAACAGGTACGAAACACAAGCCAGAAGAAGATATAATGCAAAACCTGTGAAAAGTATTCCTATAACGAACTTAATCCTCTCATCCGATAAGAAAGATTTAGATTTTTGAGAACCTTTCGCAGCTTTTGTATTCTTTTTTAATGCCTCTTCCTTCTCTTTATTCATCTCTGCCTGTAGTTTTTTAAAATAATTTTCGTCATTTAAAACGTAATCCAAAGGTAATATTTTTGAGACTTACTCAAAAAGTGATAAATGATTTTGTTTAAAATATTTTTGATTTATTTAAAGAATGAATCAGTATGATCTTAACCCGCATTATCATGCAGAAGATAAAAGACACAAGTAAAAAGATAAAAGTCAGGCATTTGTAAACTTTTTTAACTATTTTTTATATAAACGATTTTTATGATTGCTTTTTATAATGTTTTGAACCTTTTGTCTTTAGCCTTTTGTCTTTTGTCTTTTTTGAGGTTTATGAATTAATCAGATTATATGCTTACCATCTTGTCAATTAGCTTATTAATGTCTTCTTTGGATACTCTTTTAAAATCTTTTTTTCTCTCGAAGGTCTCATCAGAGATATCCTTCTTGTATACTGTCTCAGCATTAAAATGGATTTCTGTTGTCCCCATGACAAAGAAAAAACTCATTAGAACACCTTCAATATCGTGGAATGGAGTAGCGGCATTGGTGTCTTTGACATTAATCTCATCAGTATACCAAATACTGTATACTTTATCCTTTTCAGCAGGAAAGGTAACTTCTGCTTTCTTACAAGTAAAACCGCAAATTGTGGAGGTTTCTGATGTTTTTTTGATCTCCAGACCTTCCATAGCCATCAATCCGGGAAACAATTCACCCTCTTCTGCAGAATAGTAGTATTTTATTGTGAAAAGACTGAAATAAGTATCAAAAATACCCTTCTCCGGGTTAGCGAGGTTGAGGATACCTGAATTACCAAATGAAGAGACCATTTCAAACAAGGTTTTATCCTCTTTAAAAGAAATAACAAGGTCTTTTGGCAAAGCCTCTATCGGTATGGAACCAACATTTCCCTTATATTCTATTTTATAATGAATTTCACCCTGATCGATATATTTACCTCCTCTTTCTTTACAGGAGTACCCGGTCATTGCTATGACTATTGCAATGAATATCGCGTAGCTAAATCTCACTAATCTGGTTTTATTTTGAATTATGTAAATGTAATCTTTTTTTTAAACATCAATTCACTCAATTGATAATTATAAGTTTTTTGGACGGGAAGGTCTTAAATGTTCTATTTTACAAACTTAATTTTTTTAATTAATGAAGGGTATAACCTGGTAATAACGCATGGTAATGGTCCTCATGTGGGCAATATTCTTATGAGGAATGATACTATAATTCGAGACCTTACAACGGACTGAGGGCAAAAGGCCACAGGTGGTATTACCATTTACATGACTTCCGCCTATTACTTCCGGCTTCCGGCTTCCGACTTTTATTTAATATAAACAATTATTTACTAAATTCGCAACTTACAACTTTTGACTTTTAACTTTTGACTTAACTACTATGTCTTACAATCTACATAACAGAAACTTTCTTAAATTACTTGACTTCAAGCCTGAAGAGATTAAGTTCCTTCTTGATATGGCAGCTGATCTAAAAAAAGCAAAATATACAGGTATTGAGCAGCCCCAATTGAAAGGTAAAAACATTGCTTTGATTTTTGAGAAAGCTTCTACCAGGACACGTTGTTCTTTTGAAGTTGCAGCTCTTGACCAGGGGGCACATGTTTCTTATCTCGGACCAAGTGGATCACAAATTGGACAAAAGGAGTCAATGAAAGATACTGCCCGGGTTCTTGGTCGGCTTTATGATGGGATTGAATATCGTGGTTATGGCCAGGATATTGTTGAGGAACTTGGCAAATATGCAGGTGTGCCCGTATGGAATGGTCTTACAACTGAATTTCATCCAACTCAGATACTTGCTGATTTTATGACAATGTTGGAGCACTGTGATAAGCCATTGAATAAGATTTCTTTCTGTTATCTGGGTGATGCCCGGAATAATATGGGAAATTCACTTATGGTAGGTGCTGCCAAGATGGGTATGGATTTCAGGGCTGCGGCTCCAAAAGCATGCCAGCCCACCGGAGAATTGATCTCAACTTGTCAGGCAATAGCTAACGAAACTGGAGGAAAACTTACTATTACAGAAGATGTTAAAGAGGCTGTAAATGGTGTCGATTTTCTATATACTGACGTATGGGTGTCAATGGGAGAACCTGATTCAATATGGGAGGAACGTATTAAACTATTATCCCCATATCAGGTTAATATGGACGTGATAATAAAGAGTGGAAATCCTAATGTTAAATTCCTCCATTGTCTGCCAGCGTTCCATAACCGACAGACTAAGGTAGGAGAGGAGATATTTCAGAAATTTGGCCTCGATGGCATGGAAGTTACTGAGGAGGTCTTTGAGTCTGATCATTCAATAGTCTTTGATGAAGCTGAAAACCGTCTTCATACTATAAAAGCAGTTATGGTTGCTACGTTGGGGGAATAGTGGAAATGGTTAAAATAGTTTCTCACGCAATCCACTCCTTGAAAAAATAGAATGTTATAATAAAGGAGGCAGTAAGCTTAAGACCAATCCCTGTAAGGAATCCAAGCAGACTTCCAAAACCTGCTTTAAAAGCATAGTTTATGTCATCTTTGAATATCATCTCACCAATAAATGCGCCTAATAGCGGTCCAATTATTATTCCCATCGGACCAAAGAAAAGACCAATTATTAATCCGACAGTTGCACCCCTTGTTCCGTATTTGGAGCCTCCGAATCTTTTAGTTCCCCAAATGGGTACAATATAATCAAGAACCGTAACAACTACTGCAATTATACCCAATGTAATTAATGTTAGATTTGTAAAATGACCGAATCGGGTTAAATGTAGAAGTATTAATCCAATAAAACTGAACGGAGGTCCGGGTAAAATAGGTACCAGGCAACCAATTATTCCTAGTATCAAGAGGAGTATTCCAAATATAAGGAGTATGTAATCAGACATTTAGAAAGCTTCTTCTAATAATTATTCTTAAAAAGTTTTTCTACTTTTTTCCCAGGTCTTCAAATTTGACGTTTGTAAACTCTTTTGTGGTAAGAGGATCTTCTTCGGTACCGGGATCAATATCTGTTGATGGATTGGAAGCCTCAAAGTCATCTTTCCCATTATCAATATAGGAAATTACATCTTTTAATCCTTCCGAGAATTTTTCAAAATCTTCTTTATAAAGGAAAACTTTATGTTTTTCGTAAAATACCTTCCCTTCATTGCCTAAACGTTTCTTGCTTTCAGTAATAGTCAGATAAAAATCATCATTACGAGTAGCTTTCACATCGAAAAAATAGGTTCTCTTCCCGGCACGTACTACTCTACTAAAAATTTCTTCCTTAATGGTTTTTCCCTCAAGCCCGTTTTTGACTGCCTTTATTCCGGCTTCTTCTTCCATTTCTAAGTCAGTTAGTGATAGGGTTTTGTTTTGTATTGTCAAATGTAATAATTATTTCATCAAATCAAAACAGGGTATAATAATTGTCCTTAAATTTGGTTATTTGTTTGAAAATATTGGAAAAAGAGTATTTTTGCAGCGGAAATTTGAGGTTCTTTATAGATGATAAGCAGAAGATTACTACGTATAAAAGCATTAATGGCTCTTTATGCTTTTAACCGAAGGGAGGATGCAGATCTTGCCCAGGCCGAAACAGAACTAATGTTCAGCATAGGTAAGACTTACGATCTGTATCATTATCTGCTTCTGCTGGTTCTTGAAGTTGCAGATATTGCAGAACAACAGATAAGCCGTGCTCTCCAGAAGAGAATGCCTACACCTGAGGATATGAATCCCCCCAAACGCTTTATTAATAATAAGGTAATCGATCAGCTGAGAAACAATATATCATTTACTAAATATGTTTCTTCTAAGAAACTTTCCTGGATACAATACCCTCATATTCCTCGTCTTATACATAAACAGATGGTAGAATGGGATTTATATAAGGAGTATATGACGTCAGATAATAATAACTATTTGACTGACAGAAAATTTATTATTAAGTTGATAACAGAATTGATTCTGAGGTCAGAAGATTTTGAGTCAAACCTTGAAGAGCAAAGTATTTTCTGGAATGATGATATGGATTATGTGTCAGCAATGGTTGAAAAAACGCTGAAAAAGTTTAAAGTTGATTCCAAAGAAAATAGTCCATTGATGCCTTTATTCAAGAACGATGATGATGAAGCATTTGTGAAAATCCTTTTTAGGAAGGCGATATTGCATTCTGATAAATATTCGGAACTTATTGAAAATAATACAACTAACTGGGAAGTAGACAGAATTGCTCTAATGGATATTCTTGTGATGCAACTTGCAATAACTGAAATACTGGAGTTCCCGGAAATTCCTGTAAAGGTTACTCTTAATGAGTATATTGAAATATCCAAATACTATTGTACTTCAAAAAGCAGTACATTTGTAAACGGAATTCTTGATAATATTGTTAAAGAGATTCGCGAGAAGGGGCTTCTTAATAAATTTGGAAGAGGGTTGGTAGGAGAAAAACCAGCCAACGATAGCTGATAAACCTATATTTAATGAATTTGATGAGAAAAATAGTTGTAATATTTTTTGGAATTATATCAATAATGGCATCAAATTGTGGAAATATTTCTAATAAAGATGTTGACCGTTCCGTATTGCAACAATCTGACACAGGGACTGTTATAATAACTTTTAAGGAGTACGAGCATGATTTCGGCAAAGTTATTGAAGGAGAGAAGGTTGGGTGTATGTTTTCATTTGAAAATGAAGGAACTGGTTCCCTTGTGATTGCCTCGGCCACTACAAGCTGTGGATGTACTGTTCCAAAATTTAGTATTAAACCAATTTCTCCGGGGGGAAATGGCACCCTCGAAGTTGTTTTTGATACCTCAGGACGAAACGGAAGACAGACTAAAACTATTACAGTGAAATCAAATGCCTCAACTCCTGTCGTATTATTAAGAATTGTAGCTGAAGTAGTAACCAATAATAATTAATAATTAATAATTAATAATTAAACTTATGACCAAATTTGCTTACTTATTTTTGATGGGACAACCTGCCGGAGCTGCCGGTGAGAGTAATCCACTTGTGACATTCCTTCCACTTATTCTTGTGTTTGTCGTTTTTTATTTCTTTATGATCAGACCTCAGATGAAAAAGCAGAAAGACATGAATAAATACAGGAGTTCTCTCAAAAAGGGAGATAAAGTTGTAACTACTGGTGGATTATATGGCAGAGTATATGAGGTAAAAGAAACCACTGTTACGATGGATGTGGGAGGAGATATTAAGCTGAAAATTGACAAGAACGCGGTACTTAAGGACCCTTCAGCAGAAGAGTAGCTTTTTATATTTTATAACTGATCTTTTGTGAATAAAGCAAATGATATAGGGACGGAAAGTCTCATTAAGAAAAAAAAGAGAGGCATCAACAGGGATGTTGTGATTTTTGTTTTTTTCCTTATTGGATCATTTGTCTTTTGGTATCTTAACTCTCTTGGGAAAGAATCTGAAGCAGTGTTTGAGTTTCCTGTCAGTTTCATTAATCTTCCAAAAGAAAGAATGATTGTTGATGATAAACCTATTAGTTTGAATATCTATTTTAAAGGTTCCGGATCTTCGTTACTTAAGCTTAAAGTCTTAGGTAAACGGATACCGGTTATTATTGATCTTTCAACAACCAATTATAAAAGAGTTCCTGAAAAAATGACTCTCAACTATTTTATTACCACATCAGGTCTTAAAAAAAATCTGGCAGGACAGATAAGGTCAGAGTGTGAAGTAACATCTATTCTTCCAGACACACTTTTTTTTACACTTAAAAAGGCAGATGCAAATACTATTCATCTTATACCTGATGATAAGACTATTAGGAATTAAAGAGATTCTCCCTGGTTATGGGACGGCTAAATGAAAAAAGATAAAAAATCTCGATTAAAGATTGGTGTTACTGGTGGGATAGGCAGTGGTAAAACATCTGTTTGCAGAGTGTTTAATGTCCTCGGGATTCCGGTCTTCTCAACTGACCCAATAGCCAGGGAAATAATGGATAGCGATGATGGTATAAG
>Ga0307377_10005544_pt1 | contig 13492 bp, 40 predicted proteins | sample TR3MG_FD_202535 | JGI IMG/M metagenome (GOLD analysis project Ga0307377, IMG submission 202535) | Soil microbial communities from Risofladan, Vaasa, Finland - TR-3 | ecosystem: Environmental > Terrestrial > Soil > Coastal area > Acid sulfate soil | place: Finland: Risofladan, Vaasa | collected... | reverse complement strand
AAAATAAGGAAGTTTAGATAATATCAAAGCAGTTATATTAAACAACCACTTCCTAATTATATTTTTACCCCAATATCTTTCAGCCCATCCATTCTCTAATCCTCCAATAGATTTAAGATATTCGTTAAACTCTTCTTTAGTTATATTTTTAATCATTTTCTACTTGAATATAATCAATACACAATGGTATGTTTGTTTTTGAAATCATTTTTAATTCTTTTGGTGTGAAGGCCATACTACCTTGAATTCCTGTCCAGTATATCCACATCGTTATATCTGTTGCGCCAGCCTCTTCAAATTTTATTTTATTTAAAAAAGCAAATTCGGCCATCCATAGAATTCTATCTCTTAATTCAACATATATAGGAACCAGCAATTCACAAGAACCATAAGGAGATGTTCTTCCTTTGTATCTACCTCTGGTCATAATCTCTCCAAGTTCATGTTGACTTCTAAATTCAATATTTTCTATTGTATGTAGAAGCTTAGGGGAAAATTCTTCCCCCCACAAATGAATCTCTGGTTCTATTATTTTATTTATCTTCTCCATTATTTAGTTTAGGAACATCAACACCAAATTTATCACTAAAAATTTTACCTTTCATTCCATCTATAATATAGGTTGACTGCATGGCCAATATAACAGCAGCGCCAAAACAAATAAGATTAACATATTCAGTAGGAGGAAGTTCATATGCAGACATACCAAACATTTTCCTTACTAAACCCCACAATATTAACGTAATCCAAAAAGTACATTCAATGTAAATTCTTAACATAATTACTCTAAAAAAGAATAACAAATAAAGCCTTGTATACCACCAAATTTCTTTCATAATTTATTCTTTTTTTAATTTAATATAGCCATCTTTTTCAAATAACTTAATTGCCTTAGGAGTAAAAAACTCTCTTAGCTTACCAAGTGTTATTTTTTGTTCTGAATAGAAAAATAATACTGGTCTCAAAATAACAACCTCAGTCTCATCCGACCAATCCTTTTCTGGATTAATATCAAAACTATTCCAATCAATTGGGTTTGGTTTTTCTCTTGCCATAAAACCCAATGAAACAATCCCTTTTTCAATCAAATCTTTCATATCTTTATAGAAAAAATCCGTTTCACTATCTCCTCTGTCTATTAGTGCCATAATTTATCCACAATAATTACAAATTAATAATAACTTAATATTTTCCTTTTTAAAATTCTCTTTTAAAAATGGAGAGGTATCATATATTTTATCAGCTTTTTTCTTAGATGACTCCATTTTGTTTTCTGAAACTTCTCCTAGGTAATCACAATTGCTTACACTAGAAACTTCAGAAAGCTCCAGATAAAAACCTGCCCCTTCTTCATCTCTACTTACGCACCCATCAAAATCACCAACTTCTTTCTGCCAGTTTCCATTTTCTGGAAAGGTATCTGATATTTTTTCAATTTTTTCTTCAATTTTATTTGCTTGTGATTCGGTTAATTTAAAACCAAATACTAATTTTGCATCATAAGGACATCCCATAGTTTATTTTTTTAGTTAATAATTTATATTAATATACACCAACACCCAAGATTTTCATCAATAGTCCAGCCAAGGTTTTCTAAAATTAATGTACCCTCTTTCGTAATTTCAGATACCGATTTTCCATTTCCTTGACCCGCCCAGATAATATCGTGGTCTGCAGTAATAATAGCATCTTCTTCGTATTGCTCTATAAGCTGTAACCCCTTTAAAACATTTGTTATTTTCATATTTTTTATTTTTTAATTATTATAAATCTCCACCAATAAGTATTTGTCATTCCTGGCATTCCAACTCCTTGCCTAAGTCCATAATAACAATACATGTAAACTTCAGCTCCCAAACTCAAATATCCTTTAACACTATTGATAATATGTTTATCAGATAAACTTCTATCTGTCCTAGCATACTTTCCATTTATACACAAAGAATCACTTGCATATACACCACTTAAAGAAAATAGCTCATTAGATATTTGTTTAAAATTATCTGGTAAAAAAGAATCATATCCACCCATTTGCTCAACTGATTTAATTGAGTTCTTTAGAAATAAATCAGTTGACTTAAATTCTTTTATTTTTAATATTCCCATTTTTAAAACTTATTCAATAAAGTTATTCAAAAAAAACATCTCATCAAAATCTTTTTTCAACATTTTTCTAGAAACTTTCTTTGGCTTTCTTGGAATAGCATTTGTTGATTTATATTGAACTCTTTTTTTGGAGTCATCACTTGTTTTCCAGTCGTGTCCAATATGATACTTGCTACAAAATTTACATTCGTAAATTCCTAATAAATGCCCATCCTTTCCGCCCATTCTATCTAATATAAATTGAGCAGACAGCCGAGAACCATGTCCTACCTTTCCAAAGCAGGACTTCTTAGCTAATTCCATTTCTTTTTTACTAATATTAGTCATGAGTTAATTTTCCGTTAGGTCCTTCATTTAAAAAATTATTGTTCTCTGGGAGTCTACCGCTTGGTGGCGCATCTTCATCGCTAGGAGGCTCTTTCCTAACTGCAGGTTCCTTTGTCGCTTCTGGTTTCTTTTTTACTTTAAAGATGTTTGGAGAATTTTCTTTACACCATTCAATGTATTGTGGATTCATCTTTTTTACAAGACCATATGACTTTCCTTCATATTTACCACGTGGAAATATAAAACTATCATCTACCATTTTCTTGAATGTATTTTACTTAAATTTCTAAAAGTTTGCTTTTGTGTAATTTGATTAAATGGGTTGATTATTTTTACTGGCTTATCTCTTTTATTTGGTCTTTTACCAGTTCCGCCACATCTTCCTATTGATACTGGATTTCCAGTCCTAGAGTTTACCCATTGTATTTGCGTATCAAAACCTGTTGGCATCGTATTCATATGGTCAACAATATCTAATGCCTGGTCAAGAGTATATGGGCCTCCAATACTTACTTGTCTCATGTATTCTTGTGGCGTTCTTGTATCTACCATATCATATAAATTTATACATAACAGAAATACTTTTAACATCTTTAGTAGTAAATGTTTTAATTATTTGAGGTAAAAAGGCAAATGTTGTTGTAAGACCAGCTATAAGGCCTATTATTGTTGTTGTGTTCATCTGTTAAAAATATATTTTAATTTTTTTGCTTTACTCCAACTTTTTATCTCATACTCAAACTTTGCAGCCTCAGACCTATTTTCTCTTATTGTAAAAAATATCAATTCCACTGGAGTACGTCCCCTTGTGTATTTTGCCCCTTTTCCTGCATTATGAGCATCAAATCTTTTTTCCATGTCATTTGTTATACCTGTGTACAAAGTACCGTCAGAACACTCTAATATATATACAAACCACTTTTTCATTTTACAACCAATTTATCTCCGTACATACTTTTTAAATTTCTTTCATACTCTGCCATATACTGAACCTCCTTTTGGTCTATAAACTCTAAATCACATATTTCTTCAACCTTAGAGATTATGGCAGCCTTCTCAATTACTTTTAGTTCTCCTATAAACATTAACCTAAGAACTCCTCCTTTTTTATTGTGAAAGTGAACAATTCCTTTTCCAATAAGCTCATCAATAGTGCGTTGATGTCCCTCTAAATAGTCTGTACCATTAACAGTAGGTACAAACCAATACTCCGTAAAACTAATTGTTCTTTGTATCATTTATTGTTCTTTAAAAATTTTAATTCTCTTTACAGATGCCAAGTAAATTGCTAAAATTCCTCTAAATATAACAAAGCCTGAAAGAGGATGTAAATTTGTTATATAATGTAATACCGCTACAATAGCGCTCATAATTATAAAATATATTATAACGCTAAATAAAAAGTTTGACATTTTGTTTTTATATTCCATAATTAATAACTTTCAAATGTGATTATTTTATCATCTGAAATAGTAACTACAAGCGTTTCTTGTACGCTCATAATGCCATTTGTGTTATAATGGAAATACCACTTCTCATGTCCATTCTGAACTCTAATTTCACGTGGTTCTCCCATTATATACTTTAATTCATTTGTTGAAATTCCTGCCTTTATTTGTCTAACATCTGATGCGTTTTTAGAACAAGAGATAATTAGCAGAGAAATAAGTATTATTAATATATTTTTCATATTGTTTTTTAAAATATATGAGTTACGGTTGTTACTCTGGTTACGTTAATTAATTTACCTTTTTGTAATTCTTGTATACCTATAGAATCAGTGCTATATGTCAAATCCTCTGGCTTATTTAAAAATCTTGGGTCTGATATTTGGGCATTATCAATATCAACCCATCCATAAGATTTATTGTTGCCATCATCATATGCTAATCCCCAATATTTACCAGCATATTCAACAACAACCCCTTTTTCTATTTTTTCCATAATTAAACTATTTTTAAACCTTTTGCAGCATTTTCAATATTCATTGCAGACTCCAATGAGTCAAATGTTTTTTTATCTGTTCTCAACTCCTCAACCGAAGGGTGTGCTGTTGACCACTCTCCTTTTGATTGAGATAAGCCACAACATCTAATTTCAACAACTGTGCCCAACAATTCTTTTTGTCTAGCAGTTACATCAGCCATCATTTTTTCGTTCATTCCAGATGGGTTTGTCTTGAGTTTACCACATGAAGATTCGAGCATTAAAGTAGATATCACATGCTCGTTTTTAGTGCCTTTTTCACCATATTGAAAGCCGACAATTTTAAGGTCCAGATTAATTTCAAGTTTAAATTTAACTTGTGAATTTGGTTTTCCGTTTTTCCAAACCCCTTTCATTTCTTTTAAGATGGTCCCTTCTAATCCTTTTTTAAGAACTGTATGGAAGTGGTTAATTACTTCTTCCATAGTTTCTACATCAACACTTTCAACCAAATGTATATTGGATGGGCTTTTATCTTTTAATATTTTTTCAAGATTATCAAATCTTTCATCGTAAGGGGTTTTTGATTCTTTTGCATAATATTCATCAACTGTAATGATATCCCAGCAAGTATATATAATTCTGTCCAATACATCTTGCATTGTAACATGTGAACCACCTAGGTCTTCAGCATGCTTTTTGAAAAATTCACTTATTTTCTTATCTGTTTCTGCAGTAGTTCTTTCTTCTTTTTTTGATAAGATATCATCAAGTGAGCTTATGATTCCGTTGGCAATACTTCTGACTGCCACTCCAGTGATTGTAAGCTCTCCATTAAGAACTCTTTCATCTGTAAGGGTAGATAGCTCTTTTAAAAACTTAGCGCCAGTCAAAATTGTTTCTTCTCCTGCTCTAGTCTCAACAAAAACCTCCCCATCACGTATAATGGCATTTTGATAGCGTCCGTCCATCTTGAGCTGACTTTTTGCTTTACCTTTTACTAGTATTTTTTCTACAAGCTTTTGGTCGTAAGGCTTAGCTCCCATATAAGGAGTTTTTTCGACCAATCCATCAAACACTTTATTGATGTTGGTTGTTCCCATTCCAATTTTTAAATCTTTTTCTATGATGCGCTCAATAACATATGCATCGTCCGAAGAAAGTCCGCTTAAAATTGTTTTGAGCCACTCTATAGCTTTGTGTCCAGTAAATTCTCTGCTAGATAGTGGATTTAAACCATCCAAGCCCCACTCTAAAGATTCTGGAGAGGAATTATCTGTTGTGTATTCAGGAATTTGTTTGATGTAGAATTTTACACGCTTAGATTTAGCTAAATACAAAACACGCTCAAGTAATTTATCATCCTTGTATTTTCCAAGGATGGTAATTTTCATGTTATCACCTGGCTCAGCAGCAATCTCATCAAGAATTTTTTTTATCATAATTTTATTTTAAAAGTATTATGTCTGAAACTGAACCAATTGATATATTAATTATTTTATTATTTAAATTAACATACAATATCATAGAATCTCCTTCATATGGAATTTCTTCTCCATCAAAATTTTCTATTGTACCAATCACTTCTTTAAGTACTGGTTTTTTTTTGTTCGTTAGAACAATATCATCATGAAGATAGTACACAAAATTTCCATTTGTGGCCTCAGTTTCATAAAGATAAATTTCACGCCCATAAAGAGTTTCTCTTATAATGTCTACAAATGAGATTTTGTGCTTCATTTTTTTATTTCAATTGGAAGTTCATATTTCTTTCTAAGCTCACCAAGAACCCAATCAATAGAATCGTCTTCTGGCTTCGAGCCCACATATAACGACTCTTTTATTTTGGACCACTTTTCGTCTTCTTCTAATTTTCTTTTTTCAGCAGCTTTTTGCATCATTTCAGCTTCTCCTGCTCTCATCTCAGCTTCAGCTCTGTCATTTTTCCAATCTTCCATTGTATGTATTTTTTTAGTTAATTATTCACCAGCTTGTATAGACATTCTTTTCTTAGAAATTCTAATATATAACTCATCAAACGAGCCAACTCGAACATGCGACAAGCTATCTAAAACTTGAAGTACGTGTTCTTTTGCTATTTTCTCACATTTAGTAGCAAGCTCTGCATTGCTCATAGAAGTACTGATAGCCTCTGTAAATTTATCTCTTATTTTTTCCATCTTACGAAATTACATATTGATATTGTTATATGCAAGTTTTTTTTTAGTTGTTTTTTATACGATAACAATTTTAAAAGGTTGCTGTAAATATAGCTATTTAACTATATGCTTAAACCTTTTTTCCTTTTTATCAAATGCAACATACCATGATTTGTTTATATTCCCATCTCCAGTAGTGTACTCAAACTTTGTATCAGGATGTCTCCTTATATGAGAGGAGGAATGGACAATATACCCATCATTCCACTTACAAACAAAATATTGTAAATTTATATTTCTCGAAAAACTATTGGCATGTTTTACTGCCTCCTTAAAATTCACATTAAATATTTTCGTCTATTAATCTTAAAATTGTTTTCCACATATCAAATTCATCATATTCAAGAATAATAGAATTTCCTTGTTTAAAATAAAACTCTATAAAAAACATCTTCTTCTTACTTCCTTCTAACCATGACTGAAGTCCATTATAGTTTCCTATTAGAATTTCAACATGAAGTATTTCATCTATATATATTCTAAGACTTCGATGGTCTTTAAAAATCTTTATTTTGTTTTTCATTTTTTAATTAAAATCACCAAAAAATGTTGATATATTTTTATTGTCTATGTAGACATTACATTTAAGCGCACCGTTTTTATCAATAGATTCTGGGATATGATAGGGTAAATTTTTTATCTCAACCCTTTTATCATAAGTTAAAGCAGATAATCTCATTTTAGCTATTTCCTCTCCCAATAATAAAGACTCTTCTCTAAAATGATTATTTTTTTTAGCATATGACTCTAAATCATAACCACGAATAAAAATTTTATCGCCAGTTTTTCCTCCAACAACCCATGGCGGAGAAACTCTAATAATATTGCTATTAATTACTTCTTCTACTTTAAATATTGTTTCCATCTATCTGTTGTTTTGTTTGATTTTCTGATATTAATTTCATAATACGCTCGACAGCTATATGTATAGATTGTTTATTTTCTATTACCAATGTTTCTCTAATTGCTTTTTCTATTTTATCTTTCATTTTTTTGCCTTTATTTTGTTTTTTGCTGAAGTTTCTTCAACCCTCCTAGTTATTTCTCTGAATATTTTATCCATTTCTTTTTTATTCAACTTTTCAATCTCTTTGTTTTTTTCAATTAGTTTAGTGATGCCACCAACATCTAACTTCATTAAACTTAAAATCTTTTTCGTCTCCTCAATCTTACAAGTACAATATCCAATTGTATAGCTCAGCCCAGTTAAGATATTTTCATGATTACTTTTATGAATTTCTTTATCAAAACCATTTGTTCTGATATCATTTAATTGTGCTTCTTGTTCTTTAAGAAGTTTTTTTATACTCTTCAATTCTTTATTAAGAATCCCAGTTATTAATTCGTCTTTTGTTGTCATTTTGCTGTATTTATATATTCTAAAAAATAAAACTCACCTTCTTTTTTATAGATTTCAAAAATCCACTGAGTATCTTGGTTGTCGGATGCAACAACCATATTGTTTCTAATACGTCCAGCATCCAATTCTTTTCTAAGGTCTCTGAAAATTGAAAGTATGCGCTCATTCTCATCTCCAATCATCTCAGTTATATCAAGAAAATTCATAATCATGAATTTTTCTAGTTTTGCTCTTTCAGGGTATGTTGTCATAATTTTAAATTTGCTATTTCTTCTGCCATCAATGCACAAAACTCAGCCTCTATATCAATACTGTTATATTGCCAATTTTCTGGCAAAGCATGTATTTTTGAATTTACGTATATTAATGCTGCCATACAATTATTAACTAAATGACCATAAACTCTAAATGCTCTACATACTATCGGAATCATTAATACATCAAGTCTTTTATCAAAATCCATTGTATTTTCTAGAATAAGCTTAACAATCTCATTCAATTTAGAGGCTAATGCTGTAGCGGAAGTTTCATCAAGACCCTCCATGAATCCAAGAGCATTCCAGTCACAATTAGAACCTCCCAGGAGTTCTATAAGAGTTTTTTTGTCTTCTAAAAATTCCTTTATTGTTTTTATTTTATTATCAACCTGCATAAAACCAAGAATAAATTGAAGTTATATATAATGACCACTCCAGTATAGTTTTCATATTAAAAGAAAAATTCAATTCTTTTGGTCTTTGTTTTATAACAACCCAAAAAGCTCCAAGTAAATTTATAGTCTGTAATATAGACCATACTTTTAAAAAAAACAATATCAATTCAATCATTTCTTTTGTAGTTTTAAAAATTCCTCAAACGTTCCACCTTTAACTCCTCCGTGGCCATCAGACCTTGTTGTCCATGATATCCACTTATTATAAAGCTCATTCTTTTTCTTTATTTCTTTTAGCTCTTTCTCTGTACATGGAAAAAAATTAAAAGAATCCACAAGTCTTTCGTAACTATATTTGTTTCCAATCCAATTATGTCTTATATTAATTTCATGGGTATATTCACCCTCTTCAGTTTGTACGAATAGAGAATAATCTCCTGGTCGTACTAGATATTTTGGTTTTTCCATATTTATTTTTTAAAAATACAACAAACTATTCCTACAATTATTAAAAAGGCTAGCATTACAATACTTGGCCATGGACTAGGAATTTTTTTTAATTTAAAGTCCCTAATTGCTTTTACTGATAATAAAGTATAAAGTTTCATTTTTATTTATTTTTATTAATTTCTTGTATTGCCTCTTTTATTACTCTTTTATCGTTTTCTCTCTCTAGATGTGCGCCAAATATAATTGCAGCAATAAGCAATAAAATCTTAAAAGCATTTACTATATACTCATCACAACTATCTAACCACTCTAAAAACTTTTTCATAACTTTAATTTTTCAACTATTGGCTTGCACAAATTTACGACTTTTTTACACATGTGCAAATCAAAATATCCAATATGTGTTTCTGTTATAGGGACAGCCATTTCTTCCGACAGCCATGCATAGGCCTTACTTCTTGCTGTACCCTTTTTTATACCTTGTTTTATTTTATAACTCCAAAGTTTATCAAAATAGAAATGAGCCTCTTTTTTGGCCTCTCTAAGCTCTGCGTTTGCCAGCCTACCCAAAGCCTCATTCGTATCTTTATGAACGCCTACCCAAGCTTTGCATGGCCTACATAAGTAAATCATGCCATAGCTCTTTCCATATACTTCAATACTGTCAACAAACTCAGAACTTGCCATGCAATATTGACATATTTTACCCGAATTAATATCTACCATTCTCCAATTATATCTTCTTCTGAAGGCCAAATGTCCTCATGGTCTTCACCATCACCTTCAATACCTTGGAATTTTATAGGATAATCTTCTTCATTAGATTTAATATTATTAACCTGAACCAGAACTTTATTATAAGACTTTGTATCTGTATTTATATCTCCAAACGCATCCAGCACATAACAATTAATAAGGTCTTCTTCAAACTTAATTATAAAGCAAGAGCCAACTCCTTTTACCTCAACCATGTCATTTGTATGAAAAACAGCATCATCAGAAATTCGTTTTACAATTTTTATTAATCCATCACTTGTTGGTTCTGGATAAATCATCTCAATATACTCTAAATCAATTTCTTTACTTTCTGAGCTTACAGAAAATTGCACAGGCTCTCCTTTATCACGCCTAAGTATTACATCAAACTGAGGTGGACCATCTTTAATAAACTCTCTTATAGTTTTTATTTTATGCTCCATTATTTTCTAGTTGAAATTTATTATATTCATAAATAAAATCGCCAAGACATGTATAAACGGAACTTTGTGTTCCTATAGAATGGATAGCACGTCCAAACAACACTCCATTTTCATGTATTTTACAATCACAGTCAGCTATAGATACAGAAACGCCCTCAAGTCTATTAACGGCATCAAATACTTCCATAAGCTTATTCCAATCACTTGAAAACTTGAAAGTAGTGTCTAACTCAATATCTCCTTTTGGACTTCTCCAGACTTTACCTTTATCTGGAAAAGAATTATCAATACGCCATCCGAGGAAATATGCAATTGCTTTATCTAATTTTATACTTTTTTCTATCATAACTTTTCCCAAGATTCTATTTCGCCTGGTACGATTTTAAATAAAGGATGAGGTTCAATCTTATCAATAGAACACAGTCTTTTGTATTTATTTATATCTCTTATTTTTAATTTGCTCATCAAATGATTAAACTCAAAGTTAACCTGACCGCTTGTTACATTCATATCAAGCGCTAATGTAGTTTGTCCGTAATGAATTTTTGATGCGTTGAAGTTATAATTTCTCAATTGAGATTCTTGTAGAATGAAATACAAATAGCAATTAATTTGAGCAATTTGATTTTTTGTTTTTTTGAATCTGTTTAATTGTGGGTGATTTTTATAACCCTGGACACGTTTTTCTAAAGCAGCTTTAGCGCCAAGTGCCTCACGCCAGCAGGCAACTAAGCCTTTTTGGTCTAAATATTTTGGGTGTATTGACCAGAGTCTCATATTTTTTTATACGAAAAAATAAAAAAAAAGTTACAAATCCTTTAATAAACCTTGCTCCTCAGCTAATCGCTCTATGTCTCTCCAACTAAAACTACCACTTCCGTCATTTCCTATGCGTTCTGTACCTCCAGGAAACTCAATAACTGTATCTAATTCATCAACTTCTGGTTCTCCATAAACTCCTGGCCTAACACTAAACCACAGCCTGCCTTCTTGAAGCATGTTTATTATAAACAAAGAAAATTTTCTACTTCTTTCTGAGTCTTCATTAATTTTAGCTGAAATTCTTTCGTTATTTTTTTCTCTTAAAAAATCATATGCCTTATCACGAAAAACAGTATCATTCATACCCCATTGATAAGCCAGGTGCCTTAGGTCATGTGGCAATGAATTAAAAATAATTTCCAACTCTTCTCTCGTGCTTTTTTTGTCTGTTGTATCATATACAATATCATGTAAGTGAGCCCAGTCATTTTTATCAAAAGTTGCTATATCCATTTTTATTTTGGTTCTATTTTAAATTTATCTTTGAGTCTATTGATTTTATCCTCAATATACTCTCTCATTTTAGCTGGATTGTAATTATTAAAGAACGTGTCTTGTTCCATTCTTCCAACAATGCTATAGGCGATTGACTCAACCTCTTTTTTGAATGTGTCGTCTGGTTTTGTATTATGAGGTTCTGTTATACTTAACATGGAAATTAAACTAACACCTCTAAGAAGTGCTTCCATTCCATATTTTAAAATATTTTTTTCATGATGTTCTGAGCTTATAACCATGGTCTTAACTGGTATTGGGCTTTTCTCATCCTCATAAATATTCAATACCATTTCATAAGATTGTGTAGCTGGCATAATTTCACCCTCTTTACCTACAATACCTTCTACAGACAACTTAGTTTTCCAAATAGGTTGGTTGCTTTTTTGTACTATTAGAATTTTAGTTCTCATTATTTAATAGGTATTTTATATTGTTCCATGAACTCTTTTATCCTTTCTGCGTTAGTCTTTTTTAGAAAGTTAGTTGTTTCATTCAATTCTTCAAATTTATTTGTATCTACTTCATAATAATGTAAAAATACAACTGCCTTTTTATCATTTTGTAATTCAGAAGGTATATTAGAAATCATTTTACACATTTTTTCTTCATGCACTTCTGTTGGCGCAAATTCAAATTTATTTGAGTACAAATATTTTGCACTGTCTGGTATGACATCGAACATGTCAAAAAATGCTACAACTCTTTTCATTTTATATTATATTAAATAAATAATTAACGCAATAGCACCTACAATCAATCCTAACACAAGAATGGTAAAAATAAACCCACCAAATGTTTTGCAGCTCTCTGCAGCTCCTTCAATTATGTCCAATATAGGTTCTAAAAAATCCATTCTCTATGAGTACCATTTAAACATTCCATATTTAATTATAACCGATTCTTCTCCAAACTCTTTTTTAAATACATCAATTATTTTTTTATATCTGTCTTTAAACCATTCCAACTCCTCTTCTGGTTTCAAATCTTCAAAGTCTACAATTTCATCATCTTCTACGTCTCCTCTATTTTTATCAAATGGAGATTTTTGATTTGCTATAAAAACCCCTTCCTCATCATTACATCCCATTGGGTCTGTCCAAGTCAACTCATCACAAAATTCTTCTTCATAAGGTTCATCAGTAATTAATCCGTGAGCATCAGATACCCACTTCTCTTTGTAATGTTTAATCGCTACTGGAGAACCACACTCATCACAAAATTTTTGATTTTTTGAATAAGACTTATTGTTTTTATTGGTATCACAATTTTTATTGGAGCAAGTCAAAACCTCACGGTCTAACATTTCTGTTTTTTCGCCCTTCACAATCATGTATGGTCCAATATGAATATTTGTATCTACACTCATTATTTTATCTCAAAAATTATAACACAAATATAATAAATGTTTTGGTTTAAACAAAAAAAATCCATATTAATATGGATTTTGTTACTTATAGAGGCTCTCTACATTCTTTACAAATATCAACAGTGCCGTCTGGAATTGTTTCTGGATATAATCTATCAGCACTTAATGGGCAAAGGCCCAAGTGTTGAGCAGTTTCATAAATTCCGTTGAATCCAATTATTTTACCCTTACTTATTCCTGTTTTACCAATTATAATTTCAACGACTTTGAATTTATCTCCAGTGGCAAATTTTGTGATGTAAGTTTTTCCCTCCTCAAATGGGAGTGATTTAAATTTTGGGATGGTGGTCTTCATTTTTTAAAAGATTATCTCTTTCCGCCCTTCATTTTTTTGAACATCCATGTGAATAATATGATTAACAATACGGAAGCTCCCAGTAAAGTAACGTATGCCGCCTTTGGAGTACCATTGCTTTCTGGTTGCACTCCATAATAATTCTTTACTGGCACTGTTTCATCTTGTTTTTCGCAGCTATAGTTCATTAAAACAAATCCGACAGCAGTGAA
>Ga0307377_10005542_pt1 | contig 13497 bp, 26 predicted proteins | sample TR3MG_FD_202535 | JGI IMG/M metagenome (GOLD analysis project Ga0307377, IMG submission 202535) | Soil microbial communities from Risofladan, Vaasa, Finland - TR-3 | ecosystem: Environmental > Terrestrial > Soil > Coastal area > Acid sulfate soil | place: Finland: Risofladan, Vaasa | collected... | reverse complement strand
GATCCCTACGGATAGCGCTGTTGCTATGACCTGATCGTCGTCGTTATTCTCTTCAAGCTCTATTCCTAGCTTGTTGTAATAATCCCAAACGATTGTCGCTGTTGATCCAATTGTCCTGATATCCAAATGCTCAGACCTTTTAGTAGTTACCCGATGGTGGTCGATACACAAGAAACAAGAAAGATCCTTGTTATTACCAATAGCTGAACGCTCTGTAACGGTGTCGACAGCGATAAATGTATCTGCAAACTCTGCAATATCTTCAATTTCAGACGCATGCGTCAGTGAAATACTAAGGACGTTCACTAGTGTTTTATTCTGAGAATGAGATAGTTCCCCGTCGTATATCATTGCGGTTGCAACTTCTGGCCTGATCTTATTGATTAACCTAGACATAGCATATGCTGACGCAATACAGTCAGGGTCTGGCGTGGGGTGCATTAATATGCCAATCTTATGAGTGTTTTCGTCAAGTATTTTGGCTTTAAGGGCCTCTACTATTTTGTCGCACATATTATAGCCTCTTTTTTAAATTATTGTAACAGTAACGTGAAACCGCCACCAAATGTTTTGGCAGCAATTTCTCCTATCATATAATATTGATCACCATCTCCGTTATAACCGTCTAGGTATGCTAAAGCTTCTTCTTCGCTTTCTTTCTCGCCATAATCTATTCTAAAATCGTCCAATAGTTCCTGCAAAGTAGCCCTCTTCTCCATATATAGATATCTGGAGCTTCCTGCATAATCGTCAATAAATAAAATGAATGTTCTCATGGGAATTATCCTTATGCCGATACTATAGCATATTATGACAGAATGTCAAGACAAAAGTTTGACTTAATCGGTTTCTATTAATTGAAATTTATCAGACGGGCCAATCATCTCTAGCTTACTACTGGTTTCAAGATCTCCGTACCCATGGTCAGCTAAAATCATTCTCATGTCTTCTGTAAGAGTACTAGATTTTTCTTCGTCAAGACATTTAACTCGAACGAAATCGTTATCAAACTTTTGTTTGACTTCATAAATAGATCCGCCCCATTCCTCTAAACCTTCCCAATATCCATCTGAATTATCAGGAACTACAAGATCACCGATTTCCATTATTTATCCTCCGTATATTCCTCTGTAATATTCAGCATACTCCGATCACGCCTTTTTTGCGCTCCTATGTCCGTCTTTAAATAATGGTGACAATCTGTCGTCCCAAATAATAAATCTTTTTTTCGACTTATCAAACTCACATTTCGCCAACATGTTTTTCGTCAATACATATTCTTTATCAGACATCGGTTTCTTCATGATAACCTTCCTTTAAGTTGGTAGCTCCAGTGGGACTCGAACCCACATGCCCGAAGGCGCAAAATTTTAAGTTTTGTGCGTATACCAATTCCGCCATGAAGCTTCTATGCTGTTTTCTTATTTTTACCTCTATACGTTTCTGTCTGAGCATGACAATTAGGACACAGAATAGTCAAATTCTCTATCCTATTATCTAGCTTATCTCCGTTTTTATGCTCAAGTTCCAAAGATATGGGCTTCCCTCGCCACTCTGTTATGTAGCACTCATAGCATTTGTTTTCCAGCAGCCCTGCCTCAAATAATTTATCTTTAATTTTGACAGTTCCTCCGCCATAACAAGAATCTTTCTTTAATATTTCTTGCAAAGGGGTCTTTTTCGCCCATCCATGTTTCTTCCCCTTTAAATGTCCCTTGCCTGTGAAATGCGAACTGTCAATACCCAAAGACAGCATTCTTCTTTTGGCAACATCATAATTGCCACCAGTTGGCTGAACGCCTATCTTCTTCAGTACGGATCTTATCGAGTATGAATTCTTAACGGCCTCGATAAACTCATCATCTGTATATTTTCTTGGTCTTCCCATGATTATCTCCTTTTACAGAGATACTTCAATACGGAATACGCACAGTCCTTCTTTTATTTTATGTATTCCATTTATCTAGTTTGCGTCTTGAAGCCAATATCCCTTACCGCATACTTCTGTTAAGCCGCCTGCGTCCAACATTGTTGTTTGTTTTTCAAAATATGGACAATGATGGCAATAATTTGACGTTGTACCAGTATAGTACCAAGAGCGGAAATGCGCTATCAGGCAAAATATTTGACCACGGCCCCTGTCCTTAATGGCGTATCTATATCCTGGGTATAAAGGGCCTTGCTCCCCTAATCCGCCCTTAATGAAATTTCTCGTACTAAAGTCGGCATTTATGTCTGATATAAAATCAGCAAAACTCATTGCACGATTTTTACAAACACCATCTTCATACTCCTCCATCACCCCTCTATGCAAGATTGTTGTCATCCCTATACTCTCCAATGCTTTCCAAAACAAGGATTGATTCGACGTTTTTCTTTACGAAACTTTTCCCATTGGGAACGAGGACACGTAAAAACCCTAACAGATAAAACTAAAAAATATAATGACAAAGTAATCAAAGACAATAAAACTAAGTAATGTACAAAAATCATTTCGTATCCTATCGTTATTTTATGTACGCCAATTCAGACATCCCAAAAACAAAGCACTCCCACTCAGCGTACCATCCTCTTACTGCTTCTGCGCCTCTTGCTCCGCCCTCATATACAAACGGGTCATTCCAGCTAAGAAACAAAACCTCAGAAGCGCCTTCGTCTAACAAATCCCTCTCTATTCTATCAGCCTCGGACAAAACTTCGCCCATAGCTATTTTCGCACTTTCTTTTCCGATAGACAATATTACCATCAGCTGCGCAAAATGGTCTTTATCTTCAACCATCAATTCCGGCCCCCTACTGGAGCTAACGTACCTCCAGCCAATTTTAGTTGACCTGACTTCGTCAGAAAGAGAGCTATGCTGTATTTTTCCCCCACTTATTCCAACATGTTCTCCGAATTTAAGCTGAATCTTTTTCATTAATAGACCAAGTTACTCGTTATTTTTTATCTAAGTCAGATCCAAAAACCCCATCAACTTGAGCATTCGCACCATGAGTAAAATTATATTCTCCAACTATACCAGAAATAGGCGCTGCCGGATTAGCTGAACCTTGGCCGACTAGGTGGCCATTAATGCTATTCGCAGTAATAGTTCCTCTCCCGAAATTATTCCCAGAAACATTCAGGTCATACAGCCCATAAGTTCCGCCCAGACTTCCATTAGCATTGATGTTTCCATACGCCTCGAAGTTCAAGCTATCACCATCACTATTGTGCAAATTAAAATTCCCATCCCATCCGGGAGCTACCCCTGATCCAATCTGAACATTTACATCGAATAACCCTGAAACAAAATGCGATTGGCCACCATGCTGAATGATTGCCCCAGATGAACCTTGGCCAGTTAAGTTGTATAGAGTCGCTCCAGCAATAATAGATTGTACGTCAACAGAGGAGATAAAATTACCGTCATACGGAGTCGTTAAATCGGTCCATATTCCCCACGACCAATCTTCCCCATTAGCACTCAATGTTTCAGTAGCTACTGGTGAATCAGGTATAGGGTCATGACTAGTGGATGTATCAGCTCCAAGCTCTACTGATGGTGCGGACTGAGGAATAGTGGCGTCCTCTAGTTCTGTCGAGTTCTTGGTAAAAATAGCATCAGTCGTGATACTGACCATTTGCTCCCTATAAACTCCCTGATCAGTTGCGTTGACCTGACCTCCATCATCTTTTTCAATATGACCTTGCTCCTTTTCTGGATCAGCGTCATTATCACCTTCATTCTGAACTTGACCAATAACTCCAGCAAAATCCGCTGATGTTATATCTCTCTGATGCATTCCTTTTTGAGGATGGATAGATATGACCTTCCCAGAGGTAAGAACCTTAATTAGGCCATTACCTTTCTGATCCCAGCCATTCTGAGCTTCCTTCGTCGCCTGAACAAAAACGTTCTCTCTGCCATGAAGCGTAACGATAAATATATCCTGACTGTATTCACCGATTCTGAAATAAAGATCGCATCCCCTAATTCCGATTGTAGCCAGCTTTGTCTTAACCTTGAATCTATTCGGGTTAAGCTTGGTAATCTGGCCAGTTATGACCCTGAACGCCCCTTTAACGAGGCTAAACGTACTTGAGTTATTATCCTTATCATTGGGAGAATAAACATACTCGTCAATAATCATCTCGCTTCTCTCGCCCTGAGAGATAATAGAATCATCTTCAAATAGAATCTGAAGTTTTGACTTAGCTGCCGTAGATATAACATCACCCATGTAAATCGGTGATTTCACGACAAGATCTCTAATACTCATTTCAGGAGCTGTTCCCGTAGCCTGTCCAGAAATAGCTGCTATCTGCCCGATTTGTTCCACCGCCTGTAGTTGAACTGCGATAAATAATGATACTAATATGCTTATAATTTTCATTGCACTATCCTAATTTAGGTTTTCTAATCGTTTCCCACACACCATTGACGAGGGATAATTCCCAAGACTGATCTAGCGGAACATCAACAAATGAATGGTTTTTATTAACTTGTTTCGCTACGTGATCAATGGCGTCCCTCACATCTCTTCTTTTTTCGTTTCTCACAGTCGATCCACTAGCGATAAGAGCATGATCTAGCGATTCGTTAAACGTAATAAAAAAATCAACAGGAGAATCCTGTTTCCTCGGAGGAAAATGAATCGTTTTATAATGCTTTGGCCACGCCCCTGTTTTCCAGCTGCCCTGCCGAACCTCTACTTCGAAACTTGCGAACAAACCATTTTTTTCCATAATGAGGTCGCCTAGTTTGTATCGTTCCGAATCGTCTTTAGGCTTCCATCCCCTTTGCACCAATAGGACAATGGCTGTTAATTTACCTGGGCTATCAGCCTTATCGTAGGTCGGCTGAGAAAACGGTCTATAATCTCCATATGTCACTTGATATCCGTCATTCATTTGGATTCACCCTTTAAGACAGTCTGGCTATTTCTTGGCCATATCTTTAATCCTCGTCCTATTTCTAGTCCAATAATAGCGTCACATCTATTGCATCCGTAATAGTCCCAACCGTTAGGGCTGTCATCTGTGCATAATCCATTAATGTGGTGTGCATAAAGAAAATCTATTGCCGCCCATGCTTTTTTTATAATCTCTTTTCTCATTTACCACACTCAATTCTCGAAATATGAATCTCTGGACTAAAATAATGATATGCACCATTTCTTCTTGTACTCTCCATTATTTCATCTGCCGTGAACGAATCTTTCTTGCATATTTCTACCCATTCATCGTCCGTATATCTATATGTCGATGATTCAGATGGATTTAGTATTCTAGTATGCATGATGTCTCGCCTTGTTTTTTAATGTGCTATTAAGTCTCTTTACGAAAACATCCATTGGCATCCAATCGCCAATCGGTATTTTATACTTTATCCCCGTATCCCCCCTGACAGTCTTTTTCGTATGAGAGGCGACGTACCCATCCTGAACCATAGCTGCCGACAAAACAAAAAATTTAGTCGGGTTTTCTTTTGCTAAATAATAAACCGAAAATCCATGTCCGTCATGTGATAAGAGCTTATTGACTGAAAACTCGTTAAATAATAAAACCTTAGAATTTTTTTCCAAGTATCTTAAGTCACCAGTAATTTCAAAGCATAGTTTTATGTCTCCGACTTTCGCCTCTATATCGCAACCGTCACTAAAACCAGGAGAGCCTTCAAAAACATCAGTTCTGGCCTGAGATTCATTTTCTTCGACCATTATGTCTGGAACAGATGCCTTTAGGATTTCTATAAATTCTCTACCATTTCTGTTAGCTGCCTCGAAATCCTTCTGCTCAAATAATTTTTTGAATTGATTTTGCTCACTCATGAAAATCTCACTTATTTTTCGCTTCTTGTAGATCTCGTATGTAATGAATAACATGATGGAAATTACTAGCATTAGTGCGATTTATTCTTCGCCCACTATCTCCCATAGGTTTGCAATGTTTATTAAACCATTTTTCGACCTGAACCGTATCAACAACCTGACTGGTATTCTCGTAAAAGACTACTTTATAGCCGTCTAAGTCAGCCCAAACAAACGATGTGCAAACTGGGCGACCTTTTAACTCTCCGGTCTGATACATCGCCCCATGAGAATCTTGATTCCACTCTACTTTCGCATGATCTGGAACAAAAACTCCATAATCCATGCCAGTACGCTCTTTCTCACCTGGTCTATGATACTCATACCACAAATTATGCATAGAATATGAATCAGCCTCGACAACATACTTCGTGTCAGCAAAACGTTTATCTATGACATTATTATCTGAAAATATTGATTTCATTAAAACCACCCTGAATCTGACCTATACTTTATTCTCAAGAACTCGCCCAATTTACTCTTTAAACAATTCTGACAAATATCACACTCTACATCATTATTATCGCCAAAAATAGACCCGTAGCCAGCGTAATTCCTGATTCTGGTAAATTCTTGATACTCATCTATATCAGCCTGCATATCGTATTCGTTACCGCAAATATCGCAAGTAATGGATACCTCAGACAATATCGGAGTAGTTGTGTTAATATATTTAATCATTCTTTTAGTCCTAAAATTTAATGGGAGGGTATCCCTCTTTACTTTTCCATCTAAGAATAGACTTGCCAGATTCGGGAGCGACATAGCAATGTACTACGCCGTCGCTATCGACAACTCTATAAATCTTGCCAATCTTTGCTATCTTTATTTGCCATTATTTAACTCCTAGCTTAATACTTACCTGGACCTTTGTCACATGACGAGCAACCGCTACCACAACCACCGCATGATCCGTCTTTTCCACTGACAATACTTCTATAAGTCCAAAAACCAATGATAGAAAAAAAGATTGCGGCGAAAGTAGCATCTTTAGCTGGTAAACCTACAGCGTATACCTCGATAAATATGAAAATTAAATTTGCCAACAAAAACAAAAGTATTTTTCTCACTCATGACCCTTCTTAAATTCATGGCCGTAACATGCTCGGCATTATAAACCCGTTACGGGGTTTTTACAAGCATACCGCAGACCGAAGTCTGTCGTAGAGGCTAACCAATTGGAGTTTTCATCCGACGACCATGAATTAGTTATTTTTCAGTGTTCCAACATAGTAGCGCCAGAGACAACCCAGTTGGAACTGTATTTATGTCATTCCATCGCCTTACCGCTTCTTCCTCGGACTTAGCGCAAGGATCGTAAAACCCTCTTTCCCCTATTTGATTATCGCAATCCATACAATGAGCGGACCATTTACCATTATCTTCACAAATACATGGCTGTCCTTCGCACTCTATGCATGGAATATATTTTTTCATTCTTTCATCCATTAAGGGTTCTGCCAGAGACCGCCCTGTGCCTCTTGCTCAAGGACATCTACACTACCGTCACGGACATGGACTGGACCTAATACATAATCAACCAATAATGCCTCTCTAACCTCCATTAAGACCTCTCCTAGCCAATTCTTGCCTTGCCATTGACTTCGGTCTAATGCCTTGGGGTCTTTCTCTCCTAGGCCGATTCCCCAGATTGGATCATAAGGGCTGGCCTCGACGATAGTCTTAGGGAATGACTCAAAAAGATACTTTCTGATTTCTTCGTTAAAAGTAAATTTAGCGACATTTGCCTTAAAAACAATATCTCGGGCAACTGACTCCCAAACGTCCTTATCGAACCCTTTAACTTCTTTACCTATTTGCTTTTGCGCTCTCGGATCGGATTCGGACATGACTTTTTCAAGAGCCTCGTGGTCCTTGAAGAGGCTTGCTTTTCCAGCCATCATATATTGCTCACAGCAGTTATAAACTACCCCTCTGATCTCCATATGAGATTTGTACCATTGCGAAAACGGTCCATTCCAAAACAATAAAAATTCTTCTTTCATGCCCCTGCTCCTAATATACATTCACGGTAATTATCAACGTCATCTTCCCTAAGAGAATCTTGAGAAACGACCTCTATTTCCATGCTACGAAGAGTCCGAACTTCCTGAACAGGAACACCCCAGACTTCATTTCTGGCAGTAAATGCCCCAAGTTCATGTAGCTTTTTTATAGCCCCAGTTCCCGCCCTAAGATGATTGACCTTGATGTCGTGCATTTCGTTAAATGAAAAAACAGAACCGATGGCCTTTAATTGATCATCGGGAGGTAATCGACCCAAATCAATAGGCATCAATCTCACAAGGGATATTATTTTATCCGACTTTTTCTTAGACTTCATGGCCAATTCGTGATTAATATCCCTAAGTGCTTCGTTTCGATATTGAGTTTTCTTCAACAGCTCTTTAAGTTTCTTAACCTTTTTCTTTTTCATTATCGCTCCTCTTTATATGATTCTCATAGGTTCTTCGACATTGGTTCTTAGAACTTCCCTAGAAAAGACATCAACCAAGTCCCACTTAATATGGTCTGGAGAGGTAAAAATCTCAGAAGGGACATCATCGCCGTCAATATTTAATCCATCTATACACTCAATTCTAGCCTTGATCTCAATCAAATAATCAGAGGCGTCGATTTGCCATTTATCAATTGTGTATCTAGCGAGTCGAGGGACGACGACCTTGTGGTCGACATATTCAATACCTTTCTCGACGGTTGCCCACTGAGTTATTCTATCAATGTCAATAAATTCAAAAATGCCTTTATTGAATACCCGCCTTTTCTCATCAAAAACATCTGCCTTATAAGCTAAGATATCTATTCGACTAGACCTAAAATACTTTCTTAAACGCTTCGATCCTTTAATTGTAGACACAACATACTCGTTATATTCGTCCCTCAATGAAAGTACTTTGCTAAGGTATTCTTCCCGAGATGTTTTTCCATCAGCGATGACATTATTTCTAAAGGCACTTAGAACGTCTGATTTTTCTTTGACGGCGGCGATTGAGTTGTCGATTGCTGCAATTAACTTCAACTTATTGTACTCTAGGCGTTTCTTTTTCATTCATTGATCCTTATTTATGCGGCATTGGCGAACAATTTGTCGACTAACAAAACCCGCCTTTTTTTATACCATGTGGAATAGCCATAACTGTTATTAGCGTTGTTTTATCAAAAAGATAAATAAATTCTCCGTAAATCCTCATCTGATTTGCATTATGGTGATCAAGGAATATTTTATCCATATACCTTTTGGCTTTTCCTTTTGCATCTGAGTGCTTACTACCTTTGTCATAAGCTAATTGCGCATGCTTCCGACATGCAGTCTTTGGAAGACCAAGCCTCTGCTTAAAGCGTTTTTGGGCATGATTTGTAACCTTGACATCTTCCATTACTAATGTCCTTCGCAAAAATCTTATTTTGCTTCCCATTATACTCGGATTTATTCAGTAGTCAAGCAATAAATGTAAAAAAGATTAATCGCACCAGTCTTTGCAGAATTCAATATATCTTTTCGCAAGGCTGTAAGCCTCATTGTATTTCATTTCATGAGCTTCCGATTTTTGTGGAGTCCAGATCCATTTATGACTCTTATATCTCCTATCTACCATAAACCAATCCTGTCTCCCCCTATTGCTCTCTAGTATCCATCTATTAGTGTCTATCCTTATTATCTTCAATCTACCTTCAAACATTACTTCTTTCATGATACTTTCCTTAAATGGCGGAAGGTGAGGGAATCGAACCCCCGCTACCGTTTTTCAGGTAGGCCTATGCTTAGCAGGCAAGCACATTACCGTCTCTGTCAACCTTCCATAACTCGTCATATATGACGACTTATCCGACTTATAAGGGGATAACTCGTCATATATGACTACTTATCCGACTTAATTACTTATATATAATCCTCAAACAGGAACATCTTCTCTCATCATCTTTAACCGTAATTTGGCCTTGTCGTATTTTTTCTTCGTCTTTTCGAACTCCTCTTTCGAGACGTTCTCCTTGAAGTTCTTACTCGCCAATCTCTTTTTGAGAAATTCTACGAATTTTTCTTCATGTTTAATTTGCTCATAAGGACTTTGTGAACCATATTGTCTTTTCTTACTCATATCTGACCCCTTAACTCCTTAAATGGCAGAAGCGGAGGGATTCGAACCCCCAAGCGCTTTTAAACGCTTACCTGTTTTCAAGACAAGCCCCTTATCCGACCGGATCGCTTCTATTTTATATCATATCTAAAAAAGTGTCCTGCGCAAATTCATAAACTGTTTCCCAATACTTCAACTCATCAGTAGTGTTTTTGCAATTTTCCTTCTCGGCAACAGGATTATAAGGGTTCCCTGTAAAAGGGCCTCCGACTCCCGCATCTGGATTTGCATTATCCCATAGCCGTTTTCCCGTTTCCGACTGAGCTAATGAGGCTTGGGCTGAAATTGACTTTGCTTGCGCTCGATCCAACGGACCCTTAACACACTGCATGACTTCTTTTGCCATGTCTGATTTTTTCATGCTCATTTTCATAATACTCTCCAAATGGCGGAAGATGAGGGAATTGAACCCCCGCAACCATTTCTGGTTGGCCTATGCTTTCCAAGCATGCACAATTACCGCTCTGTCAATCTTCCTTCTATTAAATTTTCAAGTTCGTCAAACGGAATTGCCTTAGCACATTCAAATAGATGTACTCCAGTTGTCCTAGTTGACCCATTAGCCCAGCCGTTCTCATGCAAAACAATTGCCGTCTTTAACGCCTCAAGCTTTTCTTTTATTTTGTCAGCTTCCATTGACTTCTTCTTAAAATGGTACTGGTGAAGGGAGTCGAACCCTCAAGTGAATCTTAGTTCTATACAGTTTTTAAAACTGCCGCACGTGCCAATTCTGCTACACCAGCATTACTCTCCTTAAAATGGTAGCGGTGATGGGAGTCGAACCCACAAGTGAATCTTAGTTCTATACAGTTTTTGAAACTGCCGCACGTGCCAATTCTGCTACACCGCCATTATTTGTTTTACGAGACCATACGTTCTTTAAACCCCTTAAATTTATCTGCATCTTCCTGAACTTGGAATCTGGCAAAAGTTCTCTCAACAGCACACCCCTTACTTGAGTTAGATGCGCAAAATAGAGATGCGTGCCACCAGTACTCATCAAACCATTCTTCTTCATAATTCACTATGATGTTCGCTTTTTCTGCCATCGTACTTCTCCCCTCTTTATAAATTGGTGGCGGTATCGGGATTTGAACCCGAACCATTCCGAATTTTAAGTTCGGTGCAATCTACCAAGTTGTGCTATACCGCCTTTTTATTTAAAATGGTGCGGGTGAAGGGATTTGAACCCCCAACCTGCTGATCCTAAATCAGCCGCAATCTACCAAGTTGTGCTACACCCGCATTAAATTTTCTTTCTCCTAAATTGGTGCCCATAGAGGGATTCGAACCCCCACGCTCTTTCGAGCACTAGATCCTAAATCTAGCGTGTCTGCCAATTTCACCATACAGGCCTTTTAATTTTCAAATGAGACTAATATAGAAAAGGGATTCGAACCCCCGAATGGTAAGGATCTCCTACCATTTACTTCGTCAGAAGCTGCCTTCAACCACTCAGCCACTCTATATTAGTTTTCAAATTGGTGCAGATGACAGGATTCGAACCTGCATGGATAGTTAACATCCCACGGCTTCTCGGACCGTTACGTCAGCCAATTGCGTCACATCTGCATTTAAAACTCTCCTTAAATATTCCAATTTCGATTATGTATTCCACACTCTTTATGATCTTCATTCTCCCACCACCATCTTCCAGAACGTAAACCTCCGCATGTCGGAGCGGCTCTAGTACATGGCGAACACCCAATAGATGTATACCCCTGATCCAATAACCTGTTATACGGAACCTGATGCTTTTCCATATACCCCTTAACATCAATGTCCGACCAATATGCTAACGGATTTATTTTGATGATGCCGTTATGAATTTCATCTATCTCAATAAGATCGACAGTATCTCTCGAACTATTTTGATCTCGACGAACTCCTGTTACCCAAGCCTTTAATCCCTTAAGAGCACGACTTAGCGGTTCAACCTTTCTTATACCGCAGCACTCTTCTCTATTACTAACGCTCTCTTTAAAAGAATATAGCCCTTTTGACTTATACAAATTCTCAATTGCCTCGTGCTTAGGATGATACCATTCAACCTTAGCCTTATACTTGCGCTCCATCTCGCTTGCGCACTCAAGCGTCTCCTCTGGCAGTCGCCCTGTATCTATAGCAAAAATACGAGCATCGCTGCGAATACTTAAAGCCATATGCGCAACTGTAGGTCTTTCAAAACTGCAAGCTACCGAAATATATGGATGAAATTTACCCAAAGCCCATCGCAATACATCCTCTGCATCACCATCGCCGTCATAATCAAACTGATCTTCCAATGCGTTCATAGTTCTCACCAAATCTTACGCATCGTTTATGAGCAATGCGGCTATTCAACTAAATAATATTTACCTCCTAAATGCAACTCATTGTTATTTTTACAACAGATCATCTTGACCTTCCTTTCGTTTTTTAATTGGTGGGGCAGGCGGGATTCGAACCCACGAAACACTTTGTTCTGCATAGCAGCAAAGCGGCTAATACCTCCGCCTTCCGCCCCATGTTTAAAATAGTCTCTCCTATAAGTCAAGCCACGATAGTTTAATGTCTAAGGGCTTCCAAGACCTTTGAATTGGTGGGGGCGGTGGGATTCGAACCAGAGCCGATATCTCGACTCTATGCACATAGTCCTAAAAGACCAGTAAGTTACAACCAACCTTTTCTATAGATCAGTTGGTATTGGCTTACCTGAGTTCACCGTAGCGCATACTACACTATACTCAGCACCCCCATAAAATGGTGGCGATGGGTGGAATCGAACCACCACGGCCCCGAAGAGCACTTGATTTACAGTCAAGCCCTCGTCCATAGAGGTCTACACCGCCAAAAATTCAATTTTTCAAAGATCAATTTTATAAAAATGTTTCTTCAACTCGAAACCATCAAATCCTTTCAAGAATCTTCCTAGTCCCTCATCTAAATGTCTATTGTCCTGAATCGCCTGATAAAGACCGACATTACCCTTCTTTACCCTGTTAGCCAGCTCAACGATTTTCTTACTGACATATGTTGAGCCTTTGCAATTCCCTAACTCTTCTCCCAACAACAAAATTGTTCTATGTACTAAAGCCTGCTGAATCGCCATTTCCTTATCATGTTCTTCCGCATCACTATACGTAACCAAATTAGAATCCGTGATATCAAGCAATTGCCTTGTCGTCTCTTCATCAAATTGCCCATCAAATAGCGCCAATCTCCTATCCTCTTTTAGCGGCGTTCCTGATGGCCTAAACAGAATATGCATTGACTTAACATTAAGATCTTTTATCCTTTCGTCATTACATATAAGCTCTTTCAAAGAACATTGCTCAATTAATATTTTCCCTTCTAACAGACTCTTATGTTTCTTAATCCAATCCAACGTCTTTTCCATCGGGACACAAATAAAAATTACATCTGAGACTTTTATTCTTTCTTCTGTTTCTTCTTCTGTCTCATTTATATCTACGCACCAAATATCTAGGGCTTTTGGCATTACCCT
>Ga0307377_10005541_pt1 | contig 13497 bp, 25 predicted proteins | sample TR3MG_FD_202535 | JGI IMG/M metagenome (GOLD analysis project Ga0307377, IMG submission 202535) | Soil microbial communities from Risofladan, Vaasa, Finland - TR-3 | ecosystem: Environmental > Terrestrial > Soil > Coastal area > Acid sulfate soil | place: Finland: Risofladan, Vaasa | collected... | reverse complement strand
CGGTTTGTACGGCTTATGGGGCCCCCTTTCCCAATGAAGACGCAAGACACTATGGGCCTCTCCTATTTAATGTAATCCTGTCAGAGGTGGGGCCAAATCTAGTTAAGGTTCTTAAAGAAACGAGAGTTCTTATGGGGCTTGGGTTGAAAGAGGTCCAATCCTTTGTGAAAGGGGCACCAGCCCTTCTTAGGGAAGAAGTGGAGGAGGGGGAGGCTGAGGAGGTACAGAAAAGATTGGAGGCTGTTGGTGCAGTCGTTGAGGTCGTTCCTGTGCCTTTTTAGCTGTTCTTCTCGTAGTTTTCGGGTTCCGTTCACTTGAGAGTTTGAGAATCTCCAGAAATTAGTTGAAAATTTCTGGTGGTTTGGTTAAAATTCTGTTTAACTACTTAAAATAAGATGTAGATATGGCAAAAAATAAAACTTTCATACCTTTTGGTACTCTGGAAACTGGGACTCTCCCTAAAGTTCGTAGAATTTCTCCGGATTCTGAGGAAGGAAAACGGATTTTTAATCAGATGCTGGCAGAATTGCCTGCTGATTTTGGGCACCTGAAAAAGAAACACGCTAGTTTTAACTACCCTTCTAGAGTAAAAGACAGGGTTATTAAAGCTTGGGAAGAAGAAAAAGTCTTATCCCTATGGTTAAAAGACCAACGATGTGTTTGTAAATCTCGAAGAGCACTTCTTAATAGGCTTAAGGGAGGATGGACGGGGGAGAGGGCGATGTCGACCCCATATGGGGGTCTTTTTGTGGCCTAAAGAAGACGAGTGAATCCGGCATGGCGGAAAGCCTTTTGTATTTCTTTAGGGGGAAGTTCGATACAGGAATCTCCATCCATTGCCATCATAAGGAGTTCTTCTAGAGCTTCCTGATCAGAAATTTCCCTTGATTCCGCATATAAAGAGACTCTGTCCATAACCCCTACGGATTCAGGACTCCTGTCCCATTGTTCTTCCTCTTTTTGTATCTTTTCCCAGGTAGTTTTGGGTAGTGCTGTTCTCCATAAAACTAAGCAAGAGACATTTGGTTGGGTATTTTCGGGAGCTTTACCCAGATCCACTGCAGCAAAAGGGTACCAACCACCAGGACCACTTTCTTCCTCTGGATAGGGTTCATCGATATCCGTGACGGTTGTGATCCACATAAAATCGTCTTCGGGGACCCTTTCCCCATTTGATAAGAGTTTTATCATGTGTTTTCCTTCTTTTGGGTATCTTTTTTTTGAACGAGTTCAAATACGGGGGGAGCCGTATGTATGAATATACCATTTTAGAAGTAGATGATGATGAGGATTCTCTGGAGATTATAGATCAATTGAATGATTTAGCCGGAGAGGGTTGGAAAATGGTGTCCTGTGTCAGGACCTCTGAGTTGATTTACACGAAACCACGGGCTAGAAAGTCTGGTGGGGAGATTCTGTGGAAACTCCGCTTTTTTCTGGAGAGAGAAAAAGAAGAAGAAGAGAGGGAGGAAAAAGAAGGGGAAATGGTGGAAGCTTTTCAGGAGGGATCGTGGAAACTTTAGAACGATATCTCCTTTATTGTGATGGGCATCCAGAAGACTTTGAGTCTTGGTTTGAGTTTCTTCGATGTCTCCAAAGAAAGGATCTCAAGGGACCTCTAGTGGACTTTGTGAGGAGACAGGTTAATTCTTTGGGGTGTCAGAAAAAGAAAGAGGAGCAGAAAAGTTTTGCCCAAGAAGTTTGGAAACCTTTAATAAGTCAGGGGTTTGTCCTCTTTTCTTGTTCTTTTCATTATAGAAGTGGTAAAGTTTTACATGTGGGGAAATCCATAGGAAGTCATCTAGAGGGATGTTGTGGATATCTTTCTTCTCTTCAACATGAAAATGAGTCTTTGATTCCCTATATCGGGCATGAATTAGCTCCTTGTAAAAAATGTCTTCAGAGATTGAGGACCCTTAGTGGTTGGTGGTGGTCTGAGGGAGAGAAGCTCACCAAGGTTCAATTGAAAGCTCTTTGGTCTTTGAGGGAAAATTACCGTTGATTTCCACCCTCTACTTTGGGTAAGAGTAGATAGGTGAGTCCGAATTTAGGACTCCTTAACAGGGAGGGGGAAATGGATACCATCGAGTTATCTCATCTAACTTATATTAGCGGGCATTGTTTGAGGGCTTATCGAAAACACCATCAGGATGCTTTGGTTTGCAACGTTTTGGAGAATTTAAGGCGCGGAGAGATAATAGAGCCTGAGATGGCTTTGACCTTGGTAGGGAGGAGGAAACGAAAAACAGAGAGTATGTATATATTACCCCCAGATAGAAGGGGCCTTTTTGTAATAGAGCCTGGTAATGAAGAGACTTGTGAGTTTCCTAGACCATATACTATGGTTACTTATTTGAGGTTTGGTCTTCCTCAAGAGGAGTTTGTCATAAAGCATTGGGGAGCTGAGACGCGCCAAATTAAGAAAACCGATGAAGATACTTCTAAGTCTTCCGATGAAGACCAAGAGTGGTTTGAGGCTTCTGGTTTGACCTTATATCGATTGGAAGCTGAGCCCGAACTCCTTCAAATTTTTGGGGGGAAAAGAGGCTTAAAGAAAGCTATTCGTCGTTCTATTCCTGTTCAATCCGGAATAGGGAAGGATAAATGGAGAGTAGAAAGAAAATTGAAGGACCCTGTGACAGGGACTTCTTATTTTTTGAAATATAGTCTTGGGTCTTGTTCCCCAGCACAGGCTTTTTTTTCCGTTGAGAAGAGTTTTTTGGGGGGAAGTGAAAGTGGTTGATCTTTCAAAGTTCAGAGTAGAGGAGGAGGATTCAGAGACTTTAGAGGCTCTCACGAGACACCTCCAGAGGCGTGGATATGGGGGGATTCCTTCTCTGCTCCGGGAGGTTTGTCGAACGATTCTTGAGGATAATGAAGTAAAGTTTTTTCTACTACGAGTTGTAGTTTTCCCTAAAATAAGCCTTGCGCAGATGCCCCCTCTTTTAAAAAAAATAGTTTATCCGGAAAACGGTTCTTGGATAATTTCTGACCTTGGTTTTTTCTTCCTAAACGTTTTAGTTGAGGAAACCTTTTGGGAGAAAAAGGATGGAGTTAAAATCCGTGTTGTTGAAATGACGGATTCTCACCTATATAATTCTATCCGAATGTTGAGGAGTTCTATTTGGAAGACTTTCCAGGCTTCTGGGCCAGTTAAGAAAAATCCTTCTAATTTTTTTTCAAAAAAAGCGAAAGAAAAATCTCCTTTGTATGCAAGATATAAATTTGATTCCTTTTGTCTTTTGGCATATGAAGCGACGGGAAGGCGTTCAGGGCCTAGAGCCGGGATTTTAAAGATGCTTGAGCCAGACTGGAAAGATACCGGTCCTTGGACACGAGAGAATGAGAAACCCTGGGAAAGGGGAGAGGAATGGGTTCCTTTAACAGGAACAATTGAACTTTGATTCGGTTCTCCCTCTATTTTTGTTGAAAGTAGGATCCTAAACCTAAAGGGGGAATATAGATGAGCGAACAAGTTCTACTTCCAAAAAGTCTTGGTAGAGTTTATGTTGTTGACCCGCGGGATAAGAATTTCCCAATGCAGGCCGTCCTTCCAAAAAGCACCGGAGGATTGACATACCGATATTGGTGGGCCAATGGTTGGTGGGGTGATCAAAAGGCCACCCCGAGATGTGTTGCCTATTCGTGGATGCATTGGATTGAGGACGGTCCAATAACCCACTCGAAAACTCGGAAAGCGAATACCGGCCCCCTCTATGATCCCTTTTATATTTATACGGAAGCACAAAAAATTGATTGTTTTCCGGGGGAAAATTACGAGGGAACTACTGTCCGGGCTGGGGCCAAGATTCTTATGAAATTGGGTCTAATTGGTGGGTATAGGTGGGCTTGGGAAGCCAATACCGTTGTTCAAGCGTTATTGACAACGGGTCCCGTTGTTGTGGGTACCTGGTGGTATAGGGATATGTTTTTTCCCGAAAAAGACGCTAAAACAGGGAAAATGATTATTCATGCTTCTGGAGGGAAAGTTGGGGGGCATGCTTACCTACTTAATGGAGTGAATATAGAAAAAGGTCTTGTTCGGATAAAAAACAGTTGGGGAAGAGAAGATTGGGGGGACCGAGGTTTTGCCTGGTTGTCTTTAACAGATCTTGATCTTTTGATTAAGGATGATGGGGAAGCCTGTTTGGCAACTGAGATTGGGACATAGAGCCGCCTATGTGGCATCCGTCAGAGATTGAAAAATATCCAGGGACCCTTAAGGAACTGGCTCAAGAGATAGCCAATTTAAGATACGACTCTCTAGCCCAGTTTCTTTTGGAATTGAGAAATTGTCTTGAAGAAGATTCGAAAGAGGAAGCTTTTATTTCTCTAGTTCAAGCCTGGCGGATTTGCGAGCCTTACATGAAGGATTCGGAAAAACAAAAATCGGGAGGGGAAAGATGAGTAAGGTTTTGGATCTTGTTAGGAAAGTGGGCGTACTGGATAAAGAACTCTCACAAGAACTTGAAACTGAATTGCGAAGGCAAGGAACGATTGCCCCCCCGCCAAAAATAGAGGAGATCGAGTTTCTTTTGCGGAGTGGGTTAATCTCGAGAAGGGAAGCTCTTCGTAGGACAAATCCGGAACTGTCTGAGGAGGAAATTTTAAGTCTTCTTCAGGAGGCTCAAGAGGACATAGCTCTAATTCCTATTGTTGTAACAGGAACCGGAACCGGGACAGGGACCGGGACAGGGACCGGGACAGGAACCGGGACAGGAACCGGAGCGGAACCTGGTTGGACGCCTCTCGTTCAGAGCCCAACAATTTCACGTAGGCCCCAATGGGAGCCGGATACCGTGAATCCTCGATGGACCTGAACTTCAGAGATCCTCTAGTTCTTTTCTTTCTTCTTCTGTGAGGGATTTTCGGAGAGATTCTCTTTCTTCTTGAAGTCGTTCGGCTCCAGGTCCGTCTCCTCTCCCTATTTTTTTCAGGGCGTGAAGTCTTTCAGTTATCCTTTTAACTTCTTCTAGTTCCTTTGACATTGTAGTTCCTCGACACCATCCTATTAGGAACGCTTACCTATATAAGAGATTATATTAAATGTTTGTGGCAGAAGATCTCATAAGCGTTAGGAAGGATATCACTTCCACAACTGTGTTGCTTGTTCAAAAGTCGAGTGCCAACGTCCCGGAAAGGATTCCCAAGGTTGATATCCCTCCTTATAGAAGCTTTCTATCCTTCTATAGACTACGCCTCTTTCGTTTCCTTCTTGGTCCCACCGACCGATTTCTTTTTTTTGGGGTGTCCAGAGGATCCCTTTAATTTCGGTGGGGTATCCAGTGAGACTGTTGATATCATAAACACTCTCAGGGGGCTTTTTTTCAGAGGAGACCTTCCAGGGAAGACCCGTCGGTTTGGGGAATCTGGGGCCAGGAAAAATCTTTGAATCAAGGTCAACAACAAAGACCTGGGCGGAAAGTACCCACCAGAGGTTTTCGTTGTCTTTTTCAGAGATTTCTGAGCCATAAGCCCAACATTTCAGGATTGTTTTCGTCACCCTGGCAACCCACCCCGAGAAGCCTATTTGTTGTAACCATTCCGAAAGCCATTCCTGAAAACGATGCCAAGAACCCCTCCCCCCCTTGAGAGAGAATTTTTCTGTTAGAATCCAAGAGAGCCACTGTTTTACTAATTCTTTAGATGAACGATGATCTCCTTTTCTTTGAGCTTCTAAAAACTCTTGGAGAATTTTTTGAAAGTCGGTCATTTTATGCTCTTGATATGTGTAACCATTTTCAATGGGGTCTCAATCGTTTTACTCTAATAAGACTTCAAAACGGGCGGGAGAAAATAATTTCCTTATATTTTTACTTTTCGTGGGGATACAATACGGAGAAACGTATGAATATTCGGGAAATGAAAAATCGCTCAAAAAGATCCCGAGAACTAAGAAGAAGGGCAGAAAAGCTAACTCTTTCAGGAGCTTTTCAAAATTATATTAAAGTGGAAAGGGCTTTCCATGAATATACCGAAGCTGTTTTAGATGCGGATGAGGGAGGAGATTTTGAGAAAGTCTCCAACCTTTCCCGGTCTGCCCCTAATGTTTTTCGGATGCTGGATAATGCGACTTATATCCTTGAACCACAGTTGAAGAAACTTTTACGTCGATTAGCAAATAACCAGAAGTCTAAAGAAATCCTTGAGGATATCTTTGATAAGGGATAAAAACCTTTTGATTTTGTCTTTTAAAAGGACAATGGCGGAAGAAAGTACAGTTAAAAGTTCTTCGTGTTCCGGAAGGTGCTGTCCCCTCCAGGCCGGGAGACCGCGGATTTCTATTGGCCTATTTTCCGAGAGTGCTCTAATGATCCCATAACTCATTCCACTAGTAATTCCAAGGTCAATATAGACTACGGTTTTTTCAGCTTCTTTTCCCCAAAGAAGACCCGCTTCTATTCCTATGCGTCTCTCTTCCGGAATGTCATCTTCAAGGATTCCTTCCTGGGTATATAGGAGGTGACTGGCAAAGGGGGCTTCATTTCTTTGAAAACAATCCTTTAGGCAAGCCCGAGCATAACAAAGATTTCTTTCACGATTCCCTTTAAAGGGGGATTCCACGAGAACCTTTTTTGGTGCAGTTTTGGTATCCTCACCCATCTTTTCCCCTTCGTTTTCGTTAACGAGTCACTTATTCCGTTTAGTTGAGTACCCCAATACTTTGAATTAAGGGAAATCAAATGGCAAAGGAAGAACTAATCGAAATGGAGGGAGAAATAATTCTGGCACACCCAAATGCTTATTTTACCGTGAAAATGGATAATGGCCACGAGGCCTTATGTCATGCTTCTGGTAAGCTGAGAAAATATTTTATACGGGTTACCGTAGGGGACAGAGTGACTATTGAACTTTCCCCATACGATTTAAAACGGGGGCGGATAACCTTTCGGAATAAATAGGCCCTATGTTATACCAGGTATTTTACCTATTTTCCCTCCTGCCACTCTTTTTCCAAAAAAGTCCGGGCAGTTTATTTCCATTTGAAAAATAAGCGGGGAATGGAGTTCACTAACTAGGACTCCTTTAATCTTTCTGGACTTTTCTCCTCTTCCCGTCTCATAAAGAAATATTTTTATTTTTCCCGAAGGGCTTTCCAGCATAAGATTCGGTTTTGTCATGTCTGGGTCGAAGCCTTCGAATGCCGGGAACTCGGACTCATCATTTTGAGTCCTAATTTTTTGAGTTAGGGCATAATCAATAATTTTGTGGAGAGGGGCGGATTCAACTTCAGGTTCAATTTTGATCTGTGTAATTTGATTCTGTTGGGGGGAGACTATGGAGAAAATCTCTGGTTTGAGGCCCGGATTATCCAGAGCTAATTGTAGCATCAGTTTTTTGAGTTGAGGGGTCATTTTTTTCCCTAAAGTTCATGAGGAAGAAGGCGTCTTAGTAAAGTAGCTACTTCAACCGTTTTAACGGGTTTTTGTAGGTATCCATCACAGGGATGCCAGAAAACAGAGGAGACTTCTTGGAGATTTGTCAGAAAGGTTGTGAGAATTATCTTCGTTCTGGGACTTTCATTTCTAATTTCATCAATGGGATCGTGGCCATTTCTTTTGCACAGGTTGATATCCACAAAGGTAACTTCATAGAAGGTTTCTCTAACGGTTTTTGATAAAGAAGGACCAAAATAAAAGAGCCTGGCTTCCCCCAAACCGAGTAAAGAGTCTAGTAAGCGTTCTGCAGCAGAGGTTCTTTGCTCTAGGAGTAAGAATTTCATATCATATCCTAAGACTATCCCTACCCATGGAAAAGTAAAGAGAGAATATTTTGGCCTCGGTTATCCTTCTATACATACTTAAGTATGTACGTAGTTAAGTCCATCAATCTATAGGGGGTGGGGATGTCGAAGCGTAAAGTAACTTTTTCATTAGATTCAGATGTGGTAGAGACCCTGAAAATGATGTCTGCACTTACTTCTGAAGAGAAGAGTTCTATTGTAGCCTGTTCATTGCGGGATTTCTTTGAAAAGATCGGGGCTCGATCTGGAAAAACTGCAGAAGAGTTCGTGTCCTTCATGAAAGAGGCTCGCGCGATCTCCAAAGCTTTAAAACCGGATTCGGTGTCGAAGTCCGTACCGCATTCTCAGTTACCTGACGGTTCCGGTGAGGAGACCCATAGTGCTTTGCCAGGGGACATTCCTCCTGAAGAGTCTTTTGATCAGGCTCTTTAAATTTTTTGCCAAACGGGGGAAAAAGGGGCAGTTTCCGGGAAATAAAGAGGGAATCAAATGTTTGATGGCATATCCTCTCTCAAGGGGATTACCTCTAGTAATGAAGAAGAGTTCAGGCTAACAGGAATTAAAGAGGTTTTTCGTTCCGCAGAACGGAAAGCTTTTTCTTTTTCCCCAGTACTTGAAAACCCTTTTGTTCTTCATCGGTATTTGATGGATTCTTATCCTATCTTATCTCTTGGGGATCAGGATTTTCTGGCGAGGGTCTATGTAAAATTTGGAGATGAGGAGGCCGCGAAGATTTTAATACTGACTAATTTGAGATTAGCGGCCAAACTTTCTCTCAAATATTGGAGACAGGGAATTGACAAATTAGAATTAATTCAGGAAGGAAATGTAGGCTTAATAAGAGCGGTACGTAGTTTTGATCCCAATAAGGGACTTCAGTTTATTGCTTACGCAAAGTTCTGGATTTTGCAGAGAATCTTTTCCTTTCTGAAAAAACTTTCCCTTATCAGTGGGAAGACTAGGGCGGCTAGAAAACTTTTTTTCCATCGAAAAAGAATTGAGAGGAAGTTACTTTTAGAGGGGAAAGAAATGACCCCAGAACTTTTGGCTCAAGAGTTAGGGGTTTCCGAATCAGACGCCGTTGCATCAATGACTTTTATGGACCAACCTTTGATGAGTCTCCATGGGGAGGGGAATCAAGAAGAGTTCCCTATTTCTTTTTTTCCCGATCAAGAAAAAGAGGTGATAGAGAAGGATCTCCTCCAGAAGTTTCATATAGCTATTACAGAATTCTCTTCTCTTATTGAGGGGGAAAGAGAAAGACAAATTTTTTTGTTAAGAACAGTAGCAGGGGAAAATGCCCTGACTCTGGATAAATTGGGAAAAATTTTTAAGATCACAAAAGAAAGGGTTCGACAACTTGATAACAAGATGAAGGGAAAATTTTCGAGTTATTTCTTAGAAAATTTTAATTGAATCTTTTATCTCTTTTTTTCGGTAGACCCTTTATCTAAATTACTCTTTGAGTTATGGGACACCTGAACTCCAAGAGGAATAAAATGAGGACAGAACCAGTAAGATCTGATCTTACAGAGGAAAGGAAAGAAGAGAGGGTTTCCCTCATTAATATTTCAGCAGAACTAATGGAAATTAAAAGGGCGCGACGAACCCTTGAACAAAGATGCCAAGAGCTTGCAGAAGTTGCGAGTCAGATGAATGAAGATTTAGATTCCTGTCATGAAGAGATAAAAGAAATACAGGAAAATCTTTTTCAGCTGCACGGAGTGATTTCTCAGGATGGTAACACAGAGAAACAGTCGAGGTGATTCCGTTGCGTTAAATGAGGCCATTCAGGCTGTACAAAGTGCTGCGGATCTAATTGGTTCCTTGATGGGAGACATCAAGGAAAATGCCATGGTGAGTGCTTCTTTAAAGACCGAAGTTAGAGTCTTAAAAGAGGAAATCAACAAGATCTCAAATGTCCTTACAGATGGATATAGTGGTGTAAGACCTTTCCAGACCCGAATTGCTGTCCTAGAAGGGGATAGTGAGACAATAAAAAATCGTTTGGAAGTTATAAAAATTGAGTTCGAGGCCAAAACAGAAAAGATTGTTTTGCAAGTTTGTTCTGAAGCAGAAAAGAGGGGAGCTAGCTTTTATAAGAAATTTGAAGACCTCGAGAGAAAACTTCGTGGAGTAGAAAAAGGTTTAAGTCTTTTGAAACTTGATCGTGACCTGAAGTTGGCTTCTATAAAGGGACGTTGGCAATTATATGTTGCTTTGATAACAGGGACCCTTGCCTTTTTTGGTGTCCTATTAACTCTTTTAGATAAATATTATGGCTAATTTCTCCTTCTAGGAGAGTATAGTTTCTCCGGTTCTTTACCTTTACTTCGCGGGGAAAAAGATGTCCGAAGATAATGTTTTAGGAACTCTGGATAAAGAAGAAAAACTTATTCTTGATGGGCTTCGGGCTTCGGTTCGGGATTTGACCTTTGAGATAGGTCAGCTTGAATTGAGGAAGGTCCAGGTAATTCGTCGAATCGGAGAGAATGAGATAAAGGCCCAACAGATTCTTCAGGGAGTCGGGAAACGATTAGAGATTCCGGAAAATATGGTGTGGCAGGTTGTTGATGACAAAGTCATGAAGGCACCCCAACAAATGCAGTCTTCCGAAGAAGAAGAGAACTGAGTCTTTTTAGTCCTTCTCGAGAAATACCGATAGAAGAATTATAATTACTGTCTAGTAGACCCAGTGGCTTAAACTTCCACCACGGGAACGCGATGACAGCAGGATGGGAAACTCCCTCTAGATCTTTTCCTAAGGCCCCCATGAACGGTCAAGTGGTGGGGCCGCTTGCTATTGGTATTTATGACCTCCGTTGGGATAATCCAACGACATTGGGGGCCAATAGTCAGTTTACTCTGTCTGGAGTAAACATTTATCGTTCCGATATCGGAGAGAGAGGTCCTTATTTCAGGATCAATCCCTATCCGATAGGGGGGAACTTTTATCGGGATAAGACTCAAAATGTCTTGGTTCCAAATGAGACGGTCCAAATGACAGGGATTGGGTCTTTAAAACTAAGCATCCAATCGTTGATCGGAATCATGATAAATGTGTATTTGCTCAAACTCCCCGAGACGTTTGCCTTGTGATTGATGGGGAGGAGGTTATTGTAAATTCGGTTTTCGGACGTACCGGGGAGGTTCGGTTAATAAACCAATGGTATTTTGACCCCGTCACCGAAAAAATGATCCGGCCAAAAATTCCGGGACCGGATTCTGTAGTTACTATCTCCTATTATACTAACAAAAATTTTGTTGAGAGTGGTTTAGAGAAGAAGGTTTGGTATCGGATAACTTCGGTGGGGTTTTATAGCGATAATCCAGCTGCGGGAATGGTCGAGACTCCCCTGGACTATTGCCAACCCCTGATACATTATTCTGTAGAGGCTTTAGATTATATTTGGAGGGAAGGAATTCGTAGAAATAACTGGATTCTTGAACAAGGTGGGGAGCGGATCTATTTCTTTATCCGAAAAACCGCAGGAATCCCTTGTCTTTGTTCATTGGACGAGAGGACCCTTGAATATAACAAACAACCTCGGAACTCATGCCTTTTGTGTTATGGGAGTGGTTTCATAGGGGGTTATGAGGGCCCTTATAATGGAATTATAGCCCCTGACGAGGCTGATAGAAGGGTTGGGCAGACCGAAAGGGGTCGACATCTTGAATTTAGTTATGAAGTGTGGACGGGTCCAACTCCTCTCTTAACTATGAGGGACTTTATTGTTAAACAAACAAATGAGAGGTTTAGCATCGGTCCGGTAAGACGACCTTCAAATAGAGGTAACATCCTTCAGCAGCATTTTAATATCTCCTATTTGGATGAGTCCGATATTAGATATAAAGTGCCTTTGGAGGGGTTGAGTGAGCTTCCCTTCCCGCAAAATAGAATTACGGTTGACCCGAGGGAAACTCTTCTTGTTTATCCGATTGCAGAGCAGGGGCCCGCGATTGAGACAATTCCGGATGAACATTCTCCAGAGGTTTACCCTTCAAATGCTGATTATAAATCACATCCAATGATCGGGGAGAAGGATAATATAGATGATAGTCGTGAACGTCGTGGTCGGACTATTGTTTATGACAACCAAAATTATCTTTGGTGGCTTGTTCCTTTTGCCTTTTGGATGCTCCAATGGCTGGAGATCTCTTCTCGTGGGATAGGTTAGGGTGTCATGTCAACCTGGGGTGTTAAAATTACTGTTAATGAGGAAAGTCTGGGGACTTCTTTGAGGGGTCTTTTATCTGAATCTGATGAAAGAGTTTCAAAGGCTCCGAAGACTTCCGGAGATTCCATCGTAATGAAAGAGGCCCTGAAAAAGGCAGGGGAAATTGTACGTAGGGCTATTATAGATGAAGCTAAAAGAGGCTTTGTGAAATTAGAGAGAAATCCAAATGCTTGGAAACATTTATGTGAGTTAGACGTGAGAATTATTGGAAATACCATTGAGGTCTTTGGGAAATTATTTATCAATGATTCTACGGTAGAGGAATTTGAGAGAAAAAGACGAGCAGATGTTTCTAGGAGAAGCTCAAAGAAAGAAACGGGAACCTTGACGGGGGAGAGAGACAGGAAAACAGGTCCTGGAGCCCTTGATGAAAACAGAGGGACGAAGAGAGGGACTGGAAAATTTGGTGCTACTAAGGGCCCAAAAATATATCCAATGCAGACAAAGGAAGGTATTGTTATTCTTAGAGCTGTTCCTTTGCAGACTAAAGAATTGTGGTTCCATCCTATAATGGCAGATAATGGTTTTGTTCGGAGGGGTGTGGAGAAAAGTTGGGGTCAGGCATGGGATATTATCCAGAGGGCCATGAAAGGATGAGAGAGGCAAAAATAACATGTCTTTGTAGTGAAATTTCTTTTAAAGACCTCAGACTTTCTTTAAAAAAAGGGGAAGTGGTCTGGATTTCTGAATCTTCAGCTTTGGGTTCCATTGACCTTAAAAGATTTGCGAGCCTTGGTGCAGTAAAAGTTGAACATATAGAAAGGTATCGTTCCCGAGTAAAAACGGGGGCCTCTTTACCCCGAAAAGTGATTCCTCCCCCTCCTCAGAAGAAGAAAGCTGAAAATTTGGCCCCCAGAATTAAATTTTTAGAGGATTCTGTATATCAATTGAAAGAAATCTTGGTAGATATGCGTGGTAATATCATAACAGGAATGCAGAGGCAGGAGAAGTTACTCTCGAATCTTGGGAATTCTACAACTTTCTTTCAAGGGGTGACGGGAAATCCAAGATCTCTTCCTCAGAAAGGGAAAGAAATTAAACCTGGAGAAGATTCGGAAGAGAAAGAAGAAATCTTTATTCCTTCCAGGATACTTCTGGGGGCGGAATTGGAGAACTCTCCTAAAGCGGAAACCTCTCAAGTTGGAGGTTTAGAAGAATCTGCAAAACTTTTAAAGTCTCTTAAACGAAAAAAATCCAGTAAGGGGGCCTAAATGGGCAAGCGGGAAGCGGGGGAGATCATGAAAGGTTGTGCTATTGATATAGGTACAATGAACTTGGTGTCGGCAAGGAGAACCACCAGTGGAGTGAGTATTCGTAGGATGAGAGATGTTTTTTTAGACCTCCCCAAAGAGGCTAAGAAAATGTTGAAGCTTTCGGGAGCCGAATTTATTGAGAGGGTGGAGGAAGACGATATTATTGTGGTAGGGGATGCTGCAATGGAGATTGCAGCCGTTTACAATAAAGAGGTTCGTCGACCCTTGTCCTCTGGTCTTGTTTCTGCCGGAGAACTTGAAG
>Ga0307377_10005539_pt1 | contig 13499 bp, 16 predicted proteins | sample TR3MG_FD_202535 | JGI IMG/M metagenome (GOLD analysis project Ga0307377, IMG submission 202535) | Soil microbial communities from Risofladan, Vaasa, Finland - TR-3 | ecosystem: Environmental > Terrestrial > Soil > Coastal area > Acid sulfate soil | place: Finland: Risofladan, Vaasa | collected... | reverse complement strand
CCCTTCGAGCCCCGTGGGCGGCCGGGCCAACATCATCATCTTTCCCAGCCTCGAAGCGGGCAACATCGGGTACAAACTGGCCGAACGCCTCGGCGGCGGCGAGGCCGTCGGGCCCATCCTCCAGGGCCTGGCTAAGCCCCTCAACGACCTGTCGCGCGGCACGAGCGTCCAGGCCATCGTCGACGTCGCCGCCATCACCGCCGTCCAAGCGGGCGCCTGACGCCGCGCGCCGCGCCGGCACGCCCTTGCTTCACCGCCCGGATGTCGTACAATATCGGTGGTGCGAAAGTTTTTTGCGAGGACCGCCTATGAACATTCGCGTCGTGATTGAACAGGACGAGGACGGTTTCTACGTTGCCGAGGTCCCGGCGATGCCCGGCTGCCTCTCCCAGGGACGGACGCGCGAGGAGGCGATCGCCAACATCCGCGAGGCGATTGCCAGCTGGCTGGAGGTCATGGAACGCAAGGCCGGCGCTGTCCGCGGCGAGCCGATCGAGGTCTCGCTCTGATGGGCCAACGGCTTCGCCTGGTCAGCGGGCGAGACGCGGTGCGCAAGTTCGAGCGCGCCGGATGGACGCTGGTTCGGCAGCGCGGGGCCCACAGAATGCTCACCCACCCCGCCTATCCCTAGACGCTTTCGGTCCCGGACCATCCTCAGTTGGGCCGCGGACTGCTCCGCAAACTCGTCAGACAAGCCGGAATGACCGTGGACGAGTTCAACGCCCTCTAGCAGGCCGCTAAAGAATGGTCTCGCCGCGCCCGCGGCGGACCGGAAAAGGGGACTGGCTCCTTTTCCGGCCGTTTGGAAAAGGTGCCTGTCCCCTTTTCCGGACGCGTGGTGACGGGGGTCCTCCCGCGTTGCAGAAACAACCGGAGCCGGGTCCCCTGCTACTCTGCGAAGTAGCGAAGTGTTACTTCGCTACGAAGCACGAGCCGAAAGGGTTCGCCGGCCCCGTTTGCGCATCCGGCCGAAGCCGGACACGACTTGGATGCGGGCCTCGCACCTTTTGGGCACCCCAACCCGCACCCTTTTCCTACGCCTCTACTGCTCTTGTTCGGTTCACCTCACTTCCCACGCCGACGGCGCGCCAGCAGCCCTACGCCCCCCAAAGCCAGCAGCGCCAACGTGGCGGGCTCGGGGGCTTGGCCAAAGCCGATATCCACCTTACTGCTTTCGTTTGACCCGAGAATGCCGGTCAGGACGAGATCTGCCTTCAGATCAAAACCATTGCTGAAATCGTAACCAGTCAGGTACCAAGTTTTGTAGGTTCCATCCAGCGATGCTACACTGGCCAGACTATTGCCATCCAGGTCGAAGTTCTGCAAGGTGACGGTTCCTGTGCTGCTCGCTCTCATTCCGATCTGGAGGTAGTTCAAGAGGTATGAAGGGTTGGGCATTTTTGTGGAAAAATTGCTGTACACCAGTTCTGGCATGGTAACATTACTGGTTGTCACGTTGGTAACCAACTCATCGGTAGTCTTGTCATAGATGAACTCAATGTAATTGGTGCTCGTCCAATTGCCTCCAGTACCGTAAAAGGTCTGTTCGACACGGTTGCCGCCGATACCCAAATCAGGAATTCCCAGGTAGATGTCACCACCCGTACCGGTGTTGCCTAAATCTTTGTACCGGACCGCTCCTTGAATGGTGGAATCGGTACGGTACCCGTCGCTCAGCGTCAGGTCAGCCATTGAACTTTCGACGGCGCCCATGAGAATTACCACCGCCAGCACACCCACCACGGCAATCATTGAACGCTTCATTTTGAGGCTCCTTCGGCCCTCGCAGGCCGTTTGCGTCGCGCGGGGCGTTCCCACTTGAAATGCCCGCCGCGACTCGTGTCCTTTGCTGCTCTTGCTCTCTTCTTCCAGCCTACAACCTACGGTTTATGACAAACGCCTATCCGCACTCGCAACACCCGTCGGCCATGCCTTTACCCCTCGCCGACCGGCGGGGAACGTCTCAGGGTTCTTGCTTTTTGCTCCACCTCCTTTCTCTGGCGTCCGCGTCCGGCCTGGCTTCGTGCTCCAACCTTTCGGGCACCCCCAGCCCGGCCCTGACGCTGCGCCTCGCGATTCTTTTCGCCTTCCGCAAGTCCTCGGTCGCGGCCTCGCAACCTTTCGGGCACCCCTGCCGCGCTCCGTTCACACGCCTGGCTCAAAACATCCCTCACCTCGCTCTTCCGGCGAGATGCGATTCACTTCTACTTGACGCGCCGACGGCGCGCGAGCAGCCCTACGCCCCCCAACGCCAGCAGAGCAAGAGTCGCCGGCTCGGGAACGGTGCCGAAGTTGTCAACCAGCACATTCCCGGCTCCGGAGGCGACACTACCGCCGAAAAATACACCGATGTCGTCCGGCGCCGCGAGAACGTATGCTAACGACTCAGTGCCAGCACCACCTTGAGTCCAACGTGTGAAATTCGAGGTATCCAACACTGCCGTGTGCGTAGTCCAGGTCGTGTCGGCACCCACGGACCAGGCGCCATCAACGTAGTAAGTGTTATTGCGGCCAACGTAAAACTGGGCGTTCCCTACCGTGGCGCTATCGACCTTGGTATCGACTGTCATCGTGAGACCCGTCATGTCGCCATAGGGCGTCGTCGTATAAGTCCAAACGGCGTAAAGGTTCTGCGCAACGCCGCTAATGTGAGCGGTGGGATTACCTCCCGTTGCATTCCATGTCGTTGTCCCGATAGCAAACCCAGTCCCGTACCCATAGTTCCAACTGTCCTTGCCGCTGTCGAACGTCTCGATGTACGCTGCCATTGCACTGCCCGCCAGAACCAAACTCACCGCCACTACCACTGCCACGATCGTTGCCCGCTTCATCTCAAATCTCCTTTCGGCCCTTCGGGCCATTTGCGTCGCGCCAGGCCGGAAGGCCCTTGCCTTCCACACGTTGCCCGCCCGCGACTTTCCTTGTTTCCCTTTCCGTCTTACGTCACGCCTACCATCAACCCTCGATGGTTAACCTCTGCCGATGCTGCCCTACCCGTCTTGCGCTTTACCTCCTTTCGCTCGCGATCCCCCCTCCGCCGGGGGCATGAAAAAAAGGCGACCTTCGGAAGGAACTCCCTCCGAAAGTCGCCCACGCACGGTCCCTCAGACCGGTGTCGGCTGCCAAGTTCCGGGCCCGCCTCAGCGAGCCTTCGGTTCGGGCCGCTTTACTTTCCCCGCAACGCGGCCCTGCTTCAGCCTCCCTTTTTCTTCCGGCGGCGCCATGCCGCCGGGTGCACCTCGAATCGTCTCCCTTTAGCGAACGGGCTGCCCCGCCCTCCGGCGGGCCAGCCCATTCCCCTCAGGTCCACAGGTAAAGATACTCCAATTCTGCGAATCCGCAACGCGCGGTCTCCTGTTTCTGCGCGCGCCAATGGATGCTTCTATCCGCGCCTTTGGATGTAAGGGCCGGCGCGAGGGGGAGGGGCGCAACGCGGAATGCCCTTCGAGAGCCTCAGGGCCCTGAGCATGGTCGAAGGGCGGAACTCGGAACGCAGAATGCGGAACAGAGAAACCGGAAAGCGGCTGGCCCTTCGTAGCGAAGCGGCACTTCGCCACTTCCGAGATCGTTCAGGCGTCCAGGCTCGTAAGGCCCTTGCGGATGGCGTACTTGGTCAACTCCGAGAGGCTGTACATCTGGAGTTTCTGCATGACGTGGCGGCGGTGCATCTCAATAGTCTTGGGGCTGCGGCTCATGTGGCGGGCGATCTCTTTGGTGCTCTGGCCCTCGGCCAGGAGTTGCAGGACCTCGCGCTCCCGCGGCGTCAGAGCCGAGCCGTCCGACCCCTTTGGACCGGCCGAACGGCCGAGATAGGCCTCCGTCACAAGGCCGGCCACCTCCGGACTGAGGTACGTCCGGCCGGCGCGCACGGCCCGGATGGCGTCGAGCAACTCGTTCAGGACACAAGTTTTCAGGAGGTAGGCCGACGCCCCCGCTTTGAGCATCTGGGTCAGCAGTTCCCCGTCGTTGTGCATCGTCAGAGCGATGACCTTGGCCGACGGAAGATGGTGCTTGACCTGGCGGGTCGCCTCGATGCCGTTGCAGTTGGGCATCGTGATGCCCGTGATGACGACATCAGGTTTGAGTTCGCGGGCCGCCCGCACGGCCTCCTGGCCATTGTCCGCCTCGCCGACGACCTCAAAGTCGTCCTGGCTCCGCAGCAGCGCGGCAACTCCCTCGCGCACCAGGTTGTGGTGCTCCGCCAGCAGGATCCTGACGCCCATCTTCGGCCCCCACCGCATCGCGCGCCGGGCCACTCCGCTTGGGGCGGGCGCCCTTGCGCAGTCCCTCCTTCCCCCGCTGCGCCGTCCCCCGACGGCACACCCACGGGCCCCATCCCATTTCCCCCGTTCGCCACGCACCAGCATACCAGATAACGGCGATATCTAAAGGCTTCCACTCACAGGCTTTTCCCGCGTTCGGACCGCTCTTAATCCTGTAACCGGCCCCGGTAATGTCCCCGATGCCGACCCAGCCGATGCCTTCAGCCGCCATCCCCTATGGGTAACGGACAGGCTGGGGCGGCTTGCCGGTGGCGAACAGGGTCCTCCCTGTCCATTGTAGCCCGAATCGGGACGGAAAAAGGCCGTTTCGCGGCACAGAGTGCCATACTGTTGACACAGGTCGCGCGGACCTATGTCACCAGTCGCAGAAGCGCAACAACAGGCAATCTCGGCGCACACCCAAGTCCACAGGATGCATGCGCCCATGGCAGTCTGCGAAATGAGACTGAGGGGCGCCTCCGCGTCCGGGAGTGTCTGCGCAGAAGAAGCCTAGGCGCCGGCTTCGGCCCTGGATGCCACCAGGCGCACATCCCGCCACATCCACAGGCTCAGGGCAAGCAGCGCCGGTCCGACCAGCAGCAAGGCGCCGCCGAAAACCAGGTTCCCGACGCCCGTGTATTCGCCGGCGCGAATGTCGTCGGCGAAGCGCTGGGCGTTGGGATCGGTCTTTGCCTGGATGACCTTCAGGGTAAACTCCCCGGCCATGGGGCACGGCTTGTTGCCTTCCCACTGGAGGCGATCGGCGTCCTTCTCAATCAGCCATGCCGTACCGTCCGGGGCGAAGACCAACTCCCGCTCATCCCCGCGCTCATCAACGAAGACGGGGCCGAACTTGCCTTGCCGAACCGTGATGGCCGAGCCGCTCTTCAGTTTCACCGCGCCGGTCACCAGCCCGACGGCCGCCGCCGCCACGCACAGGATGCCGACGACGAGGGCCGGAATCCGAAGGGCCTTCTTCACACCCAGGTGATGGGCGGCGCGGGCGTAGGCATCCATGGGCGGCTTGGCTGCGCGCTGCCGGGAAGCGCCGGCGCCGGCGATCGCGCGGGCCGCCTGCACCGCCGAGTCGCGCGGCGCGGCGGCGCGTTCGGCCTGGACGCCCCGCATCTGACTCACCAGGTCGCCGACCGCGCCACTGGCCTGGGGTACTTTGACCTCCCGGCCGCACGCGTTGCAGGTGAACGCCTGCCCGGCCATGGACTCTTCGGCCGAATGGGTCTTCCCGCACTCGCATTGGAACTGGATCGCCACGCCGGGCTCCTTCCGCCGTTGGTGCCGCCGCGCGTATTGTACGATTCGCATTTTGGGAATCCCACCTCTTTTTCGGTTGAGGCTCGGCCGGATGGGCACTACACTGCGGCGGCTGGCGCGTCCCGAGGCGAACCGCATGATGGTCCAAGCCGCCAATCCCCTGCCGCTCGACCCGCACGACCCGGAGGCGGTCCGCGCGCTCGTGGCGAGCGACCGTCGCCGGGAACTGGCCGACCGCCTCGGCGCCATGCATCCGCGCGACGTGGCTGACCTGCTCGCGTCCCTGGAGCCGGAGGAGAAGGCAGACCTCTTTTCGCTGCTGGAGGCGGACGCGGCGGCGGACGTGCTGGCCGAACTCGACCCCGAGAGCCGCGAGGACATCGTCGAGGGCGCCCGGCCGGACAGCCTCCGGTCCGCCATGGCCGAACTGGAGCCCGACCAGGCGGCCGACGTCATCGGAAGCCTCGAACCGGAGGAGGCCGCCCAGGCCTTGAGGGGCGTCGAGGACCCGCGGGAAGTCCAGGCGCTGCTGGCCTATGCGCCGGACACGGCGGGCGGGCTGATGACGACCGAGTTCGTCGTCATCCCCCAGGACGCGACGGTCGAGGAGGCGTTGGAGCAGACGCGCGGCGCTTCGGAAAGCACCCATCGCGATTACCTGTACGTGACAGACAGCGACGGCCGGCCCGTGGGGCGCCTGCCGCTGGCGAAACTCGTCTTCTCGCCCCCCGACGCCACCGTCCAGACCATCATGGAAAGCGACGTCCACGCCATCCCCACCGACATGGACCGCGAGCGGGTGGCGCAAATCGTCCGGCGGTACGACCTCCTGTCAATCCCGGTCGTGGATCCTAAGGCGGGCAGCGTCGTGGGCATCGTGACGGTGGACGACGTCCTGGACGTCGCCGACGACGAGGCCGCAGAGGACATGTACCGGCTGGCCGGCACCGGCACGACGGACCCGCTGCGCCAGGGCATCTGGAAACGGGCGATCCTGAGGCTCCCCTGGCTTCTGATTACGCTCGTCCCAGGTTTCCTGGTCGGGCAGATCATGCGCTGGCTGGGGTACGATCCGGGGGGGACGACGGCACTGCTCCTCTTTGTGCCGGTGATGATCGAGATGGCGGGCAACGTCAGCCTCCAGTCCTCGACGATCATGGTCCGCGGTCTGGCGACGGGGGAGGTGCGGGGACACCGCACGGTCTCGATCCTCGGCAAAGAGGTGGCGGTGGCGGCCCTGGTGGGAGTGGTGTGCGGCTCCATCTCGGGCCTCGTGGGGTACACGTTCTTCGGGGGCGACGCCGGCTTCGCCACCGTCATTTCCTTCAGCATGTTCTGCGGGATCATCAGCGCGGCCGTCTCGGGAACGCTAGTTCCGCTGGCGTGTCACGGCATGGGGGTGGACCCGGCGCTCGCGAGCGGGCCGTTCGTCACATCCTTGAACGACATCACCGGAACGCTCATCTACCTGGGCCTGGGCGCACGGCTGCTGGGACTGTTCCATTAGGCCGCCGTCCCCGCGACCCTTTGACTTTCCTCAGGGCAGGCCTTTCCGGTCGCGGCTCACGTTGCGGCGAAAAGCCTTTCGCGCCCGGTCGCACGCCGCTACAATCGCCCGGGGCCTGAATAGCGGAGAGGCGGGAACGTCTAATGAACGGCGGCCGGGAGCAAGCGGAGGCGGCCGAGCGCCAAGCCGAGACCGCACGCGACGCAGATCTGGTGCGCCGGCTCCAAAAGGGCGATTCGCGGGCTCTGGAGGAACTCTTCCGGCGGCACCGGGACGCGGCCTACGCAATCGCCTATCGCCTGCTCGGAAATGCCGACGACGCCCTCGACGTCGTCCAGGAATCGTTCATCCACGTCCTGCGGGGCATCGCCGGGTTCCGCGGGCAGTCGAGTTTCCGGACGTGGCTGTATCGGATCGTGACGCACGCGGCGCTGGACTATCGTCGGTACCGGGCGCTACGGTCGTCGGCAAGCCTGGAAAGCGAGTCGAGCCCCGAGCCGGCCGCTGTGGGCGACCGCCGACGCTCGCCGCCCGACGAGACGGCCGCCGCGGACCTCCGCGACGCCATTGACAAGGCGCTCATGAACGTCTCGGAAAAGAACCGCGTCGCATTGGTCCTGTACGCGATGGAGGGGATGTCGTACAAGGAGATCGGCGAGGTGCTCGGCATCAGCGTCGGCACCGTCATGAGCCGCATCTTCAACGCACGCCAGCGCTTGCGGGAACTCCTGGCGCCGGAGATCGGATAGTCATGAATTGCGACGACGTGCGAACTATGCTGGCTGGTTACGCGGACGGGGAACTCTCGGCCGTGGAACGCGAGGCGATCCGGCTGCACCTGGATCGCTGCGGCCGGTGCCGGGCACTGGTCGCCGACCAGCAGCGCGTCCAGCGCGTCCTGGACTCCTACGTGCCGCCCGCCGTCCCGCCGGAGCGATGGACCGCGATGCGCCGGCGTCTGGCGGCGGAGGCCGAGGGGCGCGAGCACGCGGACCTGGTGACGCGCGCCCGGCCGGAACCGTTCGACTTCGAGGACGAGGAGCCGACCGGCGAGGTCGAGGCGCCTGCGGCCCGTCCGCGACCGGTCGTGCGCCGGCCCGCCGCCGGACCGCATGCGCCGGTTTTTGCCCCGGCGCGCGTGGCGCTGCGCCGTCCGCGCCGGCGCTGGGTAGCCCACGCCGCAGGCCTGCTGGTGACGGCGGCGCTGGTGGCGGGCGCCTTCTGGACCGCCTGGCGCTCCAGCGAGTTCGACGTGACGCCCGAGACACTCGCCACGCAGTCCGACGTGACGATCCACGGCATCCAAATGATGGACCCGGCGTACACAGTGGTGCTCTACGCAGGCGCCCCGGACGACCTGGCGGCCGTCTGGGTCGAACCGCTCGAGGAAGAAGGCTGAAAGGGAACCCGATGAGCCCAGCAAAGCGAAAAGTGGTCGTGGCGGCCGGGGCGCTGACCGTGCTGGCCGGATGGGCTGTCGCAGCGTGCGCCGCGGAGGCGCCGCCCGTGCGGATCAAGGTTCTCGGCATCCAGGCGACCAACGAGGAGAAGCCGCACGTGGATGCGGAACTGGAGCCACTCAAGGATTCGCTCGCGCGGTCGGGCTACAACAGTTTCCGTGTGGTGGCGAAACAGCAGCGCGACGTTCCAGGGGGCGCAACGGCCGAGTTCCCCCTCGTCGAGGGCTACGCCCTGCGCGTCGAGCCGGGCGAAACCGACGAGAAAAACGTCACGCTGACGCTTGTCTGGATTCGCTACGAACAGGACGCCCGGGGCCGGCGCGTCGCGCGCGTGCTCCAGCGCATGCCGATGACCATCCGCAAAGGGAAGTTCTTCGTCTCCGGCGGGTGGCAACTGAAGGAAGGGGTGCTGATCGCGGCGATGTCAGCCGAGTGAACCGCCCGACGCGGAACGCTAGGGGGCGTCCTGGGCGTTGCCGTTCCCCGTCGGCCGGCGCGATTGCGTCTCTTCGAGATACTGGACGATGAAGCGGGTCTTGTCGCCGAGGTCCGCGCCGAGCCTCACCAGATCGCTCAGGATCTTCCCGCCGAGGACGAGCAGCGCCGCGACCACCAGCCCGCCGACGAACGCCACGACGCCCAGGAGCGGCGAGCCGCGACGCGCCACCACAATCAGCGACGCCAGGCCCACCAGGAACACCACGCCGCCAAGGCCGATGCCCAGGCCCAGGAGGATCGGCGCCATCAGCCGCAGCAGGCCGTATGGGCTTGTCCGCGCGACGAGGCGGTCAATCGTCGTGGCCGAACCCGTCAGGGGCAAGAGCGTCGCGCTGCGGGCCAGCGCCGCCTCGACCACCTCCGCCGAGACCGCCTCCCCAGGCGCCGCCGCCGCCGCCTCGCCCGGGATCTCAACCACGCTGCGGCAATGGGGACAACGTGCCTTGCGTCCGGCGGCCTTGTCGGGCGCCTCCATCTGCTTGCCGCAACCCGGACACGTCGTCGTGATGGGCATGGCCGAACGGTCTCCTCCCCAGCGGCCCGATTCTAAGCGGGCGCCTGCAGCGAATCAACTGCGAAACGGCCGATAGGGGAAGGGGCGCGGCGGTCGGGGCGATGCACTGGCGGGCAAGCCGCCAGTGCCACCCCCTCTTTTCAAGCATTAGTCCTGCGGGCCGAGATGCGTCTCGACAAACTCCACGACCCGCCGGCGGTCCGCGTCGCTCATCTCGATGAACGTCAGACCCACCTCGTACAGGTCGGGGTCAATGTTGCTGGTGCGGCACCAGATGATGCGGGCCTTGGCGACGACCGGCTGAGGCTCGTCCGGCAGTTCGAACGCAATGGTCGGTGCGAGGCCCTCTCGCATCGGGTCGGCCATCAGCACGCACATGCCGCCGGCGGAGATATTGAGCGTCGGGCCGACCGACTCGATCGTGATGCGGGTGGTGATTCGGGGCTGGCTCCGTTTTTCCGTTCGCAACATCGCCAAACTCCTTGCGCCAAGCAGCCCGGGGGCAAAGGGACCGTTGGAAGTATCGGACCGGCCTGCATCGGTTCTTAAGGCAAATCCGGCGGTTCGGGGGCGGAACGTCGCGCGGGTCAGCCCTTGCTTGCGTCCGGCGGCCCCGGCGGGTAGAGTGCCTCCCATGGCCGAAAAAGGCCGTCCGAACCCCTTGGACGAGAACCCGATCCGGCCGGTGCGGCTGGGACCGCTCGACCTGCCGGCCAACCTGGTGCTGGCACCGATGCACCGGCACACGCACCGGGCGCTGCGTCTCCTTTGCCGGCGCGCGGGCGCCGCACTGGCCCACACCGAGATGCTCACGCCCGAGGAGGTCCTGGGGGCAGGCGGGGCGAAGGCGGCCAATCCCGGCGCGCCGGGACTGGCCTCCTCGCCCCGGGACCGGCCGCTCGGCGTCCAACTGCTGCCGCGCGAAAGCGAGCCCTTGGCCGAAGCGGTCGCGCTCCTGGCCGAGCGCGGCCAGGCGGACCTGGTGGACCTGAACTTTGCGTGCCCGAGCCGGCGCGTCGTCGCCTCGGGGCGCGGCGGGGCGATGCTCCGCCGGCCGGACCCGGCCGTACGCCTGGTCGAGGCCGCGGTCCGCGCCTCGGCGCTGCCGGTGACGATCAAGATGCGCCTGGGGTGGACCGATTCGGAGGAGGACCTGGCGCTGGCGCTGGACATTGCGCGGCGGGCGGTCGAAGCGGGGGCGGCAGCGGTCACGCTCCATGCCCGCAGCGTCGTCCAGGGGTATCACGGCCGGGCCGACTGGATGACCATCGCCCGCTGGGCGCGGGACCTGGAGGCCCCGGTGTTCGGCAGCGGCGATCTGCGCAGCCCCGAGGCGATTCTGGCGATGCTTCGCCAGACGCGCTGCGCGGGGGCGAGTCTTGCGCGCGGGGCCCTCGGGGCACCGTGGATCTTTCGCCAGGCGCTGGACCTGGCGGCCCATGGCGCGTACGAACCGGTCACGACGGACGAGCGCCGCGAGACGATTCTATCGCACTTCGCCGGCCTCGCGGAACAGTACGGCGAGCGGGCGGCGGTGCGGCTCATGCGACAGGAGGGCCAATACTACGCGCGCGGCATGAAGGGGGCGCGGGCGCTGCGGGCGGCGCTGCAATCAGTCGGCACTACCGCCGAGTTCCGCCACGCCGTCGTTCGATACGTCGCCGAGAAAGCAACACCGCACCGGCAGGAGGGAGGGCTCTGATGCGCACAACCGTGGCTTTGCTCATTGGGGCGCTGGCGGCGCTGGCGGCGCTGGCGGGCTGCGGCACAGGGGAGCAGGGCGCGGTGCCCGATGAGGCGGCGCAGGCAGCCATCGTCGAGATCCTCCAGGCCGCCCAGGCCCAGACCCAGGCCGACCGCGTCGCCGAAATCGTCTGGTACACGCCCGAGACGCTGCACGAATACATCAACGGCATGGCGCCGCGGTTCGTGGAGGCGGGGTTTGTCATTCTGGCGCACACCGAATGGCGCGACCGGGAGGACGAGGGGCCGGGGTACGTCGAACTGGACCTTTACGACATGGGAACGGCCGGGGGCGCTGCTGCCGTGTTCGACGAGCCGGACGCCGCCAACAGCCTCCCTCTTCCGGGCGGCGTGAAGGCGTATGCGGGCGACGCCATGATCGAGTTCCGCACGGGGCGGTACTACGTGAAACTTACTTCCCGCCGCGACCCCGAAGCGCAGGAACCATTGCTAAAGGAATTGGCCGAGGCCGTCGCCGAGGTACTCGCAAGAGAGACGCCGGACCCCACCGCGGGCCGTCAGTCGCCGTAGCCGTCGGGGTGCGAGGAGTGCCAGCGCCAGGCGGTCTCGAGGATGGTCTGGAGGTCGGGGTACTTCGGCCGCCACTCCAGGTCGCGCATGATTTTATCGCTGGAGGCGACGAGTTCGGGCGGGTCGCCGGGCCGCGGCGGGCCTTCCTCGACGGGGATGGGCCGACCGGTGACTTTGCGGGCGATCTCGATCACCTCGCGGACGCTGTAGCCGTTGCCGTTGCCGAGATTGTACCACGTGCCCTTGCCCGGCTCGATGGCGTCCATGGCGAGGATATGGGCCTGAGCGAGGTCATAGACGTGGATGTAGTCGCGGACGCACGTGCCGTCGCGCGTCGGATACTCCGTGCCGAAAATCTGGACATTCTTGCGTTGTCCGAGGGCGGCCTGCAGGACGATGGGCACCAGATGGGTTTCAGGGTCGTGGTCCTCGCCGAGCATCCCGTCGGGGGCGGCGCCGGCGGCGTTGAAATAGCGGAGGCTTGCGTACCCCAGGCCGTAGGCGCCGGCATAGAAGGCGAGGGCGTTCTCAAAGTCCAACTTCGTCTGGCCGTAGGCGTTGATGGGTTTCTGAGGGTGATCCTCGGGGATAGGGACGCGCTCGGGCAGGCCGTAGGTGGCGGCGGAGGAGGAAAAGACGATCCGCCTGACGCCCGTCCGCCGCATCGCCACAAGCAGCCGCAGGCTCGCAATGACGTTGTTGGCGTAATACTTCTCGGGGTTGATCATGCTCTCGCCGACATAGCAATGAGCGGCGAAGTGCATGACGCAGTCGAAGCCGCCTTCGAGGGCCTCCAGGAGGGCGGCGGCATCCATCAGGTCGCCGCGGGTGAGCACCTCGTCGGGGACGGCGGCGGCGTGGCCCTCCGAGAGGTTGTCGTAGACGCGGACCTCGTGTCCGGCCTCCAGGAGGAGCCGTACGACATGGCTGCCGATGTAGCCGGCCCCGCCGGTCACAAATACTTTCACGCCGCCATCTCCTTTCGGGGTGCGCCGGGCAGCTGAACGTTCACGACGCCGCGCCCGGGGGAGGCGCCGAGGGCTGATACTCCGGCACGATCTGGCGGAGGACCTTCTGGATCTCGGCCAGGGAGGCGCCGTCGGTGACGGCCTCCAGACGCGCCAGGGCGCCGGCAATCTCCTCCTCGGGGCAAGCGCGGCTCTGCCAGATGAAGATTTTCTCGTGGTGCGTCGGCAGGACGTCCTCGCCGCTCGTGCGGAGTTCCTCAAAGAGTTTCTCGCCCGGCCGGACGCCCAGAAATTCGATCCGGATGTCCACATCGGGCCGGTAGCCGGAGAGGGTGATCATGTCGCGCGCGAGGTCCACGATTTTGACGGGGTCGCCCATGTCGAGGAGCATAACCTGGCCGCCCTGGCCCATGGTGCCGGCCTGGATGACGAGTTGCGTCGCCTCAGGGATCGTCATGAAGTACCGCCGCATCTCGGGGTGCGTGACGGTGACCGGCCCGCCGCGCGCGATCTGGGCGCGGAAGATCGGCACGACGCTGCCGGCCGACCCCAGCACGTTGCCGAACCGGACCACGACAAACTTCGTGTGCCGGCCGCGCGGACTTTCGCTGACCGCCTGGCAGTACATCTCGGTGATGCGTTTGGTGCAGCCCATGATGTTGGTGGGGTTGACAGCCTTGTCGGTGGAGATGAGGACGACGGCCCCGGAGCGGTGCTCGCAGGCCATGTCCACCACGTTCTTCG
>Ga0307377_10005538_pt1 | contig 13499 bp, 11 predicted proteins | sample TR3MG_FD_202535 | JGI IMG/M metagenome (GOLD analysis project Ga0307377, IMG submission 202535) | Soil microbial communities from Risofladan, Vaasa, Finland - TR-3 | ecosystem: Environmental > Terrestrial > Soil > Coastal area > Acid sulfate soil | place: Finland: Risofladan, Vaasa | collected... | reverse complement strand
TGTACTGGCTTGGCATGGCGGTTGGATGGGTTTGGAGAGGGATAAAGGACAACAGCAAAGCGAAAGGATGAAAAGGTGCATCATACGGCAAGTTAGTACAATGACTGAGAAAGGGGAGAGCAAGTGATAACGGTTACATTCACAAAATGGCGATTCTACTCCAAAAACACGGGTTAAGACCTAATGTGGACACGTGAAATAACCTATATTACCCACACAACTCCCCCGGTGCATCCAGTAAGGATGTCAGAGACTGGGTTGCCTCTCCCATTGCGGAGGGGCTTTTTTTATGCCTACCAGTACGTTGAGTATATACACACAGTGTAGAAAAACTTGACATTTACATTCTCAACCATTAATATAGAGCCATACTCTAAGGGGATAGTATGGCCAAAAACGAGTTTGAAGTCATTTATTGCACCAATCCTGTCCATGCACAGACGGAGAATGCCAATGGTAAACCCGTCAAAAAGATCCTCCTGATCCTCAAAGAATTCCCGCCAAACAGCAAAATATACACACAATGTAGAGATTCTGTATGCCGCAAAACCGGAAAATCCAACGGTTGGTACGAAGTCTCATGTAATGAGGTGGGTGGTGTAACTGTTCGCCCATGCCCTACTGGATTCAGGTTCGATACCCAAGAAATGCCTGTGGCTGTGGCAGAGCAGCCCACTAAACTGGAGTAATAATGCCAGCAAATGCTATTATTTCCACAAATCGTGGTATTATGATGGATCAATCAAAGCGATCCTTACCAGTACGCGATGACCGTGATATCGACATGAAGCGGTCCAAGGGTAGAATTTCTGCCCCCGCAATCATGAAAAGACCATGGGCTCAGATATCATCATCCGATTACGAATTCATCCGCATCAAAGACCAAGAGTTTAAGCGTGCATGGGAAGCCAACCGCACCGAGTTCAGCCGCCTATTCCAAGCATGGAAGCTTGTATTTGCTGCTCCTGGTGAGCAATGGGATGAAAAAGCCTACCGATACAAGACAGAGCGTGACCAAAGAGTGGCTCAATACAACCTTGTACAGCCAAAAATCGACAAGTACACCGGATCTCTCATGCGCCACTACTACAATTTCCGATATAATCCAGTTGATGGAGTGCGCAACACTGGCATACAAGCCGTTGAAAATGCTTACTATTGTGATAGTGAGATGTGCGAATACGTCCCAAACTGGAACATGTTCCTCATGGACATGGTAATTCACCAAGGAATACTTGAAATCAAGAAGTCAAAAGAGTACAATCGCCTTGGGAATATCGTGTTTGAGAGGCAAGTACCTGGAGACTGGGTGTTAGATCCTTATCATAAGGTGGACGATGACAGGAAGTTACGACTTGGCTACAAACACTCCATGATGACCATTGATGATATGTTCGCACAATTCAAGACCCTGCCTGAAACACCACAGCTACAACAGATCTTCCGAGACAGGGAAAGAATCGGATCAAACTGGACACCAAGAAACATCGACACCATGAACACAAGCGAACCACTCATGGAAGATGCATACCACGTAGTTGAGAGACACTGGATTGAAGACGTGGAAGCTGAAAGACTCATGGGATACGACAAGGACGGAAACCCTCTCGCATTCCCAGTAACTGAAGACTACGACCAACTCGACGCATTTGCCCAAGCACACGGAGTAACTGACTGGAAAACAGCAGACACTTTCAAGTATTGGGACAAGGTGCACAAGTCTGCCGCTTGGTGCGTTGATCTATTCCCGTTCGATATCATAGAAATGGGCAAGCCTGAGATGCAGGTCAGATCTCTCCCTATTATTACAGGTACTTTACATAAAGATATATCTGGGAGGAACAAAGGACTCGCTCAAGACCTCATCGATCCACAAAAAGATGTCAACTACAACAAGTCCAAAGTTTCTGAGTATTTAGCCAATGCTTTAGGTGGAGCAATCGTGTATGATAAGACTGCAATACCATCTGAAACTGACCAACAAAACTTTGAGAAAAGCCACAATGACCCAACCAAAAGCTTCCCAATTGATGGTGATCCTACAAGGTTCTCATCACGCATCAGGGACCATGGGCCAAACGAGAAGATCGTACAAGAGATTGGCAACAGCATTGACTTCATGGACAGGATCTCTGAAGTATCTGCTGCAATGGAGTCGGAAGGTCCAAGTGCGCAGTCTGGAAAGCTATTTGAAGCCAAGCTTGCAGTCAATGAACTCGGACACGAACCCATCCTTGAACGAGTAAAGCGTGCAATTATACGCCAAAAAGAGATGTATTACGAGCAAATAAGGATCTCATACTCAGGCTCAGAGCGCAGATTCACATCAAGAGATGGCAAGCATGATGCCATCCTAAATGAGCGTGTTGGTAACGGAATGATCAGAAACAAGGTTGACGATCTCCAAGCAGTGACGGTCACGCTTGAGGAAGCACGCACCAACATGACCAGAATGACCCGTACTCGCAGAGAACTCAGTACAATACTTGAGGCAGCAGAGAAGCTTGGACTACGCGAGCCCGCCCTGATTGCCATGGAAGAACTCTTTAAAACAACCAATGTATCAGATGAGATGCTTGAGAAGATCGAAGAGTCAATGAGCATAGCCAAGGTGTCAGCCAGAGCTCAACAGATCGCAGAGATCATGAATATGGAAGCCACTGGTAGCCAAGCACAACTGATGACAGCACAGTCAAAAGCACAGCTACAGCAACTCATGCAGAACATGGGTGGACAAGCACGGCCTGGAGCAGGACCAGAGCAGATTGAAGAAATGATATCTCAGGACACAGAGGATGGAGGGGATCTACCCGAATCTATATCCCCAGAGGTGCCCGAAGGAGAAGGACTTGGAGAAGGCGATCCACAGCTTGAACCGGGACAACAGCCCGAACAAGCACCTATTTAATAACCATTTAAGGAAGGGCAAATAGATGCCAGAAAACGAACTCATCTTCCAAACAGAAGAAGAGAGACAAAAAGCACTCCTGAATCTTCAGGAGGATAATGCACTGGGGCTCCCCGTCTCGCAGGATCAGATCGATGCGATCATGTCTGCCAAGATTGCGGGAGAAAGTGAAGCTAATGACGAGGATGGGGCAACAACCCCTGACAAGACAGAAGCGACTGAAACCGCTGATGATAAGGAAGCGGCTCAACAGGCTGACTCTGAGGCAGCAGCACAAGCGAACACAGACCCGTGGAGGTTTGAGTTGTCCGATCAAGACATCCCAACCGAAACATTTTTAGATAAGGGAATGGGAGAAACCCGCCCTATCTGGTCTTTTAAGAAGGGTGATCCTGATTTTGGCAAGAAGCTCGTCAAGACACTCGTTCATGGGCAGACACGTATCCATCAGTTGGAAAGTGACGTTCTTGCGGCACATGCAGAGGGTGAGAAGAAGGCAGCGCAACGCCTTCAATCACAACTCGATGAAGCACGCAAGGAGGCTGAAGACCTGAAGAAGAAGCTCGCAGAGGCACCTACTACGTCTCCAGAGCCTACTGTTTCACATGAAACAACTCAGGTCAACAAACCATCAATCGATTTAGCAACAGCACTGGAGAATCTGAGCAAGCTCCCCAGCCAAGACTCAGATGAGTACAGTATCACTGACCACAACAATGCCCTGACCGCAGTAGTGACCGCTCAAGCGTATGAACAGCAACAAGTATCTCAGGCTCTGAAGATCCAGAGAGAAGAGACTGAGCGCGTCAAGACAGAGACTGAAGCCGAGAAGGCCGCTCGACTTGCAAACGAGGAGAAAGAGAAGACCAAATTGGCAGCACAAACAGCAGCAGAGAACGCTGGACGTGCTTGGCAGGAAGCTTGCAAAGAGATGGATAAGTTCATCTCTGCCCGCAAGATGGATCTGCCAGGGTTTGACAAGATGACAGCCCAAGCCGATAGCTTCCATGCAGAACTCGCTCGCACACACTTTGGGTTGAATGCGTGGGACAATCCCACAGATGCCCAGAAGGAGCAGGCGGCTACTCAGTATCTCCGTGAAACTCCCGCCCTCATGACTAAACTTGAGGAGAAGGGAACACAAGAGCCATCCACATACAAGGCGTGGGTAGAGCTTGACCAGATAGATGCAATGAAACATGGACTGTTCCTCAACCCAACCACCAAACAGTGGGAGAAGAGAGCAAATGTCAGCTATGGTTCAGTTGAAGATGCCGCACTCATTTATGAGCGTGACACCGGAAAGCTGGAAGATAGAATACGTCAGGAAAAAATTGACTCAAGCCGCAAAGTAGTCAAACAACTCAATACGCGGGATAACTCCTTGGTTCAGATGGATACCAGCAAAGGACATGCAGGAGCAGAGGCAACACTGATCTCAGAAGAAGAAGCTGGTAAGATCCTTGAAAGTATGGACACAGACCGCATCATGTCCGACATCCAGAGGGGTGAGTTCGCCAACTTTGACATGTTCAACAAAGCAAGAGTCAAGCTTGGTATGCCCCCAATACATGAATCAGATTATGGTGTGACAAGACCTGCCATGAAAATGGCCTAAGCTTTAAATAGAGCGAGTAATGAAGGCAATAAACTTAAATAGAAAGGATTAGCAATGGGACAAATTGCTTCTTCCGCTCGCTTGCCCGTAAATAGTCGGGTATTGGCGTACAACACCGAGCTTCAAATGCGCGGTAACATCGATGACATCTACTGCTCCCTTCCAATGGGGCAGTACAACCGTAAGAATGAGTCTTGGCCTATGGACTCCATCTTTGCAAGCGTGACCGATCCGAAATCATCTCGGACACGGATCACACTCAAAGAGAACTTGGCCCTTCCTGGTACATCAGGTCAGACGCCTGCCCGTGGTACTGAGGAAGATTTCCGCACGCTTGACATGACAACTTGGCAGGACAACTATCGCAAGGTAGTACCAGCCAAGACATACGGCCTACTGGACATGGAAAAAGCCCAGTACAGCCTCATGGAAAAGCACAAAGATGGCCTCGGCCTCTGGAATGGTGAAGAGAAAGGTCTGAGAATTCGTCAGTCCTTCATGGAACGCTTTGACCTGAATATGGCCAATGCAACTTCCAACGTGTGGTCACAGATTCAGCCTTTGCTGTCTTGGAATCCAAACGTATTCATCCCCGGCCTTGGCGTGACTGTCGGTGGAGCATTCCAGCCTGTGTGGAGCTCCAACCGTGCAACTCATACCAATAACATCGTGCAGGGTCTCATCCGCACTGGTGGTCTTGGTCAATTCATAGGTCGCACACTGACAGCACCTGTGTTGGAAGACATTTCCAACTACGCACTTGCTCGCCGTCTGAAACGCTTGAAGATCCCCGGTCTGCCTACTGGCTACGGGTTTGTCCTCACCGTTTCTGAGCTCCAAGCTGCACTCCTGTCGAATCCGACAGTAGCAACCAACAACCTTGGATCTCTGTATGTGTCATACGAACGACTGAACGATACAGTCCAGAAATGGAGAGGTGTCATTGGCTCGTACAATGATATCCTCATCATCTGCGACCCTCGTCAGCCTACCCTTGTTCCTACGGGTTCCGCAGCACCTTTCGGCCTCACGGCTGGATACATGGTGTGGGATTCTACGGATCAGCGCAACCGGACCAATGCAAATGTTAAGGACACAGCGTTCTTGCATGGTGCAGGCTCGATTGTCCGTGTTGAGGGCGAGAAGTTGCATTTCATCCGTGACTCTCAAGACTATGATTTCCGTAACGGTGTTGGTACTGCGGGTGTCCGTGGCTTCCAGCTTCCGATCTTCACAGATGCAGACGGAAACATGGTGTATGACTGCGGTGCCTTGATCATTCTTGACCTTCCGAATGGTGGCGCGGTAACCAGCAATCCTCCAGTAGGATAAGCTGAACGTATCTTAAACCAATGGATGGGGGGGCACATAGCCCCCTACTCCATTCAAACTCTCAAATAGGAGACTGAAAGAAAATTATGGAAACAAAGCACCAAACCTACATGATGCCGAACATGCCCACCAAAGAGGTGGAGGCATTGGCTCAACGTATCTCTCACATCACAAACATCTTGGGCAAGAGAATGATCAAGGTGGCTCAGATGCGCAAGGGATTGATCTCTTTTGCAGGGACATTGGACCTGACATGGAAGCAAGTCAGAGACTACAACCCAGATGAGAATGAAGAAGTTGATGATGGTGAGTACAAGCAAGAGGTTACAGGCAATAACATGCTTGAATTCACCGTTGACCCCTTCCCAAGCGGTATCCCAGTGGGTACTGGCAAGGTGGCTTATCTGTTTGATGATGAGGAAGACACGCCTCGTATGTCCAAGTCTGGTGCTGAGAAGGGCTGGAACAGGGATTGGCTCGCATCTCACTACAATGATGGCATCAAGATCGTAGGTGACCCAGACATTGAAGAGGATGTGAAGCGCAGGTATGACAACATACTGAAAAAATTAGCAGATGAAAAGCCACAGCATGACCTCATTGTACAGCGCATGATTGCTGTTGGTGATCAGATTGAGCGCAAGCGCACAGGTCAGAGTGGCTCGACACATGTGATTGAGAAGCATGTGGTTCAAGGTGAGTCCCCTGACGTGAGCAAATTGGTGGCCCAGATGGCAGAGCTCCAGGCAAAGATGGGCACAATAGAGGCAGAGAAGGAGCTTTACAAGGGGCTACTATCCAAGAAGAAGGATGAAACTCCTGAGACCAAGCCCAAGTTTGAGCTTAATGAGAAAGAACCCGCAAAAGAAGGATCATTTGCAACATGACAACTGGTGAAATGATTACCATGGCAATTGGGACGCAGGCATCAGGTTATCCAAGACCTACAGTGCTTGCTACCCTCAGACTGGTTCAGGACGTGCTCATTAAGCAAGAGTGCGCTCAACTACAATTCACTGACATCAACACAGGCAAGCCACCTACTCTTGCAGATGCTATTCAGATTACCCCGCTGTCGTTCCTTATTGATCTGACAGCAACGTATGAAGACTTGGTACTGTGGAGAGTGGCGCGTCTGATGACAATTGTTAGGCAGAATGATGATTATGGCCATCTCAATGACTATGATCAGATGAACGTACCTCCAAGGAACACGACTGAATATGTTGAGGTCAATGGTAATTATTACAACCCGTATTACAATGGAAGAACGTTTGATGCTGACAGCGCGGCAGTAAGCCCTACTGTTGGGGTCAGCGAACACCCCATTGTAATTCTGTCAAGAACTCCTGAGATTGCACTGGATGAAATTTATCTCCAGTGCTATTTCAAGGCAATTCCTCTGACTACAGAGAAGGTGCAACTGACCATCCCAGATTCAAATGGTATTCATTTCATGTACATCCTACCCGCACTCGTCAAAGCATTGCAGATGCAGGCTGATGGTGATGTGGATGGGTTATTGGGTTATCTAACCGCAGTCAGGCCAAAGGTATGGGCTGCACTATCGGGAGGTGCGCAAGGTAAACGCCATAGCACTCAGTCCAGAGCTTATTAGGAGATAGCAGTGCCATCAAGAAAACTTGTCAGACCATCAACTAATCAGGAAGACAGAAGACCTGAGATTCCTCCTAACCAGAGGAAGTGGATTGATGTTGTCGAGGATGAGCCAACCACCGGACTTGGTGATGGTGTTGTAGCCAAGGCAATCAATGGTCACTGTATGGGTGACACCTTCGGCTCCAGGTACGGATCTTCAATCTGGGGTCAACCATATCCACGAATAATGGTCAATTGCGTTACACGCGAGGGCTATTCAGCCCACAAATCAGGCAACATAATCATATCAGACTCAGGTGCGATCTTCAGTGAAGAGGATGTGTCCAATCAATTCGGATGGGGCAATGGTCTATTTGATGAGATGGTGGAGTACATCAGCGATACTCGGATGCGTGCGCGAGACAGTGACCCTAATATCAGCAATGAATGCTTCTTCCAAGGCAAACTCAACCTCAAGGCATGGCATACCACACAGCAGAAGTGGGTCATTCACTTAGGCAAAGAGTTTTATCTTGCTGACCTCAATCAGACAACCTACACCAAAGTAGCAGTCATATCCTACATTGAGCCTGCCAATGGCATCAGTCAGTTTCAAGAGGATGGCGTGAATGCCTTGGTACAGACTTCAAGCGGGCTGTATCGAATCATTATTGACGAAGATCCACCCCAAGCATATCGCTTGAATGCACCTGTCCAATCAGTTAGCCAAAGAATTGACTCAGACGATGACACAGGTGAGAAGCGTAGCAAATACCATTATGTTTCATCTGTAGCCAAGCTTGCGCGAGGCACGAACTTTAGAAACAGAGAGACTAAGCCAATCCCCCCATTGATCTACACCGAGAGCGGTGTGAATCTGATTGATGAGGACAGAAAAGACTGGTCTGTGGTCAAGTGTGACAAGCCAATTACTGATGGTGTGGATACCTACGGAGTGCTGACAGGCGTTGACTTGGCTGCACGGGCCGATCCCGCCACATGGGTAGAGACAGATGGATGCTTCTGGATAAACATCAACGGCCTTGGACTACAGCAGATACTCTGTGATTTCACCACTGCGAGAGCAGAATCAATGGTGGATGTGGCCGATGTCATTGAGAATGCACTCAACAAATACTTCCCCAATGCTACATGTGAGTATCTTGCCGGGAACGTCCCGTACTTTAAGATTACATCAGGTAAGATCAAGGGTGGCACAGTATCGTTCGCCACGGCAGGCACAGGTGGTACTGACATTGCAACAGTCATGGGATGCACAGCAGCATCAGGCGCAGCAGTCACAACTCCAGCATTGGGCGCACAGAAGAAGATTTATGGCCTAACCATCCCAACAGTAGAGAATACAACCGAACCGTTGTGGCACATGACCCACCATGTACCGTATAGAACGCTTGATTTGGGCTTTGATGGTAGGCATTTGGATGAGAATGGGGTGAATATTGTCAACAGTCCTGACCAATTGATATGGAATAAGGACTTGAGGGTGGCTGCATCCTTCTTTGCTCGTAGAATCAATGGACAGATTGAAGCACGTTTTGGTGAGTTTGAAGAGGCTGATGTGGGTTGCGTCATTGAATTTGACAATGGTGACAGGGTAGAAATCACTGGATACGTGAATGACAAGCTTGTGAACTACTCTGTGGCATACTACTATGACGATGACACCGACTGGATGGCTGCATGGATTGGCAATGGCCGAGGCGCAAGAGTATCTCAGGCAGGTGATATTCTCACTCGTACCCATGGTGAAGAGTTTACAGAGACTGATATCCGTAGACCCGTCTTCTGGCCTGATGGTAGCCAAGGCATCATGAAGTGCTACATAGACAAAGATCACATGAGAATGTGGGACTCAACCGACAGAAATGTCACAGGAATGACATGGAGACCTACATACAGGAATTATAACGACATCATTGACGATGATCGCCTCTTCTCTCGCGTAAGCGCGTGGGAGTGCAAGTGCAGATTTATGGAGCCACTGGCCCGTGGGAACATGGTGAAGTTTCAGCCTGGTTTCCTACTGACTGGTGTGCGTGGTGGTAATGACATCAACTACTGCCAGATTGGACCTGGATACAAACAATTCATGGGATATCATGTGGAAGCATATCAGAAGATCACAATTGAGGATCAGGTGCTTGACTTGGTAGCTTTCCCTCTGAGATACTCAGCCCTATGCCTTGCTACAATCCATACAGGTGTGACCAATAACGCAGTGCAATACATCATCCCCGGTAGCAGGCAGTTGATCTCAATCATCTCAAATGTGGACAAAGTAGCCAATGTTGGACTGTCCAATTACGGCAGTATTCAGTATATTGCAGGGGAGAATGGCGAGGAGGACATGATTCGCTTCGTCACAAACACACTCCAGATAAGGGATTTTAATGGTACAGCACTTGGACCGGATCTCACAACCAACCCACAAACAGGCGATTGGAAGATGGTTAAGGCCATGGCAGGGTCTCATCCTCAGTTTACTTCTATTTTCAGTAGGCTTAATGGGTATCTCTTGTGGTGGAAGGAAAGGGTATAGGATGCAATTCAGCCTAAGACAGACAATTCCCACGGATGGGATATGGCACGTAATGGTTTACGACCAATCCCCAAAGCAATATCTTTTTTGTTCTTCTGCCGACGCTACCTACAGAGGACTGTATGTGTATGAGTATGATGGTGCAACCGCAACAGCAATTACGGATCACGTTGTGGTGGGGAGAGCATTTTATTGGAGTGCTACAGATGGGACATACATTTATGGTGGCACAAACGAAGGATTGGCAGCATATAGTTTTGATGGCACAAATCTCACACAAATTGTTCTTCAGCAAGAAGTAGTTGGAGCTACAATCAGGGGCGTATGGTGTGACAATGGGTTTATTTATATCGCAAGTGGAGGTGCTGCAGGTGCTTTAGGTGTGAGGGTTTACACATTTAATGGGACAGCATTTACGTTGGTGAGCACTGTTGTTGGCCTTGCATCATCTGCTTATAGTGTATTTGGAGACGGCACATATATCTATGCTGCTGTTGCAAGTGCAGGACTAAGTGCGTTTTCCTTTGATGGAACAACTTTGGCCTTAGTTGACACAATAGATGATGGAGGGCTTGCAGGCGGAGTAGTTGCAGGTGGAGGATACATCTATTTGGCAAACAGAGACGACCTAAGAGCATATACATTTGATGGAACCACCTTGGTAAATGTAGGTGTGGTTGATAATGGAGCAGCGCCAAATTATCAGGGAGTTGCCTATGGTGACAATCTTATTTTCGCTGGTAATAGCACTGAAGGGTTTGAGGTTTATACTTTTGACGGGACAACATTTACATTAGTAGGTTTTGTAGTTGGAGGTCCTCGATGGGTAACTCCTGGTGGTGAGTACCAAAATGGGAACTTGCTGTTTTCTGCTAATGCAGGTGCGTCTATTTCAGTTTACAATGCCATCCCTGAATTCCGTGGCTCCTTCAGCGTAAGTCCAACGTCTGGTCCTGCACCGTTGGCAGTTAAATTCACAGACGAAGTGGAGATCTTTTAGATGCTGATTCCTAAAATTGTGGCATGGCTGTATGATTTCGGAGATGGCACAACGTCAACACTCCCCAATCCTACCCATACCTACAAGTACATGGCAGGCACATACACTGTCAGCTTGACGGTAACCGATGAGCTTGGGAACACATACACGACTACTCAGTATGCGGTGGTCAGAGTCTATGACTACGACTACAATATAGGTGGGCAGAATGCAAGCCTGACAAATAAATGCTATTGGCTCCCAGTGCGAAGAGAGAATGGGTATGGAGTAGCAGAATACAAGGATAATGTAAATCCCGGCTTCGACTGGATATGGCCCCCTGCACAGGTTGGTGCTGAGAGATGCTATGATGCCAACAAGAAAGAGATCGCCTTGGTGCTGGACGAGAAGACTCAACGAGAGTACCGCATCAACGATCCTGACATCTTGGTAGACAGATATGGTGTTGAAGACTACTTGGAGCCTACTGAGATCATCTCAGAGGTCCACCAGAGGGCCATAACTGCCCGTGTAGGCGAGCACGCCGCAATTAAGCACACTGAGACACATTTGTACGTAGAACCTGCTGACAGGGACAAGAAGGGCGCTGACGGCCATGATTCTGTGGTAGGATATAGAACGGATATGAGGGTGGATGTGTCACTTCATGCCAATGGTGAGCCTGACGTAGCCATCACAAAGACTGTGAAGGTGCCAATTGATGGTGACATAGTTATGCCAGAGGAGTATGAGGCACGAAGTTTACAGCAGAGAATCAAATTCTACAAGGCTGGCTACCTACTGAAAGAGACTCAAGGCCAGTATGAGGGGATTGATAAGGCTGCAAGACCAAGCTTGAGGCGCATGACTGAGGATAAATGGCAGGAATACATGAACTCAGGACCGCTTTTCCGTGTGTCTCGCAATGTAAATCCACTTCTTGAGCTCACATCTGGGAAGACTTGCGTTCGCAGAGGAGCATACGAAGCGATTACCGGACCAGACGGTAGGGAATATAGCGCAATCAGGTCATTTAATGGGGTGTTGGGGTCAGCATTAAGCCGTGATATGGATGATGAATTCACCTTGCTTGTGTACTGGAGACAGTTTGCCGCAACAGTTTACCCTGTAACTTTGTGGTCAATAGGTGATTTGGAGATCAATTTACTGAAGACTGGGAGCAAGCTACGCATTCAAATACGTGATGGCGTTAGCCCAGACTACACATCTGAAGAGTTGAGTGCAACTGGTGGGAGTTGGACACCGATCACTGTTGTTCGCAAAGGTGTTTATCTGTATGTCTACAACGAGGCAGAGCTTCTTGAGACATTCACAATGACATCGATTGAGAACTATGGATCTGAGGTCACTCTTCTTCCTAACCAAGGTGGAGACATATTTGACCCAAGCATTCTACCCGTACAGATCAATGACGAGCAATTGGAATATTACCTTGATAACGTGAGGGCTGGTGGCAATCAAGTGCTACCGTATTTTTAATGGCTGACCTGAGAAACACAGTACCTCGATACCAAACGAGCATTCAGATCTTACCAACAGACTCTGGAGCTTTGCTGTCTCGTAAATTGAATGACTACCTAAGACAGGTGGACACAAGGATAAATGAACTGACTACAGAGCTAAACATATTGAGAGCAAAAGTATCTGAACATGACGGAGTGATCAATGGCTGAGTTGAAGCTTGACACCTTAGAAGAGATCAGAGCAGCTATTCGTAGCATCAAGAAGGGTGCGCGTGTGCCATACAATGGGGCCAATCAGGATGTGAATCTTGGAGATCACGCCATCTATGCAGGCAATGGGTACTTTGGTGATTTTGATGCTGGCAACTACTCAGAGCTTGAGGATGACGGCACGCTTGAGCTTCACGGGGATGCTACGGTTTGGGAAGATCAACAAGTAAGCATAGGGGCTGTTGGGAAAGGGGCATCTTTTCCTGCTGACACTCTTTATAAAGGTAGTCAGGTGCTTGCCTTCAACAAGGCGCAACTCAACCAAATCTATTTTACAGCGCAACTTTCTCACAAATATGAGGAAGGGTCTGAGATTGAATTTCACATTCATCTTGCATATCCTGACAACGGCGCAGGGTCAAGTAGGTGGGAGTTTACTTTTTCATGGGCAAACATAAATGCGACATTTCCAGTGGAAACAACTGTCAGAAGAACAGTAGGATCCCCGACTACTACGGATTACCACCAACTGACATCAATTGACGCATCCGTGGAAGGGTTCGCAGGGAAAACCATCAGCAGTATATTATTGTGTTCTCTTATGAGAAGGGGAACACACATAGACGATACCTACGATAACGACATTTATCTCACTGCACTTGATTTTCATATTGAGTGCAATACCATTGGAAGTAGAACAGAATTCGTCAAATAAACCCCAAGGAACAAAGACAAAAGGAGGATCTCATGGCAGGTTATGGAATTAGCGCACCAGCAGAAGGTCGGCTGGTGATTAGCAACCAATGGTT
>Ga0307377_10005536_pt1 | contig 13500 bp, 25 predicted proteins | sample TR3MG_FD_202535 | JGI IMG/M metagenome (GOLD analysis project Ga0307377, IMG submission 202535) | Soil microbial communities from Risofladan, Vaasa, Finland - TR-3 | ecosystem: Environmental > Terrestrial > Soil > Coastal area > Acid sulfate soil | place: Finland: Risofladan, Vaasa | collected... | reverse complement strand
TCCTTCCTGTTAGGGTCATCTCGAGGCCGAACCTTGAAATCTGGTTCTTTCTTGTCGCAAGTACTCATCCATGCTTCGTTCAGAAGAGTGTAGGACACATAGTTTCCTGTTTCCATCTGCTTCTTCAGAATCATGACCGTGAGTTTCTTGGCGAAGTCGTCTATTTGAGGGAATATCATCATCTCCATGTCGCCGTTCCTTTTCTCAAGGAAAGCTGTAACTTCGATGCCCCCTCCGTCTTTTATCTTGTCAGCAGCTACGCTCAACAAACCAAGTAATTTTTGTTTGTTGGGAATATCTACATCCAAGTCATTTAGTTGTTGTTCTTTCATGTTCTTCCTCCCTCGGTATATCGAGTAGTTTGAGTTTGTGCAGTCGCCTCGGATTAAGTACGACCTCGTACTCGTTGCGATTATTTGTGAACATATACACATCTTTCTTGCGGATTTGAGCTTGCCAAACCTCACCATGATTATCAAAGCGTTTTGCAAACCACATGGCAATAGGTAATTCGGTTGTCCATGACAAAGCACGAACTCTGCTATTTCTTTGTAATCCTCGATACACCGTGATGAGATTTGGAAGCTCCTTGTAAGCGTCATACTCTTCTTTCTCGTACATGAGTAATTGTGGCCTCGTGTACTCGAACAGTTCAATACAGCGTGTCATGCCAAGCTGATGTGGGAATTCTACTTGCGTCCAAGCGTCATGGAGTAATTGGTTGTACTCCTTGATGTTGAGCATGGAAGACATCCACTCTATAATTCCAACCCAGTATGGCTTACGAAGGTAGAATAGCATTTGCTCGAAGCTCGTGCATGATTTCCTTAATAAATCAAACCTCTTCTTCGCTTCAAAAGAAAAGTTTTCTTGAGTTAGTATAACAGACTTGGTCAAGTCCTTAATGTTCGGCACCATGATAGTGTCAAACAAAGGGTGTGAGATAAATGGTAATACTCGTACATCTGGCTTAAATGGATGAGCAAGCACGAATATCTCGAGATGGTCGAACAGTTTGTCAAGTCTTTGTTTGTCGTCAAGTGAACCATCTCCATTCTTCAAGCACTCCACTCGTTTCCGAACATCCTTTGAGTCCAAACAATCTTTGCACGCTCGTAATCCGCCAAGACTCGACCAGCTCGATGCGAGTTGCTTACAAATATCACAGGTACTCATTCTTCTTCCCCGTAAACAAATTCTCGACAACTCTTACAGCCCTCATCAGGCCAAGAGCTCTGACAGTTGTTACATTGGTAACTTCCCATTAGTTTTTCGCCTCCCAATCCATGTGCTCCTTGGCACACTGAAATATTATTGCCCAGTCAATCTGCGCCTCGAGTCCCCTATCAGAAGCTTCACAAAACTTGTCAAACTCTTCCTTTGACTCGGGTTGCCGACCGAAAGCATGCTCAAAATCAGAAGCAGTAATCTCATAGTGTATGTTGTATGTTCCCACTGTCTTCAGTTCTTTGATTTCTTTTTCTTCCATCGTACTCATCCCCACTGTTGAAAGGACATGCGACAAAACATTTGGAATTCGTCGCTTCTTTCCTCGATAAACTCTGTCTTCAAGCTATCCTTGTTGTGTGCGAGGAAATCGTGGAATGCTCTTTCCTCTCTTTCTTCGTACAACCGCTCTCTCAACAAGTCCATCTGTATGTCGGCGTTGAGTTCAGACAGTTCCTCGCTACTCATTTGATTTATGTCCGTCATGGCGTTTCGCCTCCGTTCTTTTTTTCACAAGCTCGTGCATCTCTTTCTCCGTCAGTGCGTCTTTTGGTAATTGACTGGGGTCGAAAGGTCGCTGCTTGCTTTTTCCTTCGTGACCTTGTACAACGAGTCTTTCGCCGTAGCCGAAAGGAAATCTCTCTCCCTCGGGCATCACGAATAAGTGAAACTGATTGCTCGAATCAACGAGCCTACTTTCTGCCGGATACAGTTCAACGGCTTCCCGTTCTTCTCCGCAGATAGCGTTTTTGATACGCTGGAACTCCCGCCAGTCGTGCATGGATTCCTTGTCTTTCCTTTTTATAGATAACCAAGTCCATTCCCCCGACAGGTTGCGTACTGCTACTTGATAGTGTTCATTCACGAACAACTTGTCTGGTGTTTCTATGCTGTAATCTTTGGTGCTTACCTCTCTGAATACCATCCGAGTAGTGTCGGTCGGGTAGTTCGCATCAGAACAAGCGTCGCAAACCCATCCAACTCCAGGTACATCAGTGTGAAGACGGGAGCCATCGCACCTTGGGCAAATCTTTAGTGTCGAGTTAATCATTTCAATACCTCATTACACAAGTCCTTGAGCATTTCATAATCGGCGATATTCAAGTTCTTCTTGTTCTTGAACCATCGGTCGAGTAAGTCTTTGAGCTTATCAGAATATTTGGTCATGTCAATCTCCTCCTTGGGTTTTTCTATTACTGCGCATGGTAGTTGTCGCATGCGAATTTGATTATAATGTTCTTCTCGCTCGACTCCGTGCCTCTTTTTATTGGCCTCGTTCTTTCTGAAGCCCTTGCGGTAGCGGTATCGGTCGGCATCTTTCTCGTTGTAGATATATTTGGGAATCTTCTTGCCACAGTAGAATAGTGTGTTCGTTTCTGTATTCCATGAGAAACCAAGGGGTTGCGCACCGCATAGATAAGTAAATTTCTTGATAACAAGCACAACCTTCTCGGGTATGCCGTCGAAGATGTTTATGCTTTGTTGCTCTGTCATGTTGTTCATCTCCTATATTGTGTTATAGACCGTACCAGAACACTGAACCTTGATACCATCGTTGGCTATCTTCTCCAAAGCAGTAGCAATTCGTTCCAGCACGACCAGCGTTTGTTCCTCACTCATAATACAATCACCTCGTCATCCTCTTCTGCTCGATAAATGTGAACCTTGACATCGTTGAATTCCCAATCGAAAGTACAGTCCTCTCGCATTAGGTCTTGGACATCTTCCTCGGAAAATGGTACCTCTATGGAAATGGCAGGTAGGGTAGAAAAGTATTGCTCCATTTCTTCACGCATGACTTCGTTGTCCTCGCACATGGCGAGCAAGTCTTCCTTGATTTTAGAGAGGTTCGTCATGTTCTTCCCCCTCATGCTCGAATTCACATTCACAACAAGCGATGTCTCCACCTGCTTGTATGGTTTTCTGCCTTCCGCAGTCAGTACACTCAAATACTTCGTTCTCCGAGTAATCGCCGGTACTGTATGTTTCAATTAGTTTGAAGCTCATCTGTCTTCTCCTCCTTTCGAGGTATATCTTTAACCTCAAAAACATAATGTCCGCCACGCTTGGACTGAACCCATTGGGTCGCCCAGAACCATTTGTTGTTGCGCATGGCCTGTATTATTTCCTCGTTACCGCTCCATCCACCTGTACTCATGTGAATAAAGGTTCCTTCTGCTCCGTCGAATGAGGAAACTTTGTTGAACAAGCCATACTGGTCGTTCCAAGTTCCCTCTATGAATCTCCAGAGTTCAGTTGCCGGAGCGAGAGTTACATCATACTCATCTATGTACTCAAGAGCTCTTTCGTCGGGATACATCAAAACACCCCCAACAAGTGTAGAATTATTGACCATAACAACATCCCTATCGGTATGCCGAGGCAGAGTCCTTTCCAAAATCTTTTTGTCTCATTGTCCATTCTCATCACCCATGCCTGGTATCGGTACGCCCTGTTCTTTGGCGTTCCTGAAGATGTTATCCAAGACTTCTTGCTCCGTCCAAGCTATTCTCTTGGGCGGTATAGGGGTTTTCTCATCGAAAATCCGCTTAAACAACTCATCTTTGATAACAACGAAATTGCCATTGTGAGGGTTGCAGAGGAGAACTCCCGTAGCAAGGTACTTGTTACTGCATTCTTCGCACACTTGCGGGAGTATGCTTCCCTTTTCGGGGAGTTCTCCAACTGCGTTTTTCCTCGCCAAAAGGATTACCTCCCGATGGCACACGAGGCAATCCTTAACGAGTGTTACATCTCCAAGTTTCATTTTCTTCGCTCCATCCCTTCCGAGATAGCGATTTCTGAAAGTCGCAGTTCTTTGTCCAGAGCAGTCTGGAGTATCTTCAGCTCGGAGTTATCGAGCTTACTTACGAATAATTCAATCTCATCTATGTTCATAGTGTATCACCTGTACTTTGGTCGTAGTGGGATTTAACCCACTGCTTCCTCGCTTCTGTTTCATTTCCGGCGTGAGCTTGAAGCATCGCTTCCCATCGTTTTTGTATGTTGAAACGATTTTCCCAACGCCCATCGAGTCGCAAGTCCGCAGTGCCTGCTTTGATATTGGCTCTGCCTTCTCGAGTGTGGAAATCGAATAACCAATTAGGTCGAGGAGTGTTAATGACAGGAATTCCTTTGTGAAGTGTTTGTCGCATCTTCTCCAGTTCAACTCCTTCTGGTGTCATGTACCATTTCTTTGCTGTTGCGACGGCGAAGACGCAGTGCCACAAATCGTGACCCCGTAAGTCGCTCCCCTTCGCAGAATGATAAATTGTCCGGATAGTCGGCACGAGTCTTTGATATTCTTCGGGTGCCAAGTCTTCTCCGCACAGTTGAGTGAGAATTCTCATCACATAGAAGTCGCCTGTAAGACGCTTGAGCTTCTCTGCAAATCGTAATGCGTTTTTGTAATCTCCTATTCTACAACTCTTGTAAAGGCCACTGGCCAATTCAAACTGTTCGTTTTTGTCTCCGGTTCCTGTGCCGGAGTATGCGTTTTTGTTTTCCTGTTCCTTCTCCTCGCCGTGCGAGAATGTGTTTCGCCAATCTTCATCCATTTTCTTATTCACCTTATGCTTATCGCTATGTTGCGTATATTTTATAATCGTTGTAAGAGTATAATATATATAAAGTTATCCAAACCGGCCGGTAAGCCGGTAGGATAATCTTGTTGAACTAATCGTCAATGAGTGGGTGTTGCTTCAAGTACTCCTCGACTTTCTGTTCCAATCTAATCTGTCGTTCAACGACCTCGTGCATCTTCGTATGAAGTGCCAAGAAAGCCAACTGAACCTCGGCGCTAACCGCCTGTTGCAACTTTGCTTTCTGATTAGGGTCGAGGCCAAGAACTTGAGAAGCTTCTTCCCAAGCGACCTTGGTGTACTCTCCATCAGTCATGTGCCGTTTTAATCGTTGCGCCCAATCTGATGTGATAGGCGTAACTGGTGCCTTGTAGTCCATGTTCTTCCTCCTCCGTGCTATCGCATACCAGCGCCGGAGCGCAAGGCTCCAGCGTTTTTTCATGCGTAACTATTGTACTTTCCTCGGGTCAACCCGCCATTGTTGCCGGTGCCATCCCGATTTCACTGACTTACGAGCACGCTCCTTCATACCCTCGAACGCTCTAATCCTATTGTCCGTGAGGTCTATGTAAACATCGCACTCCTTCGTGTTCGTGATTACATAACAGATGTAATCCTGCCCTTGTCTTTCGGAGATAACAAAACAATTCGTTCTGCTTCTCAAGTAACTCAAGGCCTTCGTGAGAATGTCGTGCAAAACATAAGCGTTCAACGCTCTGATTTGCGAAGCTGGTGCCTTGTACACCTTCTCAAACAATGCCTCTTTGGTTACAGCGTTACTTTTGCCGACATGCTTTTTCAAGATAAACATGAGCTTTTCGGCAATTACTGAAGCCGTTACTTTGTCCCAGTCGTCATATCCGAAGTCCTTTAGTTGTTTCACTTGCATCTTGTTCACCCTTGGTTTTGATAGTAGTATCTCGCTGCTACCTTCTGCGGGTCTTTCCCGAGTTTTTTGCCGATTCTTCGACTGTTCTCGGTAGGAGATAGTTTCTTATCCCACATCTTCTTCAAAGTGGCGATGTCCTGTTCAGTCCATTGAACATAGACTCGCTCACTAATCGTTGTCGTGTCTTTCTTCTTGGTGGTTGAAGAACTAATGTTCACTTCACCAAGGTTCACTGCCCTCTTTGCAAGGGTCATCAAGCCCAAAAGCTCTGATGCGTCCAATTCCTTTGGTATCTCAACATCTACGGTCATGTAGTCGTTGAGGCGTACCTTATGTATTACCTTCTCGGTTTCCATGTTGTTTGCCTCCTCATTGTTTATATGAGTGTGAGTGTGATAGTTTGCTAATCATAATGCCGGAGTGACCGGTTCAACTGAACTTTCTCTAAACAAGTCTTTCCGTAGCCACGGCGCACACTGGTCGGGTCGGAAAGCCATCGGCCACATCTTCCGCATCTTATCTTCTTGCCTGGTTGTTTGCCGAGCGTAGTCTGTGTCTCTTTCATCTTGGTTCACCAATATAGGGGTGCGTTAGAGGGTGTTCCCCTCGATTTCTTCACCGGAGAGGCGTTGAGGCCGGCCAATTCGGGCAGGTGGTGGAATTTCCTTAAAAGGGTAGGGTATTGGAGTCAAATCTGGACTTTGAGTTCTGTCCGGAGAGGACTCGACGACCTGTATCCCCAACTGTTGAATCTGTGTGAGAACTTCTATTTGGGCACAAACCGAGCAGAGATAAAACCTGCTCGGCCGACCGGCGTAGTTCCCATACTTGACTCCTCTGGGTTCCCCCTTGTATATCTTGTGTTTGCACTGTTTGCAGTGACTCCTGCCCGATGTGGCGTTCTCAATAAACTCTACCATGTTGCTGTACCTCACGCTGTATCTTCACGATAACCTTCCTCATTACATCTTCCATCTGCTCCATCTGGTCGATTACATACTCTTCCTTCGTGCCGTGAGAGTCCCCACGCCATCCGCCCTTCGGCTTGATGAGTACGGTATGCACCCCTTGCTTATTCATTTGCTTGATTACCTTTTGGCATTCCTCTGCGTATCCCCAAGAACCATCGGTCATGATAAAGCAAACCAAGTTACTGATGTTCTCTATCTGCTTAATCTTGCGCAAGTGTGACTGCGCAGTCTTGAGTGCCGACAATGGTTGAGTTCCAGAGTGAAAGTGCCGACGCCAATTTCCTTGACGACCATAGAAACCCTTGAGTACTTTGTGGGTATCGCTGTACTCGATGACCATGGTCTTGTCTCCGCCTTCTGCGAGTGCCTTGTCCAATGCCCATGCTGACTCCATGACCATGTTGAATTGACCGCCGTGCATACTGCCCGAACTGTCCAACAGGATTGCAACCGCCATCTTGCTCCTTCCCAACCTGCTTGGCTGGTACTTCTTGAACACTTTAGGCGACTTCCCTTGGGTCGTCATGATTTGTCGTACATCTAACCGGCCGGTTCTCATGCCTTTGATGTACCTTGCTTCAAGGCCGTTCCGGAGAGTAGATAACAAGCGTCTAATTCTCCTCGAAACAATCTGGTGGTGGGCGCTCGGTCTAAAGGGGTTGTCCTCAACTCTGACCTCGAGCTCCGAACGACCGGCGAAACTTCCGCCATTGTCACCGTACAAAGCTTGAATGTCTTGAGCTACTTCCTTCTCGACTTTGGATTTGTTTACCTCAAGCGATTTCCGAAGTTGCTCGTTCATTTCTTTGAGTTCATCCTCAATGTTCCCGAACCCTTGACCGGCAGAAGCTTTGTTCTTGCCCATCTTCCCTTGTGCTCTGGCCTGCTCCTTCTTCTCATCATCGTGCATAATTGCCTCGGCGATTTGTTGAGTTGCTTGCCTTTGCCTTTGGTTGTTCTTCGCACTGTCAGTACCAGAATAGGGCATACTCATCTGCGGGAATACCGGAGATATTTTGTCCAAGACTTCGGCCAACTGCACGCTTAACTGTATCTGCTTGACACGGTCGTGCGTGATGTTGTAAATATCGAACAAGTCTTTGATGACCTGAATGTCTTGTTTCTTGAATCTGCCGATACCTGCGACCTTCTGCTCAAACTGTCCGACTAAAGACCGGCGAACGAATCTTCGTCCATAGGTCAGTATCCATGAGTTGAATACCTCGTCCTCCATCTTCGCTTTCTTATCCTGTGGGGATAGTCGAGTGTCAATGGCTCTTTCTTGCCGTTTCAATATGAATTGCGAAACGATATACAAGAAGTACTTTGAGGCATTCGGATATGTGGCGGACATAAGGTTCTCCATTCTCGAATCTTCAAGGATATTTAGGGCATCTCGAACTTTCGTTCTTCGGTTCCTATCCATCCCATCCAGCTCGGGTATCCGGAGCGAGTTCTCATACACATGCTTCTTCAAGTCCACATTAGTAAAGAGAACATGACCAAGCTCGTGATAGTTCAAACCCTTGAACTTCGTCACGAACTCGTCATTCTCCGGACTGTGCTTCCTTATCTCATTGAAATTGAGAATGATTTTCTTGCCCTTTGCTCCGGCAAGAGAAACATACTGGTCATGAGATACGGATACCTTTATGTCACCGCTCAAAAGACGGCTGACCTTTTGGCAGAAGTCGGACTCCGTGACGAAAGTTTCAATCTCGTCTTCGTCGTCTTGTTCTTCTGCGTAGTTAGTCATTGTCATCGCCTATGTCTTCGTCTGCTCCTTCGATGAGTGCGTTCTTGGTCTTGCCCTTGAAAGCCAACTCGAGCACTGAACTTATTGCTCTGGCCTCTTCTCGGCTAAACTTGTTCAAGAACATCTCCACGGCCAAGTCCTCTCCAAACAGGTTGAGGTTGTCGCAGAATTGCATCATCGCTCGGGTGCTTATCGGTGTCAATAGCTCTCCCTTCTCGAACATTGGACGCAGTTTCTCTGCGACCGACTGTATTCTATCGTTGGTAATCAACTTCGCCTCAATCTTTCGGTCATAGTCATAATATAGGGTGACTGCGAACCTATCCTTGAGTGCGTTGTTGAGTGGCTTGGTTCCTTCGTAATCGGGGTTCATCGTACTGACGAACCAAAAGTCGGGGTGGGCGTGTAAAACTTCGCCGTCCTTCTGAACCAATACCAGTTTCTTCTCGTCGTCCAAGACGCTATGCAAGATAAACAAGATACCGGCGGTCGCTGCATTTATCTCGTCGCATACGAATACTCCGCCGTGTCTCATGAACCTTGTCAAAACGCCGTCTTGCCACTTGAAGCCACCTGCGACTTCGGGTACCCACTGTCCGACCAAGTCCTCTACGGTGGTGGACTCGTTCAAGTTCACCCTCATATAAGGTAGCTTGTGCTTGTGACAGAAGTGCCTTACGACATGCGTCTTGCCTGTACCCGTTTCTCCGATGAGGAGAACGGATTTCTTGTTCTTGTGTGCCTTCTCAAGCAGTTCGGTATCCTTCATCTTTGCGAACTTACGCTCGATGTAGTTTCCGTTCTGCGCCGGCACGAATTCTTCATTGTTTGTTGCCATCGGTTTTCACCTGTTTCGTGTTTTGAGTATTGCCGTATATTATATAGGGCATTACTTCTCTGTCGTTGTCTTGACCGGTGCGGTCGCCTTCGCCTTGTTCTTGGCGTGCTTGACCTTCTTGAGCTCCTTGATTTGTTTTCGGATTTCATTCCTTTTCTTCCGAAGCTCAATTACCTTTGCCCGCTCGGTTTTGAGTTCACTCATAATAGGAGCAAGCTCGTTCTTGAGCTTGGTCAGCTCAATACTTTCCGGTGCGGTCGTCTTTGTCTGTGCTACTTTGGTAGCTTCAACTTGTGCGTTTTCAAGAGCTTTCTTTCGCTCAAGCGCCAAGTCGCTTGGTTTTACAACTTGTACTGTCGTCATGTTTTTTCACCTTTTGTCCGGTCGTCAATGCGACCAGATTCTTTCCCCTGTTGTCGGATTTGAACCGGCAAACAGGTCTGGAAGAATAAAAATAAGAGCAGGGGCAAAACGCCCCCAGCTCCGTACAAAAATAATTATACATCTTGACCGCTTCGTCATCTGCCCTCCGGCTTCAGAAGCAGGTCGTTAGTCCGACGCTATTTCTTCAGAGTCCGGCCATAAACGAAAGTGCCGGAACCTCTGGGTGTGCTAATGAATATTCGAGCGTCTCTTGCTCGGTATCCGGAAAGTTTCCCCTCGTTCAAACCCCACCGCTCAAGGCCGAGCAGGTAGCCCCCTCATTAACTCCGGCGGTTCGGGTCGTGATAGTGACCGTACTGCCCCTTCGTTTCGGGATTTTTGATGGTTCTGAAGTCATCTGGGTACTTCGTTCCAAGCGACCGGAGAGGTCGCCCACTGGCTACTCGATGATGTAGTTATCGAATAGCCGTTTTATACTGTTAGAAAGACGATAAAATATATAAATGTTGCCAAATGGCCATATTGAGGTAGAGGGCTTGTAGTTCACGAATTCGGTCTTTTGAGCTTTTCGGCCTGTCCGGTTATATATAAAGAACAGTCGAATATCTATGATAGCTTATATATATCTTCGAGAATATAGGTTCGGGTATCTAATTCTGACCCGAAAACAAATAGAAAATACAGTTTGTAAAATACAGATTATAATATACAGTTCAATCGAGTAGCTTCGGGTTCCATTCGACAAGTGCCGAAACCATGCGCACCTCAAAGCAATCTGGGTAGCTTTCGATTTTTACGGCGCAGGAATCTATCTTCTCTGAAGCGAGAACCTCATAAACAACCATCGCCGTTAAATCGACGACATCTGCCCTCTTACCATTATTGAAAATAGGTTCTGTCATGAATTCGTGACCCCTCGAGGCCAACTCCCAACAGATTTGAAACTTGCGAAATTCGTGCTCCCAAGTACAACCGCCCTTCTCGCCCTTCGTAAACCTAAAGCAATTTATGTGACTGCCGGAGCGATTGCTGTACCTCATCGTATCCAGCCCTTCTCTTACTCTCATGAATTCTTGTTTCTTGTTCATTCAGAACCCCCAGTATTATTTTTGTGTCCTCTGCGTTGCCGTCTGGAATTGCTATCAGAACCGGTTTCTTTTGCTTGAGAGCTGTCAGTGCTGTGTTCAGACTTCCCGCTGTCTTGATGTGCTTCCTTATCGTTTCCTCGTCCTTTGCAATTATCACAGTCACAATCCTCACCCATTAACCTTTCGCCAATGCGAAGAAACCATAGACTGAACCTTACCTTGAGGCGTTCACGCCATCTTCTCCTGCGAACTTTGATAACACGGTTCAGAGTCAAACTACCAAAACCATGACCTGTACGCTCATCCTCAACATAAACTTCGAGTGGTTCCTCGGCCTTTATCTTAATATCATAATTGATGTTAATAAAGTCCATTACTCGGCGTTCCTGCATTAGGTTGTTCATCACCGCCATGTGTTCGCTCTGTTCGATTATCTCCTTCAATAGTTCCTTCTTTGATTTCTCTGACATTTTTGTTACCATCACACTCATCTTTCCAGTTACAATACTTGCACTCCCAATGGCCAGGATACTCCTGCTTCCTCGAAGGAAGAGTATCAGCGTCCAGCCCTGTCTTCAGTAGCTTATAATTGGCCACCGTTTCATCGTACAGTTCTTGACTGAATTCGACGACATGCTCTATCACTTGAAAGGTGTTCTTCTCGATGTACACGAGCTTACCAAATCTCATATTAAATGCGCCGAGATAGAGGTTAATCTGCGACACATGATGAGAGAGAGGATTCTCCAAGACTTGTTTCAAGAACTTGATAGTCTTGAGTTCATAAACATACTTCTCATCAACATAGTCCGCTCGTCCTCTGATTTCCATATCGTCCAACTGAATCTTGAAATGCTTTTCAGCTTCGCCACCGGAGAGAACATTCTGCTCCATCCAGTCGTGGAATATTTGACCGACGAGGAATATTCTCGATAACTCTGGGTCTTCCGGCCGACCAATCTTGCGGTTATAGTATTCCTTACGGTTGCACATCATAGCACCGCTCGGAAAGAACTCATGGTTCTGTGTCGGGTTCCTCGTTTCCTTGTCTTTGGTGTACTTCTCTTGCAAATAATTATTGACCTTGTCAGCTATCTTCATCTTGTTTAACCCCCTCAATCATCCAGTTGCCAATGCTATCCTTCACGACAATGAGCATGCCGAACAGAGTAGTGGCGTGAGTGCCGTCACCGAACACGCCTTCCATCATGAAATTCGTTTTGAAATCAGCATCTCGTTGCATCTCATTCCAAACATCAGGACTTATGAGTAATCTCTTGGCCGTGTATCCTCTCGACCTTAACCTGTCCATTTCTTCACACACTTCAGTATAGCATATCTTTCTGCGATAGTAATGAGCATTCGACTCCAAGGTCACGGCCGTACTGCCTGGAATGGTATAACTACCACCAGTAATGGTCGATGTCGAGGTCGAGGTGCTACTCGTTATATTTGACCACAACTTGCTTGTTGTGCTCGTCGTACTTGTCATGATATTGTCTTTCTTCATTTGCTATCAAACTCATTTTCTTTCTGTTAAGGTCGATTACTTCAAGAGCGTCGTAACATCGCTGACAGACCATCCAGTAATCGTTGTATCTGTCGTTGCCCAAATTAACCGTTTCCACGGCTTTGAACTCTTCGCAATATTCACACCGCCCCTTTACCGTTCCCATCTCATCTCTTGGTTTCCGTATCATCTTTATAATGATTTCTCGCTCGGCTTTTCTATGAACCGGCCGTTGTATCCAGCGACTACATCTGCTGCGTCCCTTGGTTTGTCGTGATGACTGATAATCTTTATACTCAAGCCCCACTCGCTCGTCTTCTTGAGTTTCCTTGTCTTACCGCACCAGCGACATTTGAAAGTGTATTTGAGTGAGCGAACATCACCTGCTTGTCCCTTGCCACAGTAAGGACACACGAAGACTGCGTAGCTCATCCTCCCATCACTATTTCCTGAAGCTTCTTTGCAATCTCTTTGTACCACTGCTTCAAGCTCTCCTGACGGGCTCTTTGAAAGCGTGCTTTGCTCTGGCCTCCTTTGTTGTGTTTGCCTGGAACCTCACTTGTCTCGTGCCAAATGGTTTTGATTTGTTTCCCTTCGAGCATTCCGATAGTACACTCCTTGCTATCAAAAGCAACGAGAAGATACTTGCCTTTACTCTTGTTCTCTGGCTTCACAAACTGCTTTCCACAGTGATAAATGAAATCAACACCATCATACTCCTCAATCTTGAGTTCTTCATTGTCGCCGTCGTAATAGTATAAGAGTCCAGTCTTCACATCATTCAGTATCTTATTCAAACCGCCGATAGTTTGAACCATCGTAGCCTTGTCTTTAATATTGCGGGCTTCACTGATTTCCTTCTTCAGGAAAGTGACGATGTTTTTCTTGTTCTTCGGAATTGCTAATGTGATTTTCATTTCTTTTTCTCGGATTTGTTTTTCAAGTACCCTTTGAGGAGTGCGTTGGTGAAGTTCTTTCGCTGACTCTTCTCCGCATCAATTAACCGAAGGTACTTTTCTTTGTCCTCTTTGCAAGTAAAGAACCGGTAATCACAGTTCTTGCACTTCACATAGGACACTTCTATCTTCTCTCCCTTGCTGTTCTCGTAGCCGTTGAACGAGCTCATGACTTCGTGATGGTGTCCTCGACAATGGATTAGCCGGTTCTTCTTCAGCTTGAGGTCATGTCTCCAATTCCAAAAGCGTATCTTGAACATGAACCAATGCCATCCAAGGTCGGGTTTCAAGCCCTTGCGC
>Ga0307377_10005534_pt1 | contig 13502 bp, 14 predicted proteins | sample TR3MG_FD_202535 | JGI IMG/M metagenome (GOLD analysis project Ga0307377, IMG submission 202535) | Soil microbial communities from Risofladan, Vaasa, Finland - TR-3 | ecosystem: Environmental > Terrestrial > Soil > Coastal area > Acid sulfate soil | place: Finland: Risofladan, Vaasa | collected... | reverse complement strand
TCGCATCCAGGTTGCCCTCGAGAGCCATAATAGTGATGTGGCTTTGTTCACGCCGGTGCCGGCCGCCGGCCATTGCCCCGATTGTTCACGTTCTGGCGGAACAAAGGTGCATTCAAATACACTTTCGTAAAAGGTGGCCAGCTTTCGCCAATCAGCACAGATGATATTGGTATGCGCGTAACGTATGCCCATTATCAGGCAGCTATTCTGAGGCTAACCCCCGGCAGCCCGGCGCATACGCAGGCCCATCAAGAAGATGCTGCCCAGCATGGTGAAGAAAGCCAGCCCGAGCTTGGTCACGTCGACAATCGGTTCGATGCGCACGCCCTCTGGCTCGATGATGATGGCCGCCACCGGCCGACCGGTCGAGAAGCCGCCGCCACCGCCACCGCCGCCATAGCCTTCTCCGCCTGATCTTTCAACTTCAGCTTCCTGGTCATCCTCTTCTTCGCTTTCTTCTGCGGTGGCTGATCCGGCGCCAATGCCATATCCGACGCCCATGCCGACCATCACTTCTGACGTGGTGATGATCGTGTGCCCTTCGGCGCTGACCGGCTCACTAAAAACTGCGCCCGGCCGGGTTACGGAGAACAGCTTTTCGATGACACTGGCGGTCGCCGACCAGCTCGCGGTTGTGGAATCCATGACTTCTTTCATTTCGTCGCTCATATTACTACTCCTTTATTAGACAGGCGAATATCGGTTCAATTCATCGTTCAAAAAAATATATGACAATGCTTGCAACTTATTTGTCGAAGTTAATTTACGCGCTTACGCCCTAGCTGGGCCAGAAGCGCCAAAACGCCAAAGATAAAGGTGAAACCGATAAAGGCCAGTTGGGCGTAACGGGTCACGTCGACGATGGGCAGCCGTTCCGTCTCCCCGTCTTGCTCGACCAGCACGGCTACCGGCCGGTTCCACACCCAGCCCCCATTGGGCCAGCGAACCGTTAGCACCTGGGATTGGGGCGTCAGTGTGGTCTGGCCAACCGTGGTTGGCGACCCACTTTCTAGTTGGTATTGCACATGATCTTTCAGTGGCATGGTTCGTGTACTCCTATAAAACAGGCTTGGCAACTACCTGGGCAACTTGCCCTATACGCCATTCTACCACATTTCGCCGGCCGGATGACTTTGCAGCCAGGTGGTCACCCTTTCTTTATCCCGTCCTGCAACCATAGGGACATATCGGCCGGCTGCATCGTCTCCTGCACGACCCGAACCATCTCGGCCGCCAGTTCATCCAGGTCCACCTCTTCACCGGCCCGGGCGCTAAAAGCGGTCAGCACCTTTTTGGCGTCATATTTCTTGCGGAAGAAGCGCCGGTCAACGAGATCTTGCAGCCGGTGTCGCAAAGGGTTGAATAGGACAGCGATGATGAGGGTCGAGATGGCGATGGCCGCGGCCGATTGTTGGCCGCTGACGGCCGCTGACGGCCGTGAAGAGAGCTTGTAACAGGGTGACGCTAACGAAGTAGGCCAGGAGCAGCAACCCTATCAGGAAAGCGTACAGCAGCGTGCGGCGAATCACCAGGTCGATATCCCATAGCCGGCAGCGGATGATGGAAAAAAAAGAAAGAGAGCGGGAAAAAAAGAAGCACGATAGCCAGGAATCCAAAGCCAACGGTGTTAAAAAGCAGGCGCACCGGACCTGCCGGTAAGGGAAAGATCTCCACTACGATTGACCAGGAGAAGATCGCCAGGACCACGGTGGCGAAACCAAGGAAAACCCACTTGGTCTGTTGCCGTTGCACCGGGCTTGAGACGCGTCGATAACGGTAAACCTGGGTGACGAGACCCAGCAATAAATAGCGCCAGCAAGATGAAAGTCAGGACCAGCCAGGCGATACGAAATAATACAACCCGCCCGGCTGGAATGCTCCCGGCGTTTCCATTCCCCGTGCTCATAATTTGCCTTTCATCCTTTCTCCGTAGAAGCCTCTGGCTTGTTGAAACGAGCCGCCAGCGTTCGTCCGCCAGATGAACGGCAAGATCAATAATTGGGCAAAGAAGTGGCTAATCTGATGGGTCAGTCCAGATTCCGCAAAGAAGGGTACATCCCCCGGCCAAACATGTAAAAATTTCCAGAGCCTGGTGTCTTACGCCAGGCTCAAGCTCTTCACTCCTATTAGGGTGTTTCCGAAATATGACATTCATCACTATCGAGACCTATATCCCCTCTGCCAAAATAGGAATCAACCGTACTCATATAATCATCTTGTCCAAGAGAGCGTAAAAGCCTTCTACTTGTTAGCAGGGTTTTGTTAGCCAGTTTCTATGCTTTTTGCCAAACATCGATCGGGAAGGTTGGTGATCCCTGCTCCCACCACTTCGCATGGGGAGCAAACCCCACGCCCATCCTAGAGAGAGTCGCCGGCCGGAACCTACAACAACCTCTCCAGCAGATCGATCATCTCATGATCGCCCCCGGCGGGAGGGGTCCAATCTATTTGTACGACGTCAATTTCCTGATCCAGGAGGCTCTCGTTTTACTGCTTAATATTCCTGGATCACTTTCCTGAGTCAAGATCGGCTGGATGGGATTTCATTGGGACTGCTTGATTGAGATGATCTTGAGCCAAGAGCGAGCAGCAAGCCCAGCCATACGCCGGTCAATATGTCCCAGCCGGTGGAGTGACCAATCTGAACCAGATCAAAACCATTTTCATAAACGCTCTCTAAAGGCTTATCACACAATAAGTTATTGATAAAATGGTGAAGTGGGTCGGGTGCGTGTCCTGCGACAAGATCTTTCAATATTGTATAGCTGATCAGGTTCGTTCGTTTCCTTGAACTTTTGATAACCTGTTCCACCTCCAGCCGGGAGAAACCCGGACGCGGAATTGGACCCTCAGCCCGGGCCTTAGGGTAAAGTTCCTGGAGTATAAGGTTGGAGAACAACAAGCCCCCCATGAAATCGTCACCAGAAGGTGTGAGCCCTTCGCCCAGCCCAATTAACGATTCGCCAAGTAGGAGAGTTCGGGAAAAATCGCCCGAGCGACAGGCTAGAGCGATCTCATTGAGCACCGGCCGGGCATGATTCAACCCTAACTCTGAATGGTACGAAGATTTGGGTAAAAGATTCCCCGGCTGTTTCTCAACGATCTCCAAAAGAAATCGACCGAAGCCTGTTGGCAATGGGAATTCAGCAAACAAACAACTGGCATCCTGCAAACGATAAGGGAGCTGTTCAATTGGTAGGCACTCATCAGGTTTCGGCCGTGGAGATACCCAGGTTGAGGCCGGCTCCAAATCAAGGTCGATGTCGGTTCCGAGTAGAAGATGCTGCCCGCTAACCCGGTAGGCTGAACCGGCCGCAACTCTTGGCAAAGTGCCTTGAATCTGAATGCCGCGACGGTGCATGGGCAGGTTTTCTGTCACCAACCAGGAAAGCTCGCCGTTGAGATTGTCCAGATAGACGGCCCTCGAAAATGCCGCCAGGATGCGCCCTTCCGAGCCGGCCTTGAGCAAATCCCGAGCCGCTCCACCTATGCGCTGCACAGAGAGCTGGTATGTATTCGAGGATGGTATCATTCGTTTCGAATAGTATACTGTTATGTTTGTGTCGGCAGGTTTCATATGTCACAGATTGGTCGGCTATTTGTCGTGAGCTAGTTACCAATCATGACATTCATCACTTTCGGGTCCCTATTCCCCTCTGATAAAATGCAGATAAGTTGAACAAATATACCGCTTCTGTCAGGGGATCCCGGGAGTTTTGATATGTTTGATGAAAGAAGATATAAGCCGCTAGGCGGGCTGCTCACCTTCCTTGTGTTCGCTTTTATGCTGGCCTACAATGTCGCCAACGAGTTAATCACTCCTGATTCAGAGCTAAAAGCAGCCGGCGATCTGGCAAATGATCAGTCCGCCGGTTCTTAGGAGGAAGGTATGAAAACCGAATACAAACACACCCAATTTGGCGCCTGGACCATCGTTATTTTTTTGATAGTAGGGCTGCTTATGGTTCCTGTCGTTGCCTCGATGTTAGATGACGGCCGGTTGTTGATCGCCATCATAACCAGCGCCCTTCTCCTCCTGGGTCTGGCCATGTTTTACGCGCTGACCGTCCATGTGTCCGCTGGCAAACTCAAATTCTGGTTTGGAATAGGCCTTATTAGGAAGACATACCCCTTTGCCGAGATTCAATCTACCCGGGCATTAAAAGACCCCTGGTATTACTTTTGGGGCATTAAGACCATTCCTGGCGGCTGGTTATATGCGGCTGCGCCGGGAGAGGCGCTGGAAATCGTCCTCCAAGACGGCAAAATAATTCATGTCGGCACCAACCAGTCAAAACAACTCAAAGAGGCCCTCGATGCGGCCATGGCCGTCAGCTAGCAAAATAATCAGACTGCCGAAGTTTTCTGAAACTTCGGCAGTCTGAGACCAGGAGATTGTTGCACTCAGGCTTTGACCAGCAGGGGATCTGCCGCGGTGCCTGCTTTCGCCGGCGCGCTATCTAAGGCCATCAACTCCCGGTAGGTCAGCGTCCAGGCACTGGATTGGTAGACCATCAACAGGCCGCTCAAGAAAGTAAATGGCGCGGCTACGATGGGGATAAAGATCACCAGGGCTACCGAACCGCCCAGGACCCAGGCCACCACGTCGTTAAGGAAGAGCTGGGCCACCCCGGCCGTGGGGAATAAAACGGTCATAGCCACCAGGCCGCCGAGGACTATAAGGACCAGGAATATGGGGATCATCAATACCAGCACGGGAATGGCGGCCACTGCCCAGCCAATGTAGGTGCCCAACATCAGCAGGGTCATGACCACCACGTCCTTGATATTGCCGAAGACGACCTGAAAGCCGCGCACGATGGCCGCGGTCACGCCCAGACCCTCCAAGGCGCAGGCCCGGCGGAAGAAAAGGGTAAAAAGCGAGACCAGCCAACCGGTGATAACGACCAGGAAAAGAGTTCCGGCGACCAGAAAAGCCGAGGCGACGAAACCAATGATCCAGCCTTTAGGATCGCTCGACAGGGACAGCGCGAACGGCCCCAACGCCAGAATGAACATCAAGGCGAAGAAGGCCAACAGGGGCAGCCGCACGGCCACGTCGATCAGAAAGAAGCGCCAGGCCGTCCGCGACCAACCCATGCGAAGTAACTCGCGAAAGCCGGCCTTTTTCTTTGACTTGGCCTGCTCGTTGACGGCCGTAATCAGGCCTGCTTCGGCCGGGTAGCGTAAGAGCGCGGCGACCAGGACCACACCCAAAATAACAACCGCGATGACCACCAGGCTGCCGACGACCACCTGGGTGATCTCGGCCGGCAGAGCATCGGTGACATACGCCAGCACCTCGCGCAGGTCGCGCTCCGTGCCATCGGGTAATTCGATGGACAGGCCGCCCTCTGTATGGATCACTGTTGGCTCGCTGCCGTCCCTTGGCAACACAGTGATAACCCCGCCCGGGGCCAGGTCGACCGTGGCATCAAAGCCCGGGAAGCGAACCGTATTCTCATCAGTCCGGATGATCGTGCCCTCGCCGGCTTGCCACTGGTCGTTCCAGTCGGAAATCCCCTGGTAGGGGAAGGTGGTCAAGGCCACAATAAAGCCGAAGATCCACAGCAGACGATAGTTCCAAAGGATTTGCCATGATTGTTTCAGAATATCCGAGTATTTCATTGTTTACCCCCTTATATTCAAAAAGCATTTTTCCGCACGGTAACAGAATATCCTGAGCGGCCGGCCGGGCACATCGGCCGGCTGGGGGATTCTGACTTGGCCACCTGGATAACTTTTTACTACACCCGCACCCTGGCAGAAATGGCTGTGACCCCTGATTGATCCCGCTGGCCTGGCACCAACAAACCGGCGTTCCTGCATTCCCAGGCCGCCGGCCATGATGAATTCATGGAAAAAGCTTCTCGGCCGGGGCGAATGCGGCCCGTTAATATGGTACTATAGCAAGAAATAATCCTAAGGGGTGACAAAGACATTTCACCCTGCTCAAGAAGCGATTAGCCAGATTATGCGCCTTAACTACCAATCAAAATTTATGGGAGATCGTTAATTATGGACGAGATCAACCGGTCAATCGCCGAGCGCTGGTTTATTGATCTATGGAGTACCGGGGACCTGGCGGTAGCCGACCAGATCATCGACCCCGGCTATGCGCCAGAATGGATCCAGATCGAGAAGACCGGTCCCGCCCAGGTGAAACATGAGGTCCGTTATTTCCGCTCCGTTTTTCCGGATCTGCGCTACGAGATCGTGGATACGGCCGGTCAAGGAGACAAAGTATGGGTCCGCTACCGGGGCATGGGCACCCACGAGGGCAACGCCTGGGGCTTTGAACCCAGCGGGGGCCAGGCCACCTTTGAAGGGGTGACCATCTTCACCCTGGGCCCGGAAGAAAAGATCATCGATCGTTGGGGTGCCTTCTGTTTTTACGACATCTTCGCCGACCTGGGCCTGGTGCCGCCTTTCTGGGAGTTGGGCCAATCACTTGGAGGGGCTAAATGACGATTCCCCAAGAGCAGATGATCACCCGGCTAACCGAACTGTGCCACCAGGATGAACGGCTGGTCGCCGCCATGCTATACGGCTCCTTCATCTGGGGCGAGGCCGACCAATACTCGGATATCGATTGTATGCTCTACTTCGCCGGTGATCGCTTAAAAGAAATCAAAACTAAAGAGTGGCTCAACCAGATCCGGCCGGTGGATCTATTCTACAATAACAAATTTGGCAACAGCGTGGCCATTTTTGACAACCTGGTGCGCGGCGAGTTCCACTCTGGCAAGAGTGGCGACATGGCCTCCCTGGCCAGCCATCGCGGCCGGGTTACCTTCCCCTCGCTGGACTCCGTCATTCTGGTGGATAAGTCAGGCCAGTTAGCCGGCCACGTCCGGCCGCTAATCGGCCGCCCCCCCAGACAGAAACACACCCCAGGAAGTTCAATTCTTGATCGATAGTTTGATCAACTGGACCCTGTTCGGGCTGAATGTGCTGGAGCGGGCGGAGGTAGCCCGGGTCTGGGAACTACTGCGCCTGCTCCACGATACGCTGCTGCGTTTGGCCCGTATCAAAGAGGACCAGACACATCACTGGATCACACCAAGCAAAAACGCGGAGAATGAGCTTTTACCGAACGCCTACCGCCAGTTGGCAAGTTGCTCGGCCGGCTTGGACCCGGACCAGCTGGCCGGGGCTTGCCGGGAGACCTGGACCTGGGGCATGCAGATGGCCACAACGCTTGCCGAGAATCATGACCTGAAGCTACCCCACGAACTGATCGGAAAATAGATCACCGCTTCTTCGCCTGATCCAGGCGCCACATATCTGGTCGTGCCGGTGATAGGGTGGGGGGATCAAAGACCGTTGGTCCCCCAAAGCACTTTGGTCCCACAAAGTACTTTACTGATCCACCGCCGCATCACCGACCCCGTTTAAAGTATCCACCACCTCGAAGACATCTCCGTTGAGATAAAAATTGACCCCTACCAGGTTGGGGATCTGGCCCCGCTCTTCGGCGCAACGCCGGGCCCGTTCCAGCAGGTAATCGTAATCATTGATAGTTGTGGCATCGACCCGGCTGGGTGAAGCCCGGGTGATCCAGTGGTTGAGCAAGAAGAAGGGCTTGCCCGTGTCGCCGCGGTTTGGCTTACAACTCGTATCGTCAATCTCGGCCAGGCTGCCAAAGTGGTAGGGCGTCTCTTCTGTGTAATCCCAGGCGTTCAGGTAATAGGCCGGTGGCGGCCCTTCATTTTCGGCCATGACCAGGACCCGCCGGTTATCCTCGATCAATTGCCGCAAAGTCGGCCAGGGCTGGTCGTCCTCATGGACGTAAACCAGCTTATCCAGGCCACTTTCGCTGAAGGCCGCATCGGTATCGGCCGGGGTGATTTTATCTTCAAAGACGATGAGGATGACCTCTTCGGGATGGTTGTCCAGGAACACGCGCATTTCTGCCAGCGATTCGTCCAGATAGGTCGCTCCCAGGCCGCACATCATATGGCAGAGGTAGGAGCCATCTTCTTTCGACAGTTCGACCTGGTCCAGGATTTCCAGAACGGCGCCTTGCACGACGGGCGGCATCTCCTGGAGCTGCTCCTCGATCCAGGCCGCATCGTCCCAGTAGTGGGTGTCGATGAGAAAACCGCGCACACCGGCGTTAAGCTGGTTGGTAATTGAACCGTCGTGAGAGGGCCAGATCCATTCGTATTCGGTGATAGACATGGCATTATGGGTGGTGGCGTAGGCTATTTCGTTGACCGGCCGGTCACATAATTCAGCATGCCCGTTGCAGACCATTTCATGTTGACGACGCTCATTGCGCAGCAACTGCAATCCGACAGGCACCAGGACGATGAGTAAAACGACGCCGGCGAGAACCGCCTTGCGGTACCGCCCGAATGGCTGGAGCAATCGATTAACGATTTCCGGCAAGCGACGCAGGAAGGATAGAATGATCAGGATCACGCCTACCACCAGGGGAAACGTCGCCGTCTGCCACACATCGCTCCAGGCGTTATCGACCACCTCATCAACCACGTCCCCGATCATAATCTCCAGGGTAACGGGTAATTCACTACCGCCCAGGAAACGGAGGTCCAGGTAATCGTGCAGAGCAGATCCGAGAAGCAGCCAGCCTATCGCCACAACCGCGCCGCCGATGATTAGGGTCAGCCCGGCCGCGCGCAACATGGCCACCAGGTTATCGGCCTGGATCCAGACGATGCCCCCTAAGGCCAGGATCATGATCATAAACTCCAGCGGCATCAGCGCCCGGTCCATGAAAATTATTAATGAACGAATCCGGTTGAGCCTGTGTGTGATCTCCGCCTCGGTTTTCCCCAATACATTCGCGGTCGCTACCAGCGTGTCCATTTGCTCACTATCTTGCACGGCCGTAACAAGATTGGTCGCCGCTTCTTCGGCGCGGGCGCGCACCCTGACGCCGCTGGCCATGGCCATGGCGCCGGCCAGGTCGCCGCTCCCCAATGCGGCATCTATCTGTAACCAGGCTGATGGTGAAACAGCTTCAGCTTCCGGGCCAAGCAGCGCCCCGACCAGGGTCTGTCTTTCCGCCAGGGTAAGACTCGCAACCGAGGCCGAGGCTAACTCTTCTGGCACCGGTACGATGCGGCCGTCGCTGATCTCTGCTATGTAGTTGGCCAGTTGTTCCTCGTCATAACTGGCGATCTCTTCTAATTTATCGCCCAGGGCTTCGGCCGTCAGTGTGCCGACCATGGCCATGATCCCATCGACCATGCGGTCGGCAACGAGTTCCGGGTCCAGGCCATCCAGAGGGACTTCGGTCACCAGTTCATCGGTTTCCCCGCTCAGGTAACCGGTAAAATTGTTGATAAAGCCCTCAACGCCACTTTGGATGGTCTCAGGCGGCACGACCAGGTATAGGGTCGAGGTAGTGAGGCTAAGGACACTGTCGGCCAGGGACGGGTCAAGTTCCAGGTCACTCATCATGGTGGCCGTGGTCTCCACCATGGACGGATCGGCCAGTAGTTCGGTGTAGATCCGGTTGTAAAAATCTGTCTCAGCCAGCGCTGAATTATAAAGCTCTGGGTCCATTAGCGTGCGACTGACCAGCCCGGCCGCCAGGTAGACGATCAGGGCCGCCAGAAAAACAAGCCCCAGGAGAATCGTGGTCGCCCAACGAACGGCCGGGTTAGATCCGAATGATGTTTCCTTTTCTTTTGTCATGGTTTTGCCGCCTGATGTTACGAACGGATCGTTTCTGCACAGTGCTGCTCAAGGCCAGGCTTGAGCTTGCCGAAGCTCAATACAGTCTAACAGAAGCAATAAAAAACGCTAAAAAACATCCTCCGGGTTTGTATATGTTTGTCCAACCACTTTTCCTGGTTTATAAATACACCTGGATGAACGAACCCGGTTTTTTCACTGGCCATATTCGTACCCTGAGTACCCCTGTGAGGTTCTGATTGGCTTATTACACGATCGCCAATGCCATAGTTGCCGGAATCTGCTTTGGTTTTGGTTTGGTTTTCCTGTTCACCGGCCTGCGCCGCCGGGACAATAAACGGCTGTACCTGCTCTTCGCCCTTTTCGCGCTGGCCTATGCCTCGACCCTGGTTAATGGCATCCGCTTTCACAATGCCGGCTCGCTTGAATACTACCTGGCTGTCAATCGGCAGGATACGTTCTTTGTCATCCTGGCTTTTACTTCCCTGGTCTGCTACGTGGCCGAGTATACTCGGGTCAAACCCCGCGGATTTTTGTTATTGCTCACCATCGTTTTTTTTGTCGTCGGTATCGCCCAGATCACCCGCGCCAACCTGATCTACGATGAGATCCTGGGCTTGAATGCGGTCACCATGCCCTGGGGTGAGGAGGTGGCTTACATTGAAACGACGGATAGCTTGTGGTCCCTGCTGTTTCTGGCAGCACAACTGGCCGTTTTGGGTTATATGATCTACGCCTGCGTCCGGCAGTTCCTTGGCGGCCAGCAGCGCAAGGCGTTGATTATGAGCATTGGTGTCTTGTGGTTTGTGGCCACCCTGGGCGCGGAAATCCTGGGTGAGGCCGGCCTGATAACCCCCATCTTTTATGGCGAGTTTGGCTTTCTAGGCTTTGCCGTGGCCATGACGCTGACCATGGCCAACGACATCTTTACTACTGAGCAGGAGTTGGCCGATTACCGGCTCAACCTGGAGCATCTGGTAAACCTGCGAACGGCCGAACTGGAAGAGACCCAGAATAAACTTCTGCAACGTACGCAGGAACAGGCGACGATTGAAGAACGCAGCCGCCTGGCCCGCGACCTGCATGATGCTGTGACCCAGACAATTTACTCGGCCGCCCTCATATCAGAAGCCTTACCGGCTGTCTGGCAGCGAAATTCGGAGGAAGGCTTACGCAACCTGGCCAAGCTGCGCCAGTTGGTTCGCGGGGCCTTGGCCGAATTACGCACCCTTTTATTCGAGCTCCGGCCGGACAGCCTCGCCGCGGCCGATCTTGAAATCTTACTACAACAGCTGAGCGACGCCTTCACCGGTCGTACCCGGATCCCTGTGACAGTCCAAAGCGACGGCGCGGCCGATTTGCCAACTGATGTTAAAGTGACGCTTTACCGGATAACCCAGGAAGCGTTCAATAACATCGAAAAACATGCCCAGGCTGACCGGGCCGAGGCGACCTTGCACCAATCGCTCGATCGCGTCTCGCTGGTTATTCGGGATAATGGCCGGGGCTTTGATCCAAACCAACAGGCGGCCGGACATATGGGCCTGCAAATTATGCATGAGCGCGCACTTGCCATTGGCGCGATGGTAGAAGTCGCCAGCAAGGCTGGCGAAGGGTGCAAAGTAACCTTTAAGTGGCCTGGTTCGAGCCGGTTTCCCGCCGAAAGCGGTCCCGGTACTGCCGGGCTGGAGGAAGAAAGCGTGGTCGCCCATGACTGAAACTGAACCCATCCGAGTAATGATTGTCGATGATCATCTCATGGTCCGTGATGGTCTGAAGCTGTTCTTGTCGGTCTACGACGAACTGATCGTAGTCGCCGAAGCGGCCGATGGTGAGCAGGCGCTTACCCTGTGTGCCCAGGCTAACCCTGATGTCATCTTGATGGACCTGGTCATGCCCGGCATGGACGGTCCAACGGCCACCGCCCGCATCCGGTCTGAGTTTCCCCGGGTCCAGGTGATCGCCTTAACCTCTTTCAGCGAGCAAGAGCTCGTCACCCGGGCCATCAACGCCGGCGCCATAAGCTATCTATTCAAGGATGTGCATGGCGACAAATTGGCTCAGGCCATTCGTGACGCCTACTTGGGTAATTCGACGCTGGCTCCGGCCGCGGCCCAAGCGCTAGTCCAGGCAGCACAAGTTGATCAACAGCTAGGCTCAGATTTAACGCCCAGGGAACGCGAGGTGTTGAGCTGGCTCATCGAGGGAAAGACCAATAAAGAGATTGCCGGGGAGTTGGTGATCAGCGAAGCGACGGTCCGGCTACATGTTAGCAATATCCTCTCAAAGTTAGGCGCCGGCAACCGCACCGAAGCGACCTCCATTGCCTTGCAGAAAAACCTCAAACTTTAAATCTCCCACTAATACCCGCAAACCTAGATCATGATCTAGGTCTTAAATAGCCTGTTTGACCGTATCGCCGGGACGCTGTTCCCCGTATGCTATTAATTGCGTTGACGTGATATCCGATGCCTGAGGAGTGGTTGTGAAAATTGTTCTGGCGACCGCAGACACTAACCGGCAACTTTCCCTTGGATTGTTGTTGAGCGAAGAGCCGTCTGTGACCATCGCGGGCATTGCCAGTGAAACGGAAAGCTTGTTTTCCTTGATCAAATTTGCCTACCCGGACGTCGTTATTGCCGATTGGGATTTGCCCGGGCGGCCCCTTAGCGTGTTGTTGGAGAAGGCTTGCAAGAATGGCGACAAACCCAAATGGATCATCTTAGGGCCATCAGCCAGGGTCAAAAAAGAGGCATTGTTAGCCGGCGCCTCTGCATTTGTGGTCCGGGGGGATCCACCAGAGGTGCTACTAAACGCCTTCCGCGACACGAGAGCGTTGTTAGCTGCGCCCACTAACGATTTATCTGTGATAACGAAGTAGGATTGATTAATGGCCAGTAACGCCTCACCCCTGGAGAAAGGCTCTTCATTTGAATTGTGGATGATCTCTTTTGTCGCTGCCGGTGCGGGATGGGCTGCTTTCATCTCTCTGCTCATCCCATCCTTCGTGACCGAATCGACCGGTAGCGCGGCCGATGCCGGTATCGTCATGGCCATCATCAGCCTGGCAGCGGTGCTGGCGCCGGTTTTGGGCGGCTTCGCCGACAAATACCGCGCCCATCGCCTGATTCTAAGCCTGGGTGTGTTGGGCATGGCTATTGGCTTCTTTATGTACTCCATCTCCGCTGAAACCCAAGCTATCTACGTTCTGGATGCCATCGTCTTAGGCATTTCCGCGGCCGCGATCAACGCCGTGGGACCAGTCTTTGTGCTGGGCGCCAACCTTTCCCAGAAATTAGAGGCCAGCCGGCTGACGGTTTTGAACCTGCTGCAACCGGTCGGCCAGGTGCTCGGTGGCGCCCTGCTGGCTGTGGCCGTGTCCGCCAAATTGGATTTCAGCTCGCGCTTCATGATCGCTTCCGTATTCATGCTGATTTGCGCTATCCTCACCTGGTTCACAACGGCCGAGCCGGCCAGGCGCATCGTGCTGCAAGAGGATAAGCCGGAAGACAAAGTCGGTAACCCGAAGAAATCGTTCGGCCTGAAGCAGGTATTGATCTCCAGCTTTGGCCTGTACCTGTTGATCATGACCCTGAGTTCGATGGGTAATAACGGCATCAACGCCCAAATCGCCAACATCCTGCCCAATGTTTACGGCATGGACCAGCAAACCACGTCGGCCATGATCTCCTTGGCCGGTCTGTTCAACATAGGCTTGTTCATCGTGGCCGGGCGTTGGATGGCCCGCTCGGGCGGTATGACGGTCCAAACCGGCGCCACCGTGATCCGCTTCATCGGCGCGCTGGGCATGGCCCTCGTGGGCATGATGGCCA
>Ga0307377_10005533_pt1 | contig 13502 bp, 26 predicted proteins | sample TR3MG_FD_202535 | JGI IMG/M metagenome (GOLD analysis project Ga0307377, IMG submission 202535) | Soil microbial communities from Risofladan, Vaasa, Finland - TR-3 | ecosystem: Environmental > Terrestrial > Soil > Coastal area > Acid sulfate soil | place: Finland: Risofladan, Vaasa | collected... | reverse complement strand
ACTTGCTCGTGAATGTATTGGGTGAGGCGGGCAACTTCTTCGTTGGTCATGATGGCTAGTGCGCGAGGTCGGAAACGGCGGCTTCGAGTGCGTCGATCACAATGAGCGGCGCAGGAATGGCGTAGTCACTGGGGGTCCCGCCAAACATGGTCGCCTGGCCGTAGGACACGAACCGGAAGCTGGTGGGCGATGGTCGGGGGACGCCGGCCCCCTGCTCGTAGGGTAGCAGCTGGGCTTGCGATTCTTGCAGCCGCTCCGCCATCCATTCGAGGGCCGTGGCGTAGATGCGGATGCGGTCCCTTAGCTCTCTTTCTGTACGCAGCTCTTGTTGGCTCTTATTTCTTGCCATGTTTTCCTATAGGGGGCGCAGTAGGTGGGCCTGGCGCGTGTGGACGTAGAATGCCGCGATGGCGACTTCGTGGGAGGCTTCGCAGTGCTGACTGCCAGCGAGCGCGTTGTAGTCAAGCACCTGACCCTTGCTGTCAGCGTGGAACACAAGGGTCTCCGGTCCGAGCCGAGGGCCCCGCCCGCGCTTGACCTTGGAGGTGATGAGGTAGTCACGGCCGACTTTCCACAGCTTGCTCCCGATATCCTCCCCATCTTCCAGGTCGACCCATGAACCCACGAGCCGTGGTTCAGCCTCACTCCTATTTCGCGCCATGGTCGACCTTCGCAGGGAAGATGGCCTCGAACTCCTCGTCAGTGAGGCGTCGCGCGAGGCTGTAAATGAGCGAGATCTTTGCCGCTGCAGCGTGCGGCACTCCGTTATGGTGAAGGCTGTCGAGAATCATGTAGGCAGCGACGCCCCCGTAGGACAGGGCTCGCACCTTTAGCTTGCGCAGCAGCCCGGACTCCACCTGTCGCACCGCCCCGGGGTCAGTACACACACACCGTTGAAAAAGGTTCCCTCCGCCAGTGTGCTGGCTGGTAACGACCCCCGGTCGATCTTTGCAGTAGGGGCAGTTTGGGTCCGGATTCTGGTAGGTGGTGAAGATGCTCATGCCATCGGCTCGTAGACGGTGATGCAAATGGGGACGCACTCAAGCTCGAACAGAATTCTCGCCTTCACCAACCCCCAGTCCAGCTGTCCCAACCCGCAGCCTAGGGCTGGGATGGCGACGGAGCCTGGCATTTTTAGGGCAATCCACTCACGAAGATTCTCGAGACCACGAGTGATGAACCTGATATCCGACGGGTCGCGCCAATGGTTCTTCGTGGCAAGGCTGAGGACAAACTTCGTCCCGAAAAGGTTTCCGGTCGGCCACTCGTAGATGTCGCCAGGCATCATCCCCTCTTCGCACCGGGCTCGATACCCACTGAACATGCGGGGATAGGCCTTTTTGAACCCGAGGGCCAGCCCCTTGCCCATGACGCCCACGCAGTTCACGGGGTTCACCAACACCTGGGATTTGGACTCGAATATGTCTCCTTGGACAAACTCAATCATTGTCGGTGTCCTCAAGGCCTAAGGAGGTGGCCACGAGCGCGCGGAGGCGGTCGATCTCCCCGACGATGGATGCGCACTGACGCGGGGAAAGCGTGACCTCGACTGCGCCCGTGTGGGCGTGCCATTCAAGGTCCTTGTGGAGCCTGTTGGTGTATCGCGGAGGTTTTTCTGGGGCGCTCATAGGAAGTCCATCGCGCACTCGCGCTCGCATCGGGAGCAACAGTTGCAGGGGTCCTGCTCATCGCCGCCGGCCTTCTCGGCGTAAGGGCAGGTGTGGGGGTATTCGCCTGGGTTTGGGGTATTTCCCTTTCGGAGCGCACTGGCGCAGTAAAATCCGTTGCAGGCATCTTTTTCTGTCTTAACGATCTTCATCTTGTGCATCCTCCCAGGGGAATCGGTTGAATTCCCAGAATTCATCTCCGACCGGTGAAATAGCGACCGCTAGTCGCGCCCTGTATATGCGGGCTCGCTCCCGCGCCTCCTCGACCAGGCGTATCAGAACGACCGAGGACACGGCCTCGGGGGAGATTGTTACTTCCGGCCGTAAAGCGAGGTTCTCAAGCTGCATGACGCGGGCCTGCAGCTTGAGAACCTCCTCAGACTTATTTCGGGCCACTAGCCCTCTACGACTTTTTCCAAGCGGTAATCAGGCCGAACATGCGAGTCGTGTTGCCCCTCGAGGGTGAGCACGAGGTAGCCGTCGCGGGAGTCCGAGTCGACCTTGAGGACTTCAACGATGTCTCCGGGGCGGGTGCGGATCTTGTTTCCGGGCTGGATGTCTCGGGCGGCGGTGAGTTGGGTCTGTGGTTGTGCGTTCATTTGTTTGTCTTTCTCATCCATAAGAGGATGGGGATTGCGATTAGAAGGAGCAGGACTGCTCGAAGTAGGCGTCTCATGACTTTCGGTAGGGTGACATCTTCCCTCAAAGTGCAGGACGCCCATCCTAGGTCAGGCCGGATTCGAACCGACGACCTACTGGCGCCTCGGTCGCTCTGACCGCTGAGCTACTGGCCTAGGGCGCCCTGCATCTGCACAGTACACGCACCCTACCCATGTGCCAAGGGGGTGTCTGTAGCAAACTTCAACGAACGAGATCGTTGGCGGCCGGCAGCGGCGATAGCCACTTGCGGCGCATGGGCAGGCGGTCTGTCTTCCACCACAGCAACACCCTGGTGCAGTCGCCTCGAAGTATCCGTCTGGCCTCTTCCTCGTAGTCGTAGAACCTCGGGCAGTCCGAGTTCCGGCAGTAGCGCCAGCGCGGGACTCGGTGGTGCACGTGGCCAGTGACCGGTCCGAATGCCGATGCGAATCCTGGCAGTGCTTCCAGCGTGATGTCGCGCATCACCTGCCGCGCCTTCGACTCTACTTCCTCGTCAAAGGTCGGTCCGTACTGCGCTCCACAGGTCTTGCACGCAAAAGGCCGCGCGATGCGCGGCCAGAGGGTCCATTGCTTCTCGAGCGGGACGGGTGGCACGCGTCAGTGTACCTGCTCGCCACCCTCTCGGTCGCACTCGTCACACATGTCGTGCCAGCCTGGGGGCGGGAGGTCTTTCTCCATGAATTCCTGGTGAAGCAGCCCGAGCAGGTTGGAGTTCTGCACCACCATGGCGATTCGGTTCCAGTCAAAGGGCGCCTTCTTCTTTTCGGCGGCGGCATCGCGGAGCCACATTCGGTAAAGGAGGGGCGGCATCGCTGCTCCCCAGACTGCGCCAATCGCCATTGACTTGGCCGCTATCGAAAGGCGTTCTTTGAGGCTGATTTTCCGCGTCGAGGATGACATCGGAGGGATTGTACCACCGCCAGCCCAGACTTTGACCTAGGGTTGGGACGCAATGACGCTATCGAGCGTCTTGAGCGTGTCCGGGCCGGGGAGTCCATCAACAGGGCTGAGGCCATGGTCATCCTGGAAGCCCTCGAGCGCAAGGGCCGTCGCATCGTTCCAAGTCCCGTACGCGCTCTCGAGGTAATATCCCAGCCACGCGAGATCGTATTGCAGCGCCTGCATGTCCTCGCGTGAAAAGGCACCAAACCCCGACGTTCCGCCATCACAGTGGTCGGGTGAGGAGTTTTCGTTGGAGGACACTTGGTCCGAGCTGCCTTCGGAAAGGAGAAATAGGCTGGCGGCGACCAGGGCGGGCAGAAGGCTTGGCATGCCTAGAGCAGTCCTGACAGGACGTCTCGCCACACAGCAGCATTTGCCGCCGCGAGGCGGTGCGCGCCGGCGTCGACAGGGTGAAAGTAGACCGGTAGGCCTCGATTAGCCATCTCCTCGTAGTACGCGCCGCCCGCCTCAAAGCTATTGTCGAGGCGACCGTGGACGGCATGCACGGGGACGCCGGGCTCGATGTCCCAAAGGGAGTTGTTACGGGTAGCCGCCACAGGGACGGATGCGGAGATGAGGTGTGGGAACTGGGTGGCAAAGTCGAGCGCCACGAACCCGCCCATGGAATGACCCGTCATCACTGGCTTCCCTGACGTGGGGCGGCACTGCGCAATGAGGCCAACAAACCCGGAAAGTCTTTCGCTGGCCTCTTGGAGGTTCGCGTTCGAGTACGCTGGCCACCAAGCTCTTTCGGACGCTGACCCCTTTTCGTAAAAACCGTTCGGGAGGATGACCCGTGCAGGGACATCGAGGTCTTTGAGCCACTTGACGTGCGCCGTCTTGTCGTAACCCAGCCCGTGGAGGCTGACGATCATCGGCAGGGTCGCGTTCGGATCGGCACCGGCGGTGACGAACTCATCGTAGTTGACGCCATCTAGGTCTCCCCCGCTAGAGGTGATGGCCTGGCACGCTGGGCTGGGTGCCTTACCTTTACGGGAGAGCAGGAGAGCTGCGGCGACTGCCGCCAGGATGGGGACGATGCTCATGCTAATACCCGTTCCAGAACTTTCCACCGGGGGTGTAGATGCCGACACCATCAAGGCAGGAGCCAGATGCATAGCACTCGAGCGCTCTGTCTGGCGACTTCCATCGCGCGTTGATGTACGAGAGCATGCCCACGGCCTCATTCCATGGGTCGCCGATGCCTGCCCGGCCGTCTGGGTAGTGGCTGTCGACGGTCACGAGTATCAGCTGGCCAATCCCGGTCGCACCGCGCCCCTTTGGGGGGTCTCCGCCCGCGCGTAAGTGGTTCCAGATGGCTGGCCATTGGTCACGATTTTCCGGTTTGGCGATGTCTTCGCCGAACTCGAAGTTCGGAATGCCGACCCATCCGCCATTGGACTCCTTGGTCAGGAGCTTTTGGAGAGAGTAGCTGCGCGCCCAGGACTTCGGGACGCCGAGATGGACGGCGGCGGCTTCGAACAGCTCAATCTGCTCGGCACTCCCCGGCGGGTAGACCTCGAGGTTGAATCGGCTGGAACGCCCCTTTTTTCTCTTGCCCAGTAAAAGGGGCACGAGCAGGAGCAGTCCGAAAATCGGGTCCATGCCCGAGTGTATCAGGTGTAGGTCGAGGACTGGAAGCGGGCGATGTAGTCGGAGACCACCTTGAGGAAGTCGACGACGGCCTGCGTGCGCTTGAGGTCTTTGATGGGGACCGGGATGCGCTCTGGGCCCACAAGGACCTTCTGTGTTTCAACAAAGCGCTTGAAGGCAAGCGCGCCCGACCCCTCGATCTTCTTCATGTGCGCTTCGTCGTCAATAGAATTGCCCAGTAAGTTGTAGTGGACGAGCGACATGATGCTAACCCCAGCGGTGGCAGCAGCAGCCACGGGCACCGCCACCGGAAGCGCAGGCATCAGGTATAAACCCACGTATAGGAGCCCAATACTGCTTCCTACATGGGCGATATCCGCAAAGGCGTCTGCAAAATAGTCGTAAGCGGACTTATCAACTGTGAACTCTGGTGCGCCATCCGACTTCGTGGCTAGCCAACCCGAGGTCCGGCGCCCGTTGAGCCACTTGTCCAAGGTGGCGTAGCGCCAGGTCGCCCCGATATCGAAGTCAGAGAGGGTGGCGTTGAAGACGACCTCGTTGGCAGATCCAAAGGGCGGTACCGCTTTCAGCTCTGCTTCGGAGTAGGCCTGGCCCGAACCCGAGCCCGAGCCCCCGCTGCCACTGTCACCGCTGCTGGAGCCGGTCATCTGATTGAGCTTGGCCTGGGTCATCGGCCCCGGCTTACCGTCAGCCTCGAGCCCGACGGTCCCCTGAAAGGTCTTGACGGCATTGAAGGTGTTTCCGCCCGCTTTCCATTTTCCGTCAACGGCGCCCGGGTTGAATCCCAGGGTCAAAAGCTGCTCCTGAATGACCTTCATCTTCGCAATCGAGACGTTGGAGTATCCTGAGGAGCCGGTCGAGCCACCGCTGCCACCGCTACCACCGCTGCCGGCGGGCCCGCCCCCGACGTCAGCCTCGCTGCCCTCATCAATCGTGGTAGGGGCCGACTTCTTTTTCCCCTTCAAAAGGAGAAGGGCGCCAATGCCAAGGATAATGGGAAGGGGGCTCGATGCCATGCCCGAGTGTATCAGCTGTAGGTCGAGGCTTGGAAGCGGACGATGTACGCGCCAACAACACCCAGAAAGTCGGTCACAGCCTTGGTGCGGACCAAGTCAGCAATAAGGACCTTGGACCTGTTGGGGCCGACGAGGACATAGTTGGTCTCCGTAAAGCGCAAAAGCGCGAGGGCCCCGGTCTGCTTGATGTACGACTCTTTTTCGGCGCTCATGTCGTGGTCGAAGTACTTGGCGCCGGCATAGCCGAGGGCTGCAGTAGTCACGACGGCGGCGGTGCCAATGGGCGAGGCGACCAGGATGCCCTTGAGGAAGAGCAGACTCATGGCCGAAAGCCCGAGTGTCGCGCCAAGTCCTGTAGCTGCGACGTCACGGAGCCCGCTGAGCGCCTCTTCGAGGAACGATTCTTGACTGCGCTGGTCCGACGAGGCGTAGTAGGAGGGAGCCTCGTTCGATTTGGTCTCCAGCCATCCATCAAGTCGCCGCACATTGAGCCACTTGTCCAATGTGGCGTATCGCCAGCTCGCCCCGACAGCAAACTCCGAGAGCGCCGCGTTGAATACCACCTCGTTGGAGGCCTTGAACGGCGGAAGCGTCATGATGGCGTCAATCTCCGCGTCGCTGGCACCGCTGGCGGGGGCGTCAGGCACCGGTGCGCCGCCCGAGACAGTCCCGTCTTGGTGGGTGTTTGTCACCGGGGTTGGCCCTTCCCACGATTTTTCATCCCCAGTAGTAGCCTTCTTGCTGCTTTTGCTTTTCATGACAAGCAAAGCGCCACCGGCGAGGAGAAGGGGCAAAGGACTCTTCATGGCGACAGTGTACCAGCAGGAGGGTCCTGCTGGTAGTCGGCCGGCAAAATGTGAAAAGCTTGGATGCCGGCGCTGAGCAGCGCCTCTTAGCAGCCTGTTTCCGTGCGGTATCAGGTCATCTCGGTCTTGAGGACCTTGATGACCCCCTCGAGTCGCTCGGCGAGCTTCGCAATGCGTCCGTTTGCCGAAGGCGTCGTCGTAGCGGGGTCGCTTCGGAAGAACCAAATGCTGCTCTCAGTATCGGGGGTCGTAGCCATCACCGCACCGATGTACCGCCCGTCGTTATTGAGCGTCCGCTGGTCCTGGTAGATGTCGTAGCCGTAGGCGAAATCTACGGCGTTCTCCGACCCGCTCGCGCGCTCTTGCTCGACCAAAAGCATGGGCTTTTTGAAGTCCGGGTGCTTGGTGATCTCCATCAGTTTCGTATCGATGACGAACAAGGACGTGTCTTCGGCGGGCACTAGATCGGGCAGTGGAGCCGGGGTTGGCTTGGGCTGAGGCTGGGGGTCGGACTCGTTGGCGGCAATGACCTCTAGCAGGATGGCCTGGGTCTGAGGGCCAGGGCGACCGTCAATCTGAAGTCCGTAGACGGACTGAAAGTTCCGAGTAGCGTTGTAAGTCTTGCCGCCGCGGACCCAAATGCCGTCAATCACGCCGGGGTCGAAACCGGTCTGATTGAGTTGCTTTTGGATGTCCATCATCTTGGCCATGTTGACATCGGCGTATCCCGATGGCCCCGAGTAATCGTTGGGCGTAATCGGTGGCTCGATGAAGGTGCCCTCGATGACGGAGGTGAGCGTCTCACGGGTAATGGGCCCCGGCTTTCCGTCAACCTGGAGGTCGTAGTCGTACTGGAAGGACTTGACGGCACCAAAAGTGGTACCGCCAGACTTCCAGAGGCCGTCAATCTTGCCGGGCTCGTAGCCTAGCTGGGTGAGCTGAGCCTGGATGGTCATCATCCCGCTGCGAGTCACCCCGGAGTAGCCCGACGGGCCCGTGGTGGGCGCGGTCGGCTTCGGCGCGCTGGGCGTACTGAGGTCGTTTGGCGGGGGCAAGCTGTTGGTGCTGCCCTTATCGACGTCATCCAGGGTCTTGGGGACCTTCTGGTCGTCGGCGGGCTCAGTGCCAGGCTTGGTGTCGTCCGCCGCCGCAGGGGCCTTCTCGTCCGTCTTGGGCGCATCCTTCTTTTTCCCCTTCAAAAGGAAAAGGGCGCCAATTCCAAGGAGAATGGGAAGGGGGTTGGTGGCCATGCCCCGAGTGTACCAGGGGTCTGGAGCAAGGTCTTCTACTCGTCGATTTTGGTCGGGGGCGCCGTCTCGCGCTCTAATGAGAGGCGACCGCGCGTGGTGGCCCTGCATGCCTTTCGGTGAAGCATTCCAGCCAGGTGCATGATGGCCGGGATACCTAGGATGCATGCCGCGACTGCCCATGGGACCGCACTTGGGTCGGCCGTCACAAAATTGACACGGGCGAACATAGCTATGGTTGGGAACATCGACCAGCTGATGATGACTGCCGCTACCACCATATCCTCTGTGACAGATTCCTCGTCACTTTCCCACTGTAGGGAGACACCCCTTCTGAACGAGGCCCAAGTTCCAGGCGTACGTCGGTAGTCAGTGTCCTTTGGTTCAGGTCGGTAGCTCATCGGTCTTAGTACTCCGAACAAGCGACGAAGCCGACGCCGAAGGCCTCTGCAGCACGGAGCATGCTCCATTCCTCATCATTGTCCGGGTGGTTGAACGAAAGCAGCCTGGCCTCTTGGGACGTAAGGCGGGATACATCAAGGTCCGCTATGTCGGCGTCGCTAATTCCCTCCGTTTGGAGCTGCTTGAAGTGCGAGGCAAGAGCGTGAGCCGTGGATTTCTCGTAGTACCAATACTCCGCCCCGCAGTAGATCTGGTAGACGCTCAAGGATTCGTCGTGGGCCAAAAGGGGAAGGGCGACCTGTGGTTTTTCACTTTGATTTCGTGCCATGTTTTTCCTAGTGCCCAGAGCAGTAGATGAGTCCGGCGCCATGCTGAGCGCAGTCGTATAGGTTCGCGCAAGAGGATCCGTGCTCTTCACACGCCATGCTCACCTCCCTTGCACCGTCCGCGTCAAATCGGCTTATCGTCAGGTAGGTGAGGCTGAATTCCTCTACTCCTTCGATGTCCATCTGCTCCATGTGAAGGCGGAAGGCCTGATTCATGCTCGTGGCCGAATAGAAGTAGTCCTCGCCGTCGAAAATCTTGTAGACATGATGCTCTCGGACTGCAAGACCGAGGGGGAGGGGCTCGTCGAGAAGACCGGCCTCTAAGCGGGCGACGAGGTCTGAGCCACCCTCTAGCAGGCTAGCGACGAAGTCGGGGCCTTCTGGGACCGTACTGGTTTTTTCACTTTTGTTGCGTGCCATGTCTAAATCTTCCCTCGGAGGACTTGCTTATCGAGCTTCGCCTGTAGTCGAGCCCTTCGTTTAGCTCGCTCACGGGCGTCGTCCCACTGCTTCTGGGTAATCTCGATCTCCCTGGCAGCCTTCCGGTCTGCCACTAACGCCCGCACCCTCGCCCGGAGGGCGGAAAGCCTGTCCTTTGAGGCCTCAGACCTCTCCTCAGCGTAGGGATGGGGTTCTTTTTCGCTTCTGTTTCGTGCCATGAGTGTCTACTAGACCTTGTCGCCCCACTTGTTTAGCCATGCTGCGGCGTCAATCCTGTCCTGCTCGTGGCGACCTTGGAGCTGGCGGTAGACGTGAGGCTCAGCCTCTCTGAGCGCCGCCTCAGCCCGCGCGGACTCGCAGTACAGGCCGATGAAGTAGTCGACCAGGGCATCGTCACCCTCATCGTAGTGCTCGCCGCCGATGGCGTCGGACAGCTTCGCTGTGAAGGCCTGCGCTTGCTCTTGGGTCAACCCGACCAAAGCCCATGAGATGGATGTGCCCAGGGCCTCTTCGGCCCTTTGTTCAAGTTCGTTTAGCTTCATCGCTCGTCCTCATTGGAGGAGTAGAGCAGCGCTCGCGCGGCCACCTGCTCCCATTCGGGCCAGGCGGACACCCACTCCTCCAGCTCCTTGATGGCTCGCTCGGCCTTTTCGGCCCGTTGCAGCGCCGCGTCCAGTACAGCGTCCTGCGCGGAGACCTCAGACTCGAGGCAGACGATGTCGACCTCGAGGTCGTCCCGAGCCCTGCCTTCCGCCTTGAGTTCTCTGATTAGCTCCAGGCGGCCATCTGCAGTCCGGGCCCGCTCTAGGCGTCGGACTGCTTTGAGTAGGCTCGATGCCTCCTCACGCTCATCCCACACGCCGTGGCAATAGCCGTTTGGCGAACAGACAGGCACCCCCTTCTTCTTATGGTAAGGGTGCATCTCGAACTGCACGCGGCAGATAGGGCAGGTCGACAGGCTGTCGCTACTTGGCATCGCCATCCCCCCGTGTGAGGGCTTCGACCTCGAGGTCATCCCACGGAAAGAGCCCATCTGGGCAACCTCTCTTGTGCCTGCCAACCCGGTAGATGGGGTCGGTAATGGCGACATTGCAGACGGCGCACTTCAAGCCGTGTCCCGGCCAGTCATCCGGTACTGCGCGACCGGCCTTACTTTTCATCGTCGGCAGCCTTGTCCGAGAGGTGCTTGGTCGCATGCGCTGTGAGCCAAACGGCCAGCTTGATCTGCGCCTCGGGACTCAGAACCGCAGGGTTGTGATAATCGGTCGTATTGAGGTGGAGCACGCCGTTGTCTCGCTCCCGAAAGCTGAGATTGACGCCCGGTGGGCCCTCGATGGGGCGCCCGAGGGGTACAGTTCGCCTACCCATTAGTTCGTTCCTTCTTGGTTCATGTTCGTCTTTCGTAGGGCGTAGACCACTGGGCAATCTCGGTGCGCACCGCGGACTCCGAGGCGTGAGCGTCCTCGGGCATGTTCAGCTCGATAAGCGTAAGGCACTCAAGTACCGCGCCCTGCATCCATGCGACGGCAGCCCACTCGTGCCCCCACAGGGCGTAGTACCTCGGAGTGAACCCGTGCTCCTCGCAGGTGCTCCAGTCACCTGTACGGACCCCGCAAGTCGTGCACCGCATCTCCATCCCACTAGGCCTGGGCCTAGTGGGCCTAGTGGGCGCTAGGATCCTTGGGGCACGACCACCCGTCTGCACTTCGTGCAGCGGCGCCTGTTGTTCAGACCTGTTACGAGCCACTCCCTTCAGTTAGCACGCCCTCTACACCCACCGCAAGGCACCTGATAGCGCAAAAAAGGAGCAGCCGCTGAAAAAACAGCAACTGCTCCTGAGGGCGGGCCCTAGTCGGCCGACGAGTAGGGGTTGACGCGCCCTGACCGAAGGGCGAAAATGGGGGATGCCACACCCAGGCCCATCAGTTCCGTCAGCGCCAACTTACCCACCCATTAAACCGCCAAAACTAGGAGAAGAGGACTATCGCGTAATGTCGATGCTCCCAATCTTTGCTAAGGGAGCGGCGAAATTCTATGGATATGCACCAACATTTTCTGCCGCCCTCGCAGGCATGGACGAGGTCTTCAGATGGTGGTGCGCCAACGGGATACTTCTCGGCAACGAGCCTGACCTTAAGGATGTGGCTGTGGATGTGGCGATCGAGATCGCCTTGCAGGTGGGTTACGAACAGAGCGACATCAACGCGCACCTGCCGGTAATGCTGCAAAAATGGGCGAGCGTTCCCTGCAAGAACCCATCTTTTGGTCGGGGGACGACCCCCCGTGCTACGAAGAACGACAGGATCAACAAGATCAAGAGCCCCCAGGCATGCAACGCGGCGGGCTACGTCTGGAACCCAGGCTGGAATGCTTGCGTCCCAGTTGAGGCTGAGGGGCAAAGCCAGCCGGTCCAACGCCGGGTGGGCTCGTCTGCCTACCGCTTTTCGGGCCCGCAGGGTCTGGCTAGCGACCGTTGTGGGCCCGGCTGCTTCCAGGTCCCCCGCACGGGAGGTGGCTACCACTGCTTTTGCGACCTAGAGCAGCAGAAGCGGGTGGGCCTGAAGACCGCACAGGCAGCCGGGTCCCGCACCAGCGGCGGTCGTGCTAGGCAAAGCCAGCCGGTCCAGCGTCGATTCTCGAGCTACAGACGATAGAGGAAACAGGCGAAGTCCGACTTTAACGCAGGAAAGCCATCTGGAACCGGCGCACACCTTTTGGTGAGGCTCGTTCCTAGATGGCTTTTCTGCGTGTGGTACTAGGCGTTGGTCTTGGGGATGTGCTCAGCCACCAAGGTCGACGCCGTAGTCCGCCAGGTCGTACTTCTGGGCGATCATTGACATCATGTTGCCAATGGCCAGGTGGATGCCTGGGTACTTGAACTTGAAGTCGTCGATAGCCTTTGTGTAGCCGTCGTATTCAGCTCCCTGATTTTTCCCCCACCACCGATCGTAGGAGGGGTATGACTTCTCTAGATCGCTAAGCGGGATGTCGCATAGGGCGGTGTGCTTCCAGAAGTTCCCGGCGACTAACGACAAGGCGATCTCTTCCAGTTCGACACCTTTTTCGAGGCAGACCTTGATCTTCTCATCGTGCCTACTCCACCACTGCTCATCTAAGCGGCCTCGAGCCATGACTGGGTGCAAAACTCCCGATGGCACCCCGAATTGTTCGAACACCTTCACTTCGGGTACTGCGGTAGCGTCGAGGTACATCATTTGACGAGTATATGCGAAGACGACCCCCAGGCCCTCCGCAGTGCGCGCTGGTCCCAGACCCATGTACTGGGGTAGCCATGGTGTCATGCCTTGCCCAGCCCATGATTCTAGAGATTTTAGATTCTGTATGGAATCCAACGAAAACGCGATCCTCTGACCTGTGAGGAAGTAGGCGTAGTCCAGAGCAAGCTTCTTAATTCGATCCTCGATGACCAAGAAAGGTTCGGCAACAGCAATCGGCGGGAAGAGCCACTGCGCCGTGCTTGGAAGCATGGCGTCCAGCTTTGCCTCGTACTGCTGCACCCGGCCCGCCATGGGGACTGATAGGGACGAGATGAGTTCAGTGTAGGATTCGACTTCTGCATTATAGGAGGTCGAATCGGGGGTTGCAGGTGTCACCGATGCACCAAAATGCCTGATGATAAAGGTTTCGGCGATCTCGATGGCGTTCTCGCCTTCGACCTCCAGCAGGGTGGTGATGGCGACAAAGGACCCCATCGCCATTACCCAGCGAAGCCATAGGGGGCCATCCTTGATGATTTGGCGAAGATCTTGACCCTCCAGGGGTACGATAGGGCAGCCCTTCGACTGTAAAAAGGCGTCAGCAAGATCCCACGCTAGCTGGATCCGGTCGCCCTCGGTGTCCCGGAGCTGTTTCTGGGCCATTTTCAGGTCTTCATCACCTGTGTCCTGGTCCCAGAGCGTAACCTCGAGGTCTTTGTACAGAACGCTCGCGCTGTTGAACTCCTGTCTCAGCGCGAGCGGGGCGCTATCGGAGAGGAAAGACCTCATCAGATCAGCTGCGGCTTGCGGGTACCCACCCTTCTCAATGTTCTTTTCTTGTAAAAAGGACTTCGGGCTGCAGCTGGACGCCACAGTCTTTGAGCTGCTCGCTGGCTTGCGCTTAGATAGGGCCTTGAGGCCAAGCGCTCCGGCAATGAGCAGGATTGGTAGTGGTATAGCCATCGCAGGTCCAACTGTACCAGTAGGCTCTACTGGCCGTCGAGCCTACTGGCTTTTCCGCGTGAGTACTAAGCGGTGGTCTTGGGGATGTGCTCGTTGAGCAGGTCCCGCAGGGTCGCATCGAGGTGGCTGATGTTCTCAGCTACCATCTCGTGGGGCACACCGGCAGCCGTGACGATGACTGGGAGGCCTTGGGTGTCGGT
>Ga0307377_10005531_pt1 | contig 13505 bp, 19 predicted proteins | sample TR3MG_FD_202535 | JGI IMG/M metagenome (GOLD analysis project Ga0307377, IMG submission 202535) | Soil microbial communities from Risofladan, Vaasa, Finland - TR-3 | ecosystem: Environmental > Terrestrial > Soil > Coastal area > Acid sulfate soil | place: Finland: Risofladan, Vaasa | collected... | reverse complement strand
CAGAAGTAGCGAAAAAGCTGGCATTCTATGAACCGACCTTGAAGACGTATACGAAGGAACGATTGGAAGCACTTGGAGAGGAGTTAAACCATTTGACGGCAGCAGCACAAGCGCAGATAGAAGGAACCATCACGCAGGCCACGGAAATGGCGGGAGCCGCTTCGTACACTGCGCAGAATGATATCCTCTCCTTTGATGGGCGGGTTCCTAATTTCAATCCCGTTGCCCTCTCGGCAACCCAGCTCCATGCAATGGTAACGGAAACGCCGATCGGGGGACGGTTGCTGAATGACTGGGTGGGACGTACCTTTGACACGAATATTCAGGATAGCATCAAATCAGAACTGCTGACAGGAATGATGAAGGGTGAAAGTTACCGGGATATGACCAAGCGGTTTACGGACAAGGCGTTTGATGGGCTGGCGAATGATATGGAAGGGCTGACCAAGACATATGTTCAGTCCGCCAATGTCCGGGCGATGGATGATGTGATGAAAGCCAATTCCGATATAGTAAAGGGTTGGAAATGGAATTCGTCATATAATAACAGAACGTGTATGGAATGTATGTCGCTTGATGCTCGGGATGAAGTGTATCCGATAGGACAGGGGCCGGAGATGCCCGCTCATTCGCGATGTCATTGCTTTAAGGAAATGGAAACTCTGACCTTCCGGGAAATGGGAATTGATGTTGACGAGATGGAGAAGGCATACAAGCCCTATACCGTTCGCGGCACAGTCGATCCGGTGACGGGTGTAGTTACTCCCGGCAAGATTGGCGTTGGTGGGGGACGGATAATCGACACGGGAAGGTTCCTTGGGACGTATGAAGATTTCCTCAAGTTGCAGCCGGAAATGGTGCAGCGGCAGATCCTGGGGCCGGGCAGATTAGAATTATGGAAGTCCGGGAAGGTAGCGTTAAAGGATTTTGCTGATAAGAATGGGAATATATATTTGCTGAAGGAATTACAAAAGACAGTACATTGATTTGAAGTTTTAAAGCAGTAAAAAATAAACCACAAAGGAGAAAAACAATGTTGACAGCGAGTTACAAACAGGAATCCGAGATTCCCGAAAATGTAAAAGAGCATTACGAGCAGAAGGATGGCATGTGGGTGCTACAGGGATTCGTCCCGAAGTCGAAGTTAGACGAGTTCAGAGACAATAACCGGAACCTCGCAAGAGAAAAAGAGGCCCTGCAAACGCAGCTTCTCCAGTTCAAGGACATTGACCCTACCAAGTACGCGGAGGCGGTCGAAAAGCTTCAGGCACTGGAAAATGATCGCCTTGCCGAAGCGGGCGAATGGAAAGTCTTGAAGGCAAATCTGGAACAGCAGCACGCCGAGTCTATTAAAAAGACAAAGGCGGAGACAGCGAAGGTTCAGGAAGGGTGGGACAAGGAACGCATTTCAAATCAAACCGCAATGATCGTAATGCGACATGCCATACCGGCAGAAGGCAATATGAAGTATGTACAGGCAGACATTTTGGAAAAGGCAGTACTTGATCCGGAAACAAAAGAAGTCATTTTCCTGGATAAGGCAGGATTGAAAATTCTGAACGCAGCAGGGGATGCTCCTTTGGGTTTAGAGGAATTTCTGACTAAAACATATATTCCCTCTTCCAAATTGTTCTTGAAGTCTGAAGGCGCCGGAGCGCTGGGCGGACAAGGTATTCAAATGTTGACCCCGAATACGGTTGCATTTGATAGTGTTTCAGGACAGGATATTTCCGGAAAGATGATTGAAGATCTGGCGTCCGGGAAAATAAAAACGGTTTAACGTTTTAGTATAGACGGCATTGGTAGCCTCCTGGCCGAAGTTAGGTTGGCGAGTTCCCGCAGGAACTTTGAAAATAATCAATTTTCCATTGGGGATTGACCCAATTTAACTAAGACAGGAGGTTATTACAATGGCTGGAGAAAATACCTTAACTGCAATATTGGTTCAGATTTTGGCGAAAGGGATGATGACTCTGCGTCAGCAGGTTCTCATGACCCGGCTCGTCAACACTGATTATTCCCTTGAAGCAAAGAAAAAGGGATACACAATCGACATTCCTTTGTCGAGTGCAATCACTGCGGGTGATGTAACCCCGGCGGCAACGCCTTCGGTCGCAACCGCCCTTACTCCCACCACAGCGCAGATCACTCTGTCCAACTGGATGCATGCAGGGTTTAACCTGAATGATGCAGAGGTTGGTCGGATTCGCGCTAATCAGGATTTCGTTCCGCTTCAGATGGCAGAGGCTTTTAAGTCACTCGCCAATGAAATCAATGACAGCGTGCTCGATACCTATACCGGCATTTATGGTTTTGTCGGGACGGGTGGCACGACTCCTTTTGGTGCCGGCGTGGAAGTCGCATCCGCTACCAATCTGAGAAAAACTCTTCATCAGCAACTGTGCCCCAGAACCGATCGTCGGGCTGTTCTTAATTTCGATGCAGAAGCAGCTGCGCTGAACCTGGCGCCGTTCTCTGATGCAGAGAAAAGAGGAACACCGGAAACAAAGACAACCGGTGAACTCGGCAGAATCTTCGGTTTTAACTGGTTTGGTGAGGATGCAATCCAGACACATACCGCTGGAACAGCGTCAACAATCGCAACAGATGACGCTGGATATGCCATAGGCGTTAACTCAATCACAATGACCTACGGAACAGCGGGTACTGGTATGCTGGTTGGTGATGTGTTCACAATCGCCGGAGATGATCAGACTTATGTAGTTTCAGCTACGAAGGCAACCGCAGGCGCAGTAACATTTACTCCCGGCCTGAAGGTAGCCCTTGATGCAGCAGTTCATGTTGTGACGCCGAAAGGGGATCACGTAGTCAATATTGGTTTCCACCGCGACGCTTTTGGCCTGGCCATGCGCGCACCGGATGCGGGAATCAAGGAACTGATGGGACAGACCCTCGGTGGCAATGTGATGGGTTCCGTTACCCTTTCCGATCCGGTTTCTCAGCTGGTCATGCGTCTTGAACTCATTCGTGGGTACAAGATGACGATCTGGGATGTGGATTGTTTGTGGGGGACGTCCCTCGTGAGTGCAGCGCGTGCTTGCCGGCTGGCTGGTTAACAATAAAAAGGGGGTGGGGAAATAGGTCTCCACTCCTTAGAAAGGAGGCATATTATGGGGACACTTCCCACAGTAAGAATTCAAACAGATTCAAAGTCAGGATTTGTTGTTATAAATGAATCCGATTTTGATAGGCGTGTTCATGAGTTATATAAGGAGTCCAAGACGGCAAAAGAACCTAAAACAAAGGAAGCTGAAGCCGAAGTTGAAGCTGAAGCCGAAGTTGAAGCTGAAGCCGAAGTTGAAGCTGAAGCCGAAGTTGAAGCTGAAGCACCGGAAGAAGAAAAGAAAGTAGTTCGGACAAAAAAGAAATAACCTATTAAAGAAAGTGAAGGAGGTTTTATGACATGAAGATGAAACGATTTTTAATTCCTTTCATTCTGGCAACGGCTTTAATTGTCGGATTGATGGGTTTCCAGTATTTGGGTGCGGCAACATATACACAGCCGCTTTACAGCACCACTCAGAGCACCAATTACGACAAGGACGCGGCTAATCGGCATAATGGGGGCATGGTATATTATGTTGATGGGAATAAGGTGACTGCCGGAGATGGTCTTTCCTGGGCCAACGCCTATAATACGCTGACCGCTGCAATGGCCGCTAGTCATGCAAATATTGCTTTGTCTGCAAACAGGGCATGGGCGGCGCGGAATGTTATTTATGTGCGTGGAGATGAACTTGTCGAAGATTTTACCAAGTTAGCACAGAAAACAGACATTATCGGAGTTGGTAGCAATTCCGCGTATAGTAAAGCCGGTATTACGGGATCGTGGATAATTCCGGATACCGTAAACTATATGGGTTGCCGATTCTATAATATAATGTTCACTGATGCCGGTGCTACGGCGATATTCGACCTTGATACGCAATCTGGGATTGAATTTCATGATTGTTTATTTGATTCAGGAGATACAACTACAATCGCAATACAAATGGAAGAAAGTAGTTTTATTAAAATTGTAAATTGCGAATTTTCTCGCGTATCCGCTACAAAAGGTTTTTCAGCTTCTGCTATAAAAGTTGTAGATGATACAAACGCGATTTATGGTATTGTGATTGAAGGCAATAAAATTCAGACAGCCGGAATCGGGATTGATTGGGATGAAACGGAAGCATATAATGTTTGGATAACTGGCAATAACATTTATGCTGCGGGACTCCCGATTGATGATCAGAGTGCCACCATTTGCGTAACTAATAATTTCCTTATTTCTGATACTGACCTGGATACATCCGCTACTTATACTGATCACATGACTGAAAAGCTTGCGGCCGGAAATTACGTATCCGGTAGTGGCACCGAATGGGATACATTCCCGTTCTTGCAAGTTGCAGACTAATTTTCAATTGTTGATTTGAAATCCTGGGCAGGGAAATAAACCGCCCTGCCCATTTTTAAAAGGAGAATGACAATGAAAAAATTATTGATTGCAGTAGTTTTATTGGTGGTGATGGGATTCGCGGGATTTGCTTTCGCGGCGGAGAAGCCAATAACTTTTGCGTGGGAGCAGGCAGGCACTGATCTGGCGACGATGGACAAGTGGACGCTGTATTACTCGGAAACCGCAGGTGGCGCGTATCTGAAACTGGTTGACATCCCCTATGTGTCAGAAGAGGCCACGTATTCGCATACAGAGCCGATTACCCTTGTCAATGCCGGAGAAGAGAGGACCATTTATTTTGTGCTTACGGCAAGCGATAAGAGCGGGAATGAATCGGGATATTCAAACGAAGTGAATGCCTTAATAGACTTCAAGGCTCCCGGTAGTCCGTTCTCGTTTAAGATTGTCGTGGTCCCGTGATGTATTTACTGGCTAGCAGTAGTACTGTTTTGGATCTGGTCTCTGTGCCGGATCGGCGCGAGACGGGTGCCGAAGTGTATGAGGTAGAATAAATGCAGTGGGTATTCAAGGTAGGATACAAAAAACTTGTCCCTGATCTGACAGAAAGATTGAAATACTGGTCTGACTGTCAGCTCGTGGACATACGCCCGTCTGGATTCTACCCTGCAAAGTCCGGCAAGCACTTCTGCATTGTTGAAGATGGTAAGGATTACTGGAAAGTCAGGGGTACTGTCGACTGGAAATCCACACAAAAAAGCGTCTATGACCTGAAGAAATATCTCTATGTTGCCGATGCGAATGGTCGATATCCCTGGGATAAGGGATATAATGAGAATACTGTCCCTGCAAGAAAACGGGATTTCTTCCTTGATTTTAAGTCCCTGCTCGATTCAAAACTGATTCTTCCTAGTCAGTTCGACCAGATTTATGACAAATCACGGGAAGGTATCATCACCATTGACCGAGATATTACGCAACTACTCATCCATGAAGATGCTAAGACTCGCCTGCAATCCATCTATTCAGAGAAAACCGGAACGATAGCACAGGACGGCGCAGGTGCAGGTACAGGCGGTGGATTTACCATCGGGGCCGCTGGAGATTATGCAACGTGGACATTATTTGAAGCGGCTATAGCGGCACAACTCACAGGGGATTTGCATGGACTCGGATTAGATGAAGAAACGGCGATAACCGGGAATGTTATTTTTGATACTGATACAAACACCCACACCCTATATTTAACGGCAGAAGCAGGATGTGAACATAACGGGGGAGCCTATGGTAATGGGGCGAGAATAGATTTTGGGACAAATGATCGACTCTCTTTCGATGAAACCAACGATGGGGATTTGGATGATGTCGAAATATCGAATTTGGCCCTAAGTGTCTTTGGGTCTGAAAATAGAGGGGTTTATTTTGTCGATGGAGGGAATAGCGGATTATTTACCGCTAACCGGATACTTATAGGGGGGGATGCAGATAGTGTACTGGGTATATTCGCTGATGATGAATGCGCCAATGCAAGGATAACCAACAATATATGTTACGGAATCGGTAAAACTAGCGGAAGTGTCGGTATTAGGATTGACACTATATCAGAAGGTCAGTCCATGTATGTTGCCAATAACACATGCTGTAAGTGTTTTGATAATTTTAGACAAAATGCAGTTTCAATGGCTGGGACTTTTACATTTAAGAATAATATTGCCCAGGCAGATTCCGGATTCAATGATTATACAGACAATGGTGGGGGTTTCGGCACCCACGGTAACAACATCTCCGAAGATGCTACCTCACCCGATGCGGCATATCGGAGCAAAGACCTTCACACAAATTCCATTTTTCTTAATTACGCGGGCAATGACTACCGCCTTGACCCCGCTGGAGACGTAACGAATCTTGCTATAGTGGATGATGGGGAAGATCTGTCAGGTACATTCACAGACGACATAGAAGGACAGACCCGCTCAACCTGGTACATCGGGGCGAGTGAAATAGTGGCGGCGGGGGGTGAAAACTACGAGAAAAACTTCGGTGACACCATAAATCTTTCAGACGGATATGCCGGAAGTTTTGGTCTCAATAAAGCAGATGCGATTTCACTTTCTGATGGGATTGCAAGAATGCCGGGACTCAACAAGGTAGACTCCATTTCACTTTCGGACATCAGGGTAAATTCGGCAAGGCTTAATAAAGCCGATTCGGTTTCACTTTCAGATAACATGACCCGTATCGTGGCATTTGCCAGGGCATTGGGTGATACCCTTAATTTGTCAGATGAGAGGGCTTCTCTTTTTGGGCATCCGGAAGCGGATTCAATTACCCTTTCGGATGGGATTATAAAAGCACCTGGCATCAATAGGGCGGATTCGATCGCTTTAGCTGATGAGATCGCCAAGCAGTTCAGCACGGCATTCGGCGATTCCATTACACTGTCAGACAATCTTGTCAGCATAATAATTACCCTCATCCTGCACTTAAACGATTCCATCGACATGTCCGATGAGATAGCAAAAGAGTTCGGCATCAACAAAGAAGATACGATTTCTCTCGCAGACAATATGGCCTACATCGCTGCCTTTATACGGTCATTGTCGGACACAATAAATTTATCCGACGGGAGAGTATTGAGTGCCGGACTCAATAAGGCAGATTCGATCAGCCTGTCCGACGGCATGACTAAGGCCGTGTGGTTGTCCAGGGCGGACACTTTTTCTCTTTCTGATGAAATCATAAAACTGGTTGCCCTGGATAAGTCGGATTCCATTGCGCTGACTGATGACATATTAAAACTGGTTGGCCTGTCTGCAACCGATTCAATAAGCATTACCGATTTAATGGTTAAAGGGTTTGGGTTAAGTATGGTAGACAGCATTGCGCTGGCTGATGGCCTGGCCCTTGAATTTGGATTGTTCAGATCCGACACAATTAACCTGACGGATAGCCACGATATAATTTCTGATATTCTCAGTCCCTCGGCATTACGCACTTATTTAATTACGGCACAAAGCAGGGTATTGACAATTATAGCACAAAACAGGGCAGTTGCGGTAGCGGCTGAAAACCGAGAACTGTCGCATGCAGATGAAGATAGATCGTTAGAAATATAAAAAGCAAAGGAGAATTGACCATGATTAAAGACAAGATGGGAATCAAAGACGAAATTACTTTTCAGGCAGGTAAGGGGTTCATGGATGATTTCATCATGAGCGGCATCATGGAGGCGAAACTGTTTGACGAATTCGGCAACCTGAAGGATCGTAGAGAGGTCCACAACACGGTCACGGTGCTTGCACATAAGATGGCGGCTGATCAACTCCTCGCCGCTCCGGCGGTCGCTACTCCCGGATGGATGGAACTGGGCACCGGAACGGGGCAGGATGCCGATTCAACCACCCTGGCAACCTATATTGCAGATTCCAGGACGGCGCTCGATTCCAAGACGCGGGGTGCCGACGCAATCATCACGATGGTCTGCACCTTCGCGGCAGGAGTCGGGACGGGTGCAATAACTGAGGCCGGAATATTTAACGTTGTTACGCAGAACACTACGGACCTGATTTGTTATTCCAGTTTCTTGGTAGTGAACAAGGCAGTGGGGGATTCACTCGTTGTGACCTGGACACTGACCTTCGCATAAAAGGTGAAAATATGAGCACGGAAACGTATGTAGAGACAGGAACCGGGGCGAGTACAAAGTACACGATCACAAAAGATCCCGATTCGGTGCTCGATTACACGTTTGACTGGGAAGCATGGCTTGCCCTCATTTCCGATACCATCGCCTCAGAAGAGGTTGTTGTCGAGACAGGGATAACGTGCGATTCGAGCACAATCTCCGTTGATACTGTAATCGTATGGATTTCCGGGGGGACAGCAGGAGAGACTTACCGGGTAACATGCCGGATCGTCACCACGGGCGGACGTACAGACGACCGGAGCATATTCATTAAGGTGAAAGAACGATGAGTTTAAAAGTGATTGTTGAAGATGGAAGTGGGGTTGCCGGAGCCAATTCGTATCGAACAACGGCCCAGATTGATGATTGGATTGAAACAAATCCACATGATACTACATGGATAAATTTATCCGACGAGGAAAAAGATGGTTACGCTGTTATGGCCTGCCGGGTAATGAATGAGCAAGTGAACTGGGATGGTTGGATAATTAATGCAAATCAGGCGCTTGACCTTCCTCGATCTGGCATGGTTGATAAGAATGGAAATGCTGTTGAAAATAATGAAATTCCGTTAGCGGTGCAAAACGCGCAATGTGAATTTGCCCGGCTGCTTGCGATAGCGGACAGAACGGCAGATTCGGATTTAAAAGGGTTTAAAGAAATTGGAGTGGGTTCGATTAAGTTGGTAATGGACAAAATGGACAGGCCCGCAGTTCTGCCGGATGCAGTGTGGAATATGTTGAAGCCCTTTAGTTGCAGAGCAATTACAAAAGGAATCAGTCAAACATATCGCGTATGAAGGAGAAAAGGCCATGACAACTAAACTTGAGGAAGCTGTTTTTGGAATGAAAGCAGATTTGCATCATGTAAAAAACACAACGGATGATATAAAAAGAGCTGTTTTTGGGAATGGCTCCCGTGGTCTCAAAACTCGCGTTACTATTCTTGAAGTAACGATGGCAACTATGTCTGCCGGCTTAATAATTGCCATCGGGTGTTTAATTAAGAAGTACATTTTTGGTGAATAAAATGGGACTTACACAGGTTTTACAAAAAGCGACGCAAGCGGCGTTTAAGGCCATTGGGGATATTCCTTTGATTTGTACGTATTATTCCAAAGGAACATCTACTTATAACACGACAACGGGATTATACACTTCAACAGATCCTCCGTACCCTGGACTTTCTATTCTGTTTGAAGATTATACGGCAAAGGAAATTGACGATGCAGGCGGGGTGATATTGAGTACTGATCAGAAAGCAAGTATCCCAAATTTGAATTTGACACCGACTCCGAAGATCACAGATTATATCACGGATTCCAATAGTCAGAAATGGACGGTGGAGGATGTGAGGATTGATCCGGCAAGGGCGTTGTGGATAATGCAGGTTCGGAGGAGTACATAAAATAAAAAGGGGGAAGAGAAAAATGCGTTTACTTGATGAAAAGCAAGGTAGGTTGGTTTGGTTACACCCAGAACAGAATCTGGAATAGTGGAAAAAGGGGTATTTGACTGTTGTAGCATATACTGAAAGTCGATCGGGCGTAATTTGTTACGTAAAGGTTGAGGAACTAACTCCACTTTTAACAATTACTTTTAATGGAGAAAATGATGAGACTTGATTTTGACACAAAGAAACTTGCAGCTAAAGTAAATACAACTATGGGGAAGGCCGTTCGGGTAATCGTGTTGGATGGAATGACGAATCTGATTCGGCAGAGTCCGGTTGACACTGGTCGCTTCAAAGCGAATTGGTCAACATCGGTTGGTGGAATGGAGTCCGGTGAAAAAGAAATGCTAGGTGGCAAAACTCCTCTTGATGAAAAATCGGATGCTCCTGATTTTGCGAGAAGTTTAGATGGACTTGCAAAGTACAAGCTGGGGCAGACAATGTATCTTCATAATAATTTGCAATATGCGATGGCTCTTGAATATGGAACATCTCAACAGGCGGGAAAAGGCTGGATACGTAATCAGGCGAATACAATACAAAAGAAACTGAATGAGATAAAGGATCTGATATGAGCTACGCTCAGGAGCGCATTGATATCGAAGCAAGATTAGCAACTGGGTGGACAACCACTTCCATTGCGTTTGGGAATGGGCCTTTTGTCCCGACTCCCGGTACGCCCTGGATTCGGTGTTCCATTTTACCGGGCAGAGTTGGTGCATTGGGATTTGGTAGGGATGCTGATGTGGAGTACTCAGGAATAATTGATATCGGAATATTTGTGACCCGGCTATCCGGAACCGCGCTCGCACGCACATATGCGGATACGCTGGCGGCATTGTTTCATATGAAAAAGTTTGGGACAGTTGATTGTGATGAAGCCTCTGTGCAGAATGTAGGGGAAGAGGAAGATTGGTGTCATTTTGTAGTGTCGATTCCGTTTTCACGGATCGAATAAAAACCGGGGAGGATAAAAAGATGGAAGTTGAAATGGTTTGTAAAGAATGTGGAAGGGCGTTTATGGTATCAGCGCATACGTTCGAGGAACATGAAGAGGACGGCACTTTGGATTACTGTCCGGAGTGTACTGATTTTATGAATAAGGAAACTCCTCTGCCGAAGCGGTGCTGGGAATATAAATGTACTGGACTTCTGTATGAAATAGGAGAAGGAAAATCCGGAGAATTGAAACCGGCATATTTCCAAGTTGTTCAAGATCTCAATATGCGTGGAAATGAAGGTTGGGAATTGATATTCCAGTTGGATGGTGTTTTTTACTTTAAACGAGAATACTTTAAGGAGGCATAAAACCATGTTGATTAAATTACTGAAAGATTGGTCGTTTTATTACGCCGGGCAGGTTGTGGATGTTTATGGTGGGGTGGGAAAAGATTTGATTGCAAAAGGGATCGGATTCGACGCGGAGAAACCCATTCTTATACCTAGTAAAAAAGCCGAAAAAACACCCGAAACACCGGTTGAAGAAGCAGGTGAAGGGGAAAGTACCCCTGAGGCAGAAGAATCGATTCTAGAGCCGGAAACCCCTACTCAACTAGGTGATTTTAGCGAAATAAAAGAGGTGGCGGAGGAAGCAACCGCATTAAAAAGGAAATCCCGAAAGATTTAAGATGAGTCATCCACGACAGCAGCAGTTCTGTGAAAAGGTAAAGGAAAAGTTTCCTGATAGTTTCCAGAATAAAAGGGTGCTTGATGTTGGGTCATTAGACATTAATGGAAACAACAAATACCTTTTCGAGAATTGTGATTACATTGGGATTGATCTTGGTCCAGGAAAGAATGTGGATGTTATTTGTCCTGCGCATAAATTTACTGGTTCCTTTGACACAATAATTTCTACTGAGGCGTTTGAGCATGATCCATATTTTAAAATGTCGCTTCAGCAGATTGTTTTGAATTTATTGGTTCCGGGAGGGTTATTTCTTTTTACTTGCGCAACGAAGGGAAGACCGGAACATGGAACATATCGAAGAACACCATATAACGCTCCTTTCACTAACGATTATTACAAGAACATTTCAGAGGATGATGTTCGTGCGGTGGTGGATATTGATATGTTGTTTGAACGATACGAATTTGATTTATATCAGCCGACGTGTGATTTGTATTTCTGGGGGATTAAGAAATGGTGATGACAGATAAATATGAGAATGGTCTCATAACGGAATATGAATTGCTGTTCCTTCCTATTCACAGGGAGTTATTAAAAATCCTGGAGGTAGGAGTATTTCATGGAGGTGGGTTGGAATGGCTTTCAAAATACTTCCTGAATTCTGAAATATATGGGGTGGATATTGAATTGCATTCAACAAAGTTTCCGATCTTTAAATGTGATCAGAATGATACCAATGGTTTGTTGGAGATTGCGGATGAAATCGGTCCATTTGATATTGTGATTGATGATGGGTGTCATTACAAAAAGGAAACGGCAAATACGTTCAACGTTCTTTGGCTTTATACTAAAATGTATGTGATTGAAGATTGGATTGCACATTATTTTGAGGGCGGAAAGTATTATGGAATGCTGGATGTGGTAACAGATATAATGAGACGGAAAAAGGAATTACGTATTTCGGAAATGCGATTGATTTTGAAAGATCCGAAATGTTCGTTAGCTTATTTCAAGAGGGCCGTATGATTCCTGTATTATTTACAACGTTCAATCGACTTGAATTTACGAAGCAGACGCTTCCTATTCTTTTGCAGAACACCCCGGAAGGGGAAATAATTGTGATTGATAATGGGTCAACGGATGGAACGGTGGAGTATTTATTGCAGCATCCTGGGAACTTTAAATGCATTTTTAATTTAAAAAACACAGGTATCTCAGGAGCAATGAATGCCTTTTTTGAAATGACCAAGGATGCTGAATTCGTAGCCAAGGTGGATAATGATACGCTAGTTCCTGCGGGTTGGTTGTCGGATCTTGCGAGGGTTCTTGATCAGGCACATTTGGATATCGTTCAGGCGGCGCATTATTTCCATTCAACAATTTATAAAGATTGGGATGAGTTGTTACTCCGACGACCTTCAAAAAAGTTGGAAAATGGAAATGTTGTTTATGCTAAAATTGTTGGTGGGTCGGGGATAGTTTTACGGCGAGAAATTATACATGAACCGCTGGAAGATAATGGATTGTATGGGTGGGGAAATTTTCAATATAAACACAGGGAACACCGGCGGGCAATGTTTGATGGGGTTTGGATCGATTTATTGGACATGGAAGATTATAATACATATCGAACTGATATTGATACTACTTATTTTTTGTCGACGGGGAGGTTTGAAAAATATGGTTAGTATTATTTTACCTGTGATTCGCCCGGACAGAGTTTGGCGATGCGTTGTCGCGATTAAAGCGAATGCAGGGGTTGATGATTATGAGATCGTTACGGATGTGGATGAAGAGCGGATTGGCTGTCCGAAGATGGTGAAACAACTTGTTGCAAAATCCATTGGAGATCTGGTTTGCTTTCTCGGGGATGATACGATACCGCAACCGGATTTTCTTTTGAACGCCCTTGCGGCGATGCAGGATCTTCCTGATGGATGGGGTTTGGTTGGATTGAATGATGAGCACCAGAATGGAAACAAGTTGGCAACACATTGGCTGGCAGACAAACGATTACTTCCTTTGCTTGATGGGGAATTCTTTCATACGGGATACAAGCACACGCGATGTGATCGGGAATTGACTATTCGATGTCAGCAGATGGGAAGATATACCTGGGCAAAGGATGCAGTCATAAAACATGAGCATCCCGTGTTTGGGAGTGCAATAGTGGATGAAGATTATGAACGGGTGTATTCCGAAGAATATATTGAACATGATAAATGGCTTTTTAGAAGGCGGTCACAAAATAATTGGAGAACACCGGGGGTGAGAATATGAATGAGAAAGTAGCAATCGCAATACCACATTTTGGACAG
>Ga0307377_10005530_pt1 | contig 13505 bp, 23 predicted proteins | sample TR3MG_FD_202535 | JGI IMG/M metagenome (GOLD analysis project Ga0307377, IMG submission 202535) | Soil microbial communities from Risofladan, Vaasa, Finland - TR-3 | ecosystem: Environmental > Terrestrial > Soil > Coastal area > Acid sulfate soil | place: Finland: Risofladan, Vaasa | collected... | reverse complement strand
GCTCTGGCGCTGCCTCTGGCTTCCTAGAGGGTGGCGCTCGCAATCCTGGAGAGGGTGGATCTAGGGCGGAGAACGCTGGTCTTGGCGGTATTCTTGGCGGTCTTTTTGGTGGTCTTGGGCGAAAAGCTAGTCAGACAGGAAGAGAGTCGGACGCATATAGGCAAATGTATAGTGAGCGATTCCCAGATAAGACAATGACCCCTGAAGATGCTTTAAAGTCGGCCACCGCAGGGGAAGGCAGAAGGGTTGATTTTCCAAGAAGGGTACAGCAGGAAATTGGAACCGCTTTAGATAATCTTACTTCTAGGCAAATTACCCCAAGAAAAGAAGCCCTGTCTAAAATTTTAGAAGGAAAAGACGTAACAATAAATCCAGACTACCTAAGGGGATTTAAGCGCAACTCTACCCTTGGGCCAGAAAGACAAAAGGGCGGCCTTGATTATCTTGCAAAGCTTTTAGAGAAAAAAGCGATCATGGGTTCTATAGACTCGGCAGAGCCGGGTGTTAAGAAAGCCGTTTTGGGCGGTGTTGGCGGAAAATATGGAGCAAACAGGCTTCTTGATGCGGCAAGCCCGCTTCAGAGACAAAGTGTAATAGCTGGGCTAAAATCATCTGGTCTTGGTGCGGAAACAAAAATACCAGCAAGAGACGCGCAAGCACTAAAGCAGTATTTTGACTCTATTTCTGGTTACGCAAAGCAAAAGCCATTTAGTGAGTCTTCGGTGGCCAAGGGGGAGAAGTCAAAGGCCGTAGCCGACCTATTGAGGTCTAAGCTGTCGGGACTAGACCCAAGAGTTAAAAACCTGAATGACCCAATGAGTGAGGCTCTTCAATTAAGGCAATCAATGAGAGCAATGCCAGAGGGCGGGCCCATTGGTGTTATCTCTGCCGCTCCAGGATCAGACAGGAGCCAACTTTTAAGAGAAGTGGATCGGCTAGCTGGCTCTAACTTATCAGGACTAGGGGCCGATGTTAGAGGGGCCAAGGGGCTCGTTCCAAATGAAATAACAAATCCATTCAATGCTCTTATGGAGACGTTAAAGGCCGGGAAAAGATGGACTGGACCAGTAATATCTAAATCATCCAAGTACGTTCCAGAAGGATCAAGAGACGCGATCATCAACATGCTTTTGAGTGAGCAGAACAAGTAATGTACAAGATAACTCATAGAGACGAGCGAAACCTAAAGATGTGCTACCCGCGCTTTGGCGAAAGAGTTAGGGCTTGGCTAGAGAAGTGCCACGAAGAGGAAATCCCTGTCCATATCACGCAAAGCCATAGGTTCTACGGAGAGCAGGACGAACTGTTTAGGCTGGGGAAAAGTCCTGTTAAGGGCGGAGAGTCTCTCCATAACTTCTTCTTAGCCGTAGACTTCGGATTCGATAATAGTGAAAACGAGGGTCTACAAGATCCATACACGGAGCCATTTGAGGGGGCATGGAAAAAGGCCGCAATTATAGCTAGAGGTATGGGCTTAGTCTCTGGATTCTTCTGGGACCACCAGGACCGCCCACATCTACAGGCTAAAATAAAAACTTCCACACATGAGCTACACAGGATATTCTTAAAACTAGATCGTGAAGGATTGTACGACTACCTCGATAAAAACGAGGAATTTATCTAAGGAGAGATTTATGGAAAAAGCATTTGACCTTAAAGTTTTAAAAGATCGTCTTGAAGCAATTGGCTTGCCAGTAGCAGAAGACTTGCTACAGAAGGCCACAAAAGAGATCGTAATCTGGGCCGGGGAAAGCTGCACAATAAAGGGCGGATTATTTAGCGTTGCCGTACCGCTGCTTCCAATACTTGCCGAGCAATTAGACAAACTAGAAGACAAGATCGACGGACAAATCGGCGTATAGCATGTCTGCTCTCTTGGCGAGACTACTTCAGCTTGTTGGGCCGATATTTTTTAATTGGCTCTATGGGAAGACCATTGGTCTTGTCATTTGGCTCTATGGGTGGATCGTCGGTCTTGTCATACGGGCTCGCGCCAAAGCGGCTATTCTCAAAAAGAACAAGGAAGCTAAAGAGAAGCTAGTGGAAGCAAAAACACCAGAAGAAATAGATGAGGCGGCGAAGAACATCGCTGACAAGTTCTAGTGTTGTTTAAGGCATCATTAATGATTCTTTCTTTGTTCTGTGTGGGCTGCGGGTCCATGCCTAGCAAGCCTCAAGTAGAGGTCGGAATAATCGACTATCCGGTTAACCAAGTGGTCACTAACCTGACGGGCGAAGAAATTAAATCTACCAAAGAGCTGAAATACGAAGAAATTTCTAAGAAGATAAACGGTTCCGGTAGTGTTCGTAAACCATTGAAGGATTACGATAGAGCGGTGTGTTTTCTGCCCGACTATTGGGAGATGGTGCAGAATTACATAGACCTATTAGAAGAGGCGGCGAAACAAAAAAGTAGCTGTCAAACAAGTAAGTAATCTGTAGACTTTAATTAAGGGGGACTCAAAGGAATGAGTACCGGAGCAAGATCAGATTTAAACCAAACGTATTTTCAAGCACTTGTGCCAGGAAATAGCTGGACGCTAGATTTTACAAATACTTCTGCCCAGGTCGGGCCATTCGCCTCTACCACCACCCTTGTCTCTATTTTCCCAACGCAAGATTGCTGGGTGAAGATAGGTTCTGGAGCGCAGACCGCTGCTGCTATTTCTAGTGGCGCAAGCGGAACAAGTGTTTTCTGCCCTGGTGGTATTCAGAACTTTCTTGGCGTTGACCCTAGCGATTACCTTGCTATTGTTAGAAACGCTACAAGCGGGACGATCTATATCTGTGAGTGTACCTAATATGAAGGGCTGGGTAGCTATATTTTAGGGCGCGCTGGCAGCTGGATAGGCACTTCTACTGCCGGAGCTTCGGCTGCTAAGTATTGGTTCTACCAGGACTTCGCTGCTGGGTCTGGACCCGGCTTAACCATTTCAGCAAACAGTAACGGCTCTGGTGGTACATTCGTATTTGATTCGGCGCAGATAGTAGACAGCTCTGCCGTGGTCACGACTACCAACGGAAACCCTATATACACTAATACCGCCGAGCTACCCACTGAGCTTGTAACGGTTAGTACGCAAATAGGAACAGCGGTAACTTTAGACTCCACTCCTGCTGCCGGAGAAGGAACTATCCGCATCTGGTATCTTTATACCATAGTTGGCTCTAGCGGCCCTAGCAACATGGAGATTGCCCCTCGTTTCGTAGTAGAGTCAAGAAGCCAATACATTGACCTTCGCTTCCTTAACTCAGCTCTTAACTTATCTGATTTAGCATCTGCCTCCACAGCAAGAAGTAACCTTGGATTTACCAATGCCACTTCAGGGGCCGTTCTTTTGGGAACTGGAAGCACCGACTTTTCCTCTGATCCTACAGAGCTATTTTGGGACACAACCCTAAACACGCTGGGGGTTGGGACAAATACCCCTACAGCCAAGATTCATGCTTTTAGCGCCGCCGCGTCTATTACGTCCTCGGTAGAAACGCAGTTTACAACTGCTAATCCAATCGTCCAGCTTAAAGCATCAAGAACAGCCGGAGCCGACTTAGCAAATGCCGACATTGTTGGGCAGATAGACTTTAATGGTGCATTTAACTCTACGAGCGGAACGCTGGCTAGCATTGATGCAATCTATACAGGGAACGGGACCACACAGAACTGTGACCTGGTTTTCTATACAGCTCAGGCTGGTGCGGCCACTGAGGTTTTAAGGCTAAACGCTTCCGGGCAAATAGACACGACTTTTGGTGCTGGAGCCATTCAGTCTAGTGCGGGTGGGATTCTTTCTTCTGGCACTCTTCCTGTTTCCTTGGGCGGAACCAATTCTACTTCGTATAGCGCCAACCATGTCATAATTGCCGATGGCGCAGGAACAACGCTTACTAGCGAGGCTCAGCTTGCTATTTCTCGTGGTGGAACAGCCTTATCTGCTGTTGGGACCGCCAGCCAATTGTTCGGAACAAACGCCGCAGCCAACGCTTTTGAGCATAAGGCCGCTACGCTAACTGCTGCTGGTACACTCACTATTCCTTCCGGCCAAGTAATTATAGTCCCTGACGGGCTTGTTAGCGCCCCCTCTATACAGTTCTCTAGCGATGCTGATACAGGGCTGTACTACGGCGGAACACAGGACGTTGCCATTGCCGCAAACGGATCTCAGGCGGCTTTATTCGCTTCGGCACTTGTTACCATAACGCCAGCCATGTTGTTGAAGGCGGCGCTTAGGATCGAGGATCCTGGGGCTGGGACCAACTATGTTGCCATAGTTTCCCCGACACTATCCGGAGACTATACATTAACTTTGCCAACCATACAGGCTACCGTCGCCAACCAAGCTCTTGTTAACGACGGAGCTGGTGTACTGTCTTGGAGTGCTACTCCGGTCCTTGCACAGAAGTCTGGAAGCCTTGCCATTAACAGCGGAGTTAAGGTTCAGGCTGTTACGTTTGGAACTACCTTTGGCTCAACCAACTACTCTATTAAGATTTCGATAACCAACACCACAGACGCAGACCCGACCTATCATACACCAATAGTAATAAGTAAGGCCGCCACTGGCTTTACCGCTGAGTGGAACGAATTAACAGACACAGCAAACTACGTCTTGGAGTGGAGTATTGTGGGGCATTATGATCCGTAAGTTTAAAATTATACTTCCACTAATCGCGTTTCTCGCCCTCACTGGGGCTGCATATAAGTACGGCGGCATAAAGCACGATATTACCGTTACCGCTAAGAGCGCGGGAACAACAACGCTTACGAACGCCTCATTTCAGGTTCAGTCGCTTACTGGTACGTCTGCTCACACTGTTGACCTTCCGTCTGGATTAACTCTGTCTAATGGATATTGGTACAAGGTTAATAACGAGGGCACTACTGGCTCTATCGTTGTAAGAGATGCTTCTGGTAGCACGATGGCTACCCTTACTGCTAGTCAGTCTTCTACGTTCTACATGAAGGACGCGAACTTCATTGGCGGAAACTGGAGTGTAATGGGTGGTGGTGGCGGAACTGCTGCTGCTGCGGCATCTGGCGGCGGAACGGCAAAATTCTCTCTGAGCGGTGCTGTTGTTCCGTTTACGGCAATAGATGGGGCGCACTATCAGGCAAGCGTACTTTCCTTAACTACTGTTAATATATCAGCACTAAATACTGGCACATCTGGAACAACGGTTATCCAGGTTAATCAGTATAGGTCTGGGGCTTTGCAGGGGTCTGCAACGGCTTCATTGGCTGCGTCTAGTGGTAATCCTGGTGGATCCGCGGCAGCATTATCTGGAACGCTGTCCTTGGTTGCCGGGGACATAATTACAGTAGACGTTAATTCTGTTGCTCCTGGGGCATCGGATTTATCGGTAGAATTTTAACAGGGGGTTTTATGAAGTTTTTAGTTTTATTGTTTGGTCTTTTGTTCTCGGTAAATTCATTCGCTGCTAGCGGCTCTGGGAATGTATCTAACGTGGTGCAGTTAGGGGCAAGCGAAACAACAACACTAGGGACGGGGCAAGTAGGTCTTGGGCAGCAAACAGGGACGACAGGGGTTTTCTCGGTTTACACAGCGACGTTTAATCCTTCACCTACAGCGAATGGCGTGTTCCCATTTTATAAAAACGGGGCTGTGTGGCAGGTGGGCGGCAGTAAAGTAGCGCATTGCTTTGCCATGTCATACACTGGCGATACAGCCAATGTTTATTGGCAGCTAATGTCCGACACTGTAACCTTTGCGGACAACGCAACTGTGGCTTCTCTTACTGCTCCAAGATACCAGGGCGGGCGCACACAAGCGTATTTGCACAGGGTATACTCTACGCTAAACAAGTATTTTCCTGCCCCTAGCTTGTATTCATTCGATTCTGCAAATGCTGCTTTTCCTGGGATACAGGTAGGCGCGGCTGGTGGGGTAATGGTTTCCATGTCCTGCTATGAGATTTAATTATGAAAGAGATTCTTCCATACGCAGTTCCGATACTTCAGATAGTGCTGACGATCAGCGTCCCTATCGTTGTTAGAATCTTATGGAAAATATCTGAGAGCATACAGGCACTAAACAACCATGTAGCCATATTGATTGATCGAGATATTTATAAGGGAAAGGTTTTAGACGATCATGAAGGGCGCTTGAGGTGCCTGGAGAAAAACTAAGTTTATGGAAAAAGAAAAACCTAAATATATCTACTTACTACAAACGCACTATCCAAGGGCAAAGTGGACCGTTAATGGCCGGGAATACGAGGATATTGTATGGGAAGACGAAAGTCCAAAACCAACAAAAGAGTACCTAGACGTACTAGCCCTAAAGGACTCAAAGATCGACGAAAGAGTGGAGAAAAAAAGGCAGTTCCTAAGAAAAAATGTGTCGGAAAAGGAAAGCTACTTGCTACTAGATGCCGATACAGAATCGGAACGGGCATTATCCTCCATTGAGGCTATTCACGCTAAACACAGAAAGCAGATCATAGACGAGCTTTTAGAGCTTAAAAGGCTTGAGGTAATCAAGGAAACCTCGCGTCAAGAAATTGACTACTTTGAAGAACTCTCTGACATGGAGCTGGCCCAGAAGGAAGACGCCGTTCAGTACCTAAAAGACACTGATTGGATCGTTATCAGAGAGTATGAAACGGGAAAAGAAGTCCTGGAGAGCATTAAAATTAAGCGCCAAGCGGCTAGATCAATAGTTGAAAAAGGCGAAAAGGTGTATGAGAATTGGGACTCTCTACAGCGAGAAGAGTTACCGCCTTTAGAGGAAAGAATCGAAGCAATCAAAGCTGGGGGAGAGAGACTTAAGAAGATTAAGGCTCAGGTGGCGGCGGCTCAAGCACGTTACAAAAAACCCAGGAGACGCTAGTGAAATTCAGACCATGCCTAGAAATTAAGGACATTAACGGGAACGCATTTAAGAAGGACGAAAACACAGCAGCGGTCATAGCTGATTTTGCGATAACAGCCCTGACTGAGACTTTTCCTGGCGAAAGCTGCCCGGCAGAGAAAAAGATTCACCGCTATAATCTAGCCAAGAGAATAAAACACGCATACGACGAGAAGGCTGAGGAAATCGACCTTCCCAGCGAGGACATTGCTCTCATTAAGACCTGCATAGGCCAGCATTATCCACCAAAATTCGTTGGGCCACTTTTTCAAGCAATCGAAGCCTAAAACTCTTCTACTTTTGGAGGCTCTGGAATAAACTCTGGGGCCTTCGTTTCTTTAGGCAGTTCTGGTGGCTTGGGTGGATCTTTTGGCATCCAGGGGCATAGATAGTTAAGGCTCTTTTCCTTCTTCCTAGCCCTTACGGCCTTGGTCTTTTTAGTACCGTCCGGTCGCTCATAAGCCCGTCTTTCGGCTCTATCTAGGTAGTTGTACGTTCTCACGTTTCTAGGGAATAGAATTGGGTCATTGGCGCATATCGCATAAGCATCTTCTAGGCTGTAGGCAACACCCACGAAGGGGCTTCTTTTAGCGTATTCTTGGAGTATCTCTCGCTGCTCTTTAGACGGCTTAGGAGGGTGCGTGGCGTCTTCTATATACTTTACCTCTATGGCTATTGCTTGGCCGTTTTTATGAACGCCAAGGAGGTCTGGGATGCCTTTGGTGGAGGTATTGGCCCTAAAGGCGTGGTTGGTTGGGTCGTAGGTAGCTCCATTTTTGATGCGCACCATAAAACAGCCCAATTCAGGCTTGGCGTGGAGGTAGTCAATTATTTGACGTTGCAGGAGCGACTCTTTTTGTATCTTATATGACTTAGCCATTAAGAAACCTTAACAATTAATTACCAGTTCTCAATAGCTTCTTTTTATCTTTAGATAGAAGGTTCTCAGACAGGGTTATTCCGCGACTACACCGCTTGCACTTCATCTTCCTAAAAACGCCTCTTTTTTGATAGGAGAAGCCGTTGTCTACAAAGCCAGTTGAGCCACAGCCGCAAAGAAGGCTATTTTCATCGTTATAGATAGAGAACTCAATGGTGTCATTCCAGGGGAGAAGGCGCTTATAGACCTCTTTAAGCACAATAACGTCCATCTTGTTATAAAGCTCCATCTCATCCCAAGCGTCCCTGTTTCTGTTTAAGCAGGCTGTCCAAAGCTCTTGCCCTACGAACTTCTTGGTCTTCATCTTCTGGTTTTTAAGGCCCAGGACTTTAGCTAAAAACTCTAGCTTATTAGAGGTCATGGAGAAGTGTTTTTTGGCCTCTTTTAAGGTGTCTACCGTTCTTCTTTTACTAATCGGGTTTAGGCTGTTAATTAGGGCTCTTGTATTGAGCTTTTTACGGTCGAATTTGTCTATGTTATGACCGACTAAAATATCCGCTTTTTCGATCAACTCAATAAGGCCATTTAAGATGCGCTTATCGCTGCCTATGTTTCTTTCGCCTCTTTGATCCATGTAATGAATCTTCTCTTCATCGTTAAAGGAAGCGGCCCAACTCATTAGGTGCCAATCTTTGATTATTTGATTTATTCCTATATTCTGTTCCCAGATGCCAAACGTGTAGGAGATGAGGGGGCTCGTTTCGATGTCCAAAAATAAAATGTTTGGGCCACTCTTCACTCTTTAATTGTGCAGAGCGATTATTGTTTATGCAAATTTTTCCTGGGATAATGAACTATGAGATTAGAAACATCTGTTAGTGCAAGAAACACAAGTGTCGCCGCCCTTGGAGCAAACGCCTCGTTCACTGGGGTTGCCGAGGACTGTCTTGGCTTTACCAGTGTGATATGCGCCTGCATAGCCAATCAAGATGGAACGCTGTATATGCAGCAATCCCATGACGGTGTTACTTGGAACAGCTCTCTTACTTTTAGCGTATCCGCCAATATAAATGAAGTTCATAGACTTATTCTTACACGGAAATACTTCAGAGCAGTTTATACTAACGGGTCCGTTGCTCAGACCTCTTTCTATCTACAGACCCTACTAGGAAATGCTGGTGTGCTTAGTGCGCCAATGAACATAGCTATTCAGCAAGATGCAGACGCTACTGTTTCAAGGATTATCGGCCATGAGTTAACAATCGCTCAGGGTCTTTTTACTGGATATACGGTAGTAAATAAATTTGGTCAAAACCCAGACATAGACTCTGCCACCGTTCCAGAAGACGTTTGGATTGGCGGAGGCGTATATACGGGCTTTCCAACTGGTGCCGCAGAAATTGTAACAGTTACAAGTTCAAGTGGCAGCGATGCCCTTGGAGGCGTTGGAGCAGAGAAGGTTACGATTTACGGCCTTGATGCTAATTACCTATTGCAGAACGAAACTATTTCATTAAACGGAACTGGTCTTGTTGATTCTGTCGGAACTTATACTAGGGTTTTTCGCGCAGTAGTTACACAATCGGCTAACGGCGCAAATACAGCATTTAATGTTGGCGCAATACGAGTAGCCCATAAGACAACAACAGCCAACGTCTTTATCGCAATGTCAGCACTAACAAACCAATCGCAGGTGGCCTGTTATACAATTCCGGCAGATTGCACCGGATATTTAACCAAGTATTCATTCTCCGCCACAAAAGCCAATGCAGCGACTCTCACTGGAGCAATGTGGGTAAGAGAGTTTGGTGAGGCTCCAAAACTAATAACCATAGCCGCATTCGCTAATACTTACCTAACAATAGACGAGCCATTTGGGGGGATAGTTCTCCCAGCAAAAACAGACATTGCTTCCAGGATTACATTTACATCGGCAAACTCAGTTGGAGTAACGGCAAAATTCGACCTTATCTGCGTTAAGAACTAATCAACGCCTTGCTCGCTCATTAATTCTACCAACTTTTTTCTAACCTCAGAGGCGCAGATTATCGCGTCCTTGTCCTTTTTCTCCATAGCCTTAAGCCACAAGTCTAGTTTATAGACCATACATCGGTATTTCGATCCGTTTAAGGCGTCCTGGTGTTCTCTCCTCTGATCTGGAAGGTGAAATTCTAGCTTAGCAATCATTACTTAATTGTAGCCGACAGCTTTCTTATTAGAACAGACATTTCTATCTTGGTGCCGGATGGCTTAGTGAATTGAACCTTGGCGAATAAGCCTTTAATGGAAAGAACGGTACACGGGACAGGGGTTTCAACTATCCTCGTGTACACCTTTTGCTGCTTCTTAGTATGCCTGTGTTCCCTCATCGTGTAGATGGCTGGCTTACCTACTTCTATCATCGCTCAAAAAGGTACGTCGCCAAAATCAACGCTATTTGCACGAGATGATTCAGCCGCCGCTGGCATTGTAGACGCTTCCTCTTTAGGGCTTAAGAATTTCACATTAGAGGCGTTAACCTCGGTCTTGTAATGCTTCTTATCTTCCTTGTCTACCCATGTAGAGGTTCGCAAAGACCCTTCCACATAGACCTTGGAACCCTTGGCAAGATGGGCGTTGCAGAGGTCTGCTAACTTTCCAAAGCAGACAACATTATGCCACTCTGTTTTTTCTTGTGGGCTTCCTTCTTTGTCCTTCCATCGCTCTGATGTTGCGACAGGAAAGTTTGATGTTGATAGTCCACTTGCTGTTGATCGACCCTTTGGGGTGTCGCCTAGATTTCCAATTATTATTACTTTGTTTACCATATTCGCTCCTGTTATCGTTATTTGTTCTTTATACGGTCAATCGGACTATATCTTTATTGTATTGCTGTCTCTAAAAATAAATACTCAATAGTAATAGACAAAATCAATCTAATTGTTGATCTTTGACACGGGTGCCATCCATCATATCTAGAAATTCTTTTACTTTTATCTAGTGCCAGTCTCAAGCCCGAATATACACCATAAGTTTTTCCAATCTTCTTCAGGCTAACCCCTCGCTTATTTAACTCTTCAATAGAGCTAACTATTTTTCTATGTAACTCTGGCGGGACAAGAACCAAGTCGTCGTAATCATAATCAATTACAGTTGCCGCCCCCCATTTGTTTTGATTGTAAATCATCTGGTGACAACACTGCTTATCTAGTTCTTTATGTTCTAAGAAGTAATGTTTTTTCATAAATTATCTACCACTTTGCTTTCAATTTTTTTCGGCGCAATGGTTGTGGTCGCGGTTTTTTCCTTCCTGATAATCTGCTTTACCTTGCCATCCAGCACAATATGCGCTTTCCAGCTTAGCAAAAAGAGAGTTTATTAGCGCAATACTGTTCGGATCAATGGTTATGCGGCTTAGGTCAACAAGGTACTGAAGGTGTATGCCCGCCATTTTTTCAGCGTAAACTTGTTCACTCCTGCTAAGTATTACTTTATTTACCATGTTCGTACTCCTTGTTAATTAGCTACCCCCTTGTTTTCGGCACAAGGAGGGAATCCCATCCGGCTTATCTTAGGTCTGCTCCTCACCAGGTTTTGCGATCCTAGAATCGTTAATCACCACGGGTTCTCAGACTTCATGGCTCGGTGTGGTCTTTTGAGATTCTTCGCCAATCCATCTGATACTTGCGGCTGGAATAAACCAAATACGTTAATTACTCGTTCGTGGTTCGCCCAGTGACCCTTCTTCCGCTTGTGGTGTTAAACCTTTACCGAGCTTAACTCGGCCTTTTGTAATTCAATCTTCTTAGCGTCTTTAGCCGCTCCTGCTGCAACCCTTGCCGCTTCGCTTAGCTTGTGAAGTCGGTCGGAGTTATCTTTAGACAGCCAGTATTCCTGAAGCTCAGATAGGCTCTTTGCTTGCTCTACATTGAGAAGAATATAATCAATATCTTCATGCTTAATAATTTTAGGAGTTGCTGTTCGTCCCATTTCTTTTTTAAGCTCCTCTTTTTTCTCTAAAGTCTTTTCCTTAACCACTTCATTTTGATCTACCTCAGAAGGAAGCGCCCAGGCAGCTAGCTTTGGTGGGTGCCAATAAAATGGTGTGCCGCCGTCTTGCTGAGATAACTTTCCGTATCTAGCTCCGTTACCGCCCTTATCAGCGATCTCTACGAATGACTCTGTTAGGTTGTAAAGATACCTGCCCAAGCCCCACTTAACAGCGGCTCTTTTCAACGCTCCAGACACCCCGCCCTTAACGGCTTCAATGTCGGTAGAATCCGCCGCATCTTCTTTGGATATCCACTCATCGCCAATCCTAAGCGAGAGCTTACATATATAGGCATCGCCTTCTTTTCTGTAGCTGTCTTGCCAGTTATCGGGGCCAAAAACTGCATCAAGCCTGTCCATGACGGCTCTGGCATCAATGTAGGCAAGAGCTAAGGCCCAGATTCTTCCATCTTTCTTCTTACCTGCTCGGCCAATGCGCCACTCAATGTCTTCTGCTGGAAATGGTTTTGATAATTGTTTAAAAATACTCTCACTCATATTAAAATTTCTCCTCTGATAATGATCCATTACTATTTAATCCTCGGCAGCTCTTTCGGTATTCGCAGTTGTAACAAGCGTCTCCGATAGATTCTCCCCAAGATGGCATAGGCTTTATTCCTTGTACAATGTGGTCTTGCCACCACTTGTCTACTTTATCTCCCAGGCTATTATACAAGTCAATATCGAACGCCACTTCGAAATAAATGAGCTGGTCGGTGTCTGGCTGGTATATTCCATAGACTCCATTTATTGCCGACAGAAGACCAATCCCCCACTGCAACTGGCATATGTATTGCTTTGGCAATCCGTGAGCTTTAATGCGAGAGAACGAGTGCATTCCAAGTGTTTTTAATTCAACAGCAGTAGAGCCACTACATATAGTTCCGTCCAGATTAACTCTTCGCCACGGCTTTCCTTCTGCGATAATAGGCCCATTGTGTTCTGTAATCTCTTCGCCTAGCTTCTCGGCTAAGTATGCTCTGGCTATCGGCTCAAGACGCTTGCCTCTTTTAAGTGGCATTTGATTTCTCTTATAGTCTGGGTCAACACCTGTCTTTGAATACCAAAGTTTAAGCTGGCATCCATACTGCGTGATTTCTAGTAGGTCGTCGAAGTCTGACCCGCCAATCCCTTTTCTTCTCTCTTCTCTAAAGGCTATCTCTTCTTCCTTAGTCATTTGGGATCATTACTCCTATAAAAAGCACCACGGAAAACATCAACCAAAACCCAGGACTCATGCCTAAAAAGCTATGGCCGGATGATGATGAAAGTGTGTGCGATATACTATTTAAAAATCCCATACGGTCCCCTCTAAGGATACAACTTCTGGTTTCTTGTTTAGCCAAAACCATTCAAGATATTCAGCGCAAGACATTTTACTTCTATTACGTGCCACTCTTTGTTCTTCATGTTCTTGTCCGAGCATGAACCACTCAACTGCACTCAACGGCCTAAAATACTCTACCTTCTCTTCTATTACCACATCTCTTTTTATCGTCAGAGATTCAATAATCGCCTCGACATTCTTTAGCAGGTTGTATTTTCTAATCTCGTAGTGAGGATCAACAACCTTTGGAAACTTAAAGTCTATCGGTGTTATGTTTTTATACTCAACACCCATCCCCTACTCCTTTGTTTTTTGCCATGTATCGTGTGCGGGGCTTAAGTCAACATTGCAGCGATTCATACACGGAAGTTTGTCGCCGCACCAATCACAAGTTTCCTGC
>Ga0307377_10005529_pt1 | contig 13506 bp, 10 predicted proteins | sample TR3MG_FD_202535 | JGI IMG/M metagenome (GOLD analysis project Ga0307377, IMG submission 202535) | Soil microbial communities from Risofladan, Vaasa, Finland - TR-3 | ecosystem: Environmental > Terrestrial > Soil > Coastal area > Acid sulfate soil | place: Finland: Risofladan, Vaasa | collected... | reverse complement strand
GAGTTGAAAGTAAAACTAAATCAATTTAAAATACGATGTGATGAAATATGGAATAAATATCATAGTATAGAAGCTGATGAATAAGAATGAAAAGTGTAGCATGAGACATAAAAAAATGACTATATTCGATTTTAATAATTTCATTCGTTTTGGAAATATATTGAATAAAGAGCAAAGAGAGACATTAGTATCATATTGGTTTTTTAAAAATAAAAAAGAAACCGAATATAGATTAAATTCAAAATACTTCAATGATTTAGCACAATATTTTGCTTTAATTGATAATATTATCAATGAAAAGAGTATTACCGAAATAATTAACCAAAATGAAAATATATTTCAAGATATTTCAACAAGAGTTTTTAACATATTTGAAAAAGTAAATTTAGAAGTAAATCTAAAAGGTCCTTTTCTTGAAGAAGAATTAAGATTAATTGAATGGAAAAAAACTGATAAAAGAAACTTCTATAAAAAAATAATGGATCTTTTTGAAGAAATATCTAAATATTATTCGGATGAAGAAAGTAATATACAATTTTATAAAAAAGAATATGAAAAAATCTTGCTTGAAGAGAAAAAACAAAAATCAGAAGAAAAAGAACAAAAGAAACTCAAAAAAGAAGCTTTAAGAAGAGAAATTTTTGGGAAGTGGGAAATTCTATTAAACAAGAAAAAGCATCTCCTTTTTTTGGAAAAATTAGATAATGATAGAATTGAATTATGCAAGAAATTATATCAGCAAATTGAAAATCTTGAAAAGATGATGAAATTATTAAAACCATTCACAAATGAATTAGGAAGGTTGTGGGATTTATCTTCTGGGAATTGGAAAATAGTTGATTTTAATATACTTGAGAAATATGCAGAATTGTTAGCAAAAGAACCTGAAATCCAAAAATTAGCTGAATATTTGGGACGAATGCATGATACTCAAGCAGAACTAGAAGAAGAAAAAATTAAGGAAATGAGAATTCAAACTAAGATGAAAATTAATCATGCGGGAAAATCAGAGCTTGTTGGAGTACACGAAAGTGATGACATTAATAATTTATTACCATCTGAAATTAGTTTATTATCAGAACCTCAAATGGAAATGATTTTTTACAAGAAATTTGCAGAAAAAAAATTATTAACTTATCAATTTATTAGTCAAGAAAAATTTGAAGAATTGATCGAAGAAGAAAAAACAAAAAAAATTCCAAAGAAAGATAAAAGAGGACCAATTATTATTTGTGTAGATACAAGTGGATCCATGCATGGTATTCCTGAATATGTTGCTAAGGTTTTATGTTTTGCCATATTAAGAATAGCTTTAATGAATAGTAGAAGATGCTATTTAATCTCCTTTTCAACTAAGATTAAGACTTTAGATTTAACTAATCTTAATGCTTCTTTAATGGAATTGATAGAGTTTTTAATGCATTCATTTCATGGAGGAACAGATGCAACTCCTGCATTAACCGAAGCATTAAAACAAATCAAAACTAAAGAATACTCAAAAGCAGATATATTAATGATATCTGATTTTATTATGAATAATGTAAAAGAACCCATTTTATCTGAAATTCAAAATTGTAAAAAAGATGGTACGAGATTTCACAGTTTAGTCATATCAACAGCTGGAAATACCCAAGTTTTAGAAATTTTTGATAATAATTGGATATATAATACTCAATCAGATAAACCATTCAAAGATATTCTAAAGAATATTAAGTATATAAATACGGAGAACGATTAATTTTTTTTTAATTTATATAAACATTGGGAACTTATTAGATGAATTCCAAGACTGTTGTACAAGTTGAGTAAATGCAGCTAATTTATCAGCATAATGTAATGGTAAAGGTTGACTGGTAGGAAATGGTGATTCCCAACATAACATTGACATGCTAATGATTTGAGCTAATACTTTGTCTTTTATTTCTTGTATATCAAATGAAGTAGTATTTTCCATGAGTGTATATAAAACAGGTTTAGGTGTACCACGAGGAGCTTTAGCAGCAAGAACTAAGAAATCTGTAGCAGGTAAAGGTTTTCCATTCAATATAACGGGAACTTCATAATGCAATCTGTCTGAATTTAGAGACTCGACATAGGGAAAAATGCGAAAAGCATGAGTCTTTCTACAAGAAAGAAAAATGAATTCTTTGTTATAATTCTCTAAATGCTTTTTCCATAATGGAACTTCTTGTCTACAAACATTAGGTGATCCATCTCTTAGAATTACTACATAGTCATATTTTTTATTGAATTTGTGTTCATCCAATTCTTGAAGTAGTATAGGTGCTAATTTATCAACATCAATGAAATCTGTAGTATTGTTTTCTAGTTCAGTAGAAGCACCAGAAATGTATTGGCCATCGGGTGTAACAGCAGCTATTCCAGCACTTGCAGAAGGTTTAGTCATTGATGAATCTCTAGCTTTATCAAGACCAATAATAATTGCTTTATCAAGTAACGGTGGAAATAATTTGTAGGGAAATCCGCCTGTTTTAGCAATTATTTGAGGAATTAATGTTTTACTTAATTGAGCAAAATTTCTAGATTTAAATAATGTATCTTCCTTAATAACTTGAACAGGGATACCTTGTTCTTGAGTAAGTTTTTTCTTTATTTCCTTGTAATTTTTAATGTATTTACTTTTAAATATAATAGGGCATGAATGGGAATTATCATTTTCTAAAATTTGTTTGACTATTTGTCTCTCATCATGCATAGGATTTCTAACAAATTCTAGTTCAGGGATTTTTAAGTTTAAACGAGTTTTTGTTTTAAGAAAAATATCCTCAAAGATTTCTTGAAATTTATTTAAAAAGGATTTAATCTTTTCATCTATTCTCTGATTATAATAGATATCTAATTTAATCAAATTACCCCAAGATTCTACACCAGTTTCCAAAATATTAGGTATCTTACCATAAGTGTTTGAGGCTTGAATTCCGACACATGGTGTAGCAAAATTAGTTTTGTAATCTTGAAAATAATACTTAGAACTAGCAATTTTATTTTTTTCAAGTAAACCAAAAAAAGAAGAAATAAGTTTTAGACGAGTATTAACATCTATTTGTGTAAATCTTTTAAAATGGTCAGAATATTCTTTCTTAATTGGTTGACTTAAATTTCTATATAAAAATCGAGCTGGTAAAGTAATTATTTTATTGGGATTTTTTATTATTCGACCAGTTGATTTTACTTCAACAAATTTCTCTTGTTCAATATTTGATGGAAATAATCCTTTTTCCTTCAAAATATTAATAGTTTCATTTGAATATTTTCCCCATCCTAGTAAGTTGTTAGATATTTCTTCCCAATTTTTAACTTTTTGGATTTCAAAAAATTCTTGAATTATATCATTAGAAAAAAGATGTTCAAAATCAGAATTGCTATCAATTTGCCAAACCCGGTCTTTTCTTTCCCAGTTACAAATATTCTCAATTTCAGTTTTACTAGCTAAGAATTTGCTCAAGTTTTGGAGTTCCTCATATTGTCCTTTAATATCTGCTGATAAATAAAATTTAGAGTCATTTTCTGAAAAGATTATTGAAAGATCGAAAGCCCTGCTTATTTTGATTTTTCCTTTGACAATTTCATGATCCATTCCCAACCATTTCTGTGGTATTGAAAAAATTCCAATTCCTCCTCCCGAACCTATCTTCTCGAAACCACATTCTCTTAATTTTAATGTTACAATTTCTCCCATTCCTTTGCGGATAATATTTGCTAGATTTTGTTCATCCTTAACTTTCTTCAATGGTTCAGATATTTTTCTCATATCGACTTTTTTATTGAGATTTGACTCAATTAGATCTTTTATCAGATTTATCTCTTTATCATTTATTGGATTATTATCTAATGGAATTAGTATAATAAAACGACCATGTATTTCAAGGACAATCTTTTCATTATTGTAAAGTTCTTTAATTTTAAGGATTAAATCATAATCCTTTTTCTTATCCCAAATATCTAGATCTAACTCAAAAATCTGCCATAATTTACTTGGAATAAGAGATATTTCTACAGCATTTAACAAGAATTTGTTAAGATTTTCTTTTGCACTATTATTATGTTCTTTCTGGTTCAAATTCCCCTTCCTCTTCTAATTTTTTGAGTAAATTCCTCGCGGCATCTTTCTCTCCTTCTTTCTTTGTTGTTGATGGGCCAACCACATCACCTCTATGCTCAATATTTCTGGAAGAAATTTTTTTAATAATCGCATGAACAAAAAATGCTGGAGCATTAGCTTGACCTTTATTTATAATAGGATATTCTATTTTATAATCGGTTCCAAATTGCTTTTGTGCCCATTCTTGTAGAGTGGATTTAGGATTTTTATCTTCCTTTGGTGTAGATTTTAATTTTTTAAGAGTCTTTTCAAAATGAGTTAAGCTTTTAACTATAATATTTAATTGTTTGAAATCTTTTTCGTTATCTATAAATATTGCACCAATTAATGCTTCAAAACAATCAGCAGCTTGATTATTTGATAATTTGCCTATTCCTAAGATTTTCCCGATTTCATTAAATTGTAGCTCTTTAGCTAACTCAGCAAGATATTCATTTTCTTCCATTTTACTTCGGAGTTCTGTTAATTCTTTAGGATTAAACTCAGAAGATTTCTCATAAAGCAAAACCCCGTTAATTGCTTTCAATAATGCATCTCCAAGAAATTCCATACGTTCAAAATTCTCTTTTGGTAATTGTGAACCTCGAATTGAAAGTGCGTTGTATAAATTTTCCTTATTTTTAAATTGGTAATTAATTATATTCTGAATTTTTTGGGAAATCTTATCGAATTCATCCCATTTCTCTAAATAGATATTTTCAAAAAATTGTTTAAATTCACTCATCTCTACCACACAAATTTAAGAAAATATATCTCAATTTTCTTAGTTATATAACTATAATTACAAACAAGTAAATATTTGTTTCCAATTTGTGTTTTTCCGATTTTCTAAAAAAATCATCTTGGAAAAATTGCAAAGAAAGATTATTCTTTTTATTTTTCTATAATCAGGAAGGTGTTAACATTAAAAGCGAAAAAGTGAATAAAATATCTTGATATTTTTACAACCTTTTTTTACCTTCTTGATTTCTTCGAGTAGTTTCTCTTACAACAGGTTTGCGGAAAACAAAGAGATGGTCAAAAGCTAAAAGAAGAAAATTACTCTTAATAGATTGATTTCACCACAAATGCTCAGTTTTAGATTTATATTGTAACTTAATCATATACTATTTTGGAGTAAAATGGATATCAAAAAAAGAATTGATTATTATTTAAAGAAAATTTCTCCAGAAAGAACATGGAACTTTATCTGCTGGGTAATAGTGCATGAGAAAAAAAGCAGGTGAAGTTCCAAATATCTTTCTAATTTTTCAGATTTATTATGAATAATATCACAAATTACTACTATATGAAAGATATTTGTTGTAAAAGAATGTAAATAGCTAAAAGAATTTAAAAGATTTAATTATATAGTCAATTTTATGTCCCTACTTGATATATCCATCAAAGAAGCATATGATTCTGATATTGATGATATATTAAACAACTTCTATATTCCTGTTCTTTCCCAATCCATTGAATATGAAAGGATTTGCGGAATGTTTTCTTCAACAACTTTAGTTATTACTGCTCGCGGGATTTATCAATTTCTAAAAAATAATGGAAAAATGAAGATAATATGTGGTGCTAAATTTACTGAATCTGATTTAGGAATAATCAATGATGTTTTTTCTGATTCTAAAATAATTTTAACAACCAAATTTAACAATGAACTAGAAAATCTAGATGAAGGTTTTATTAAAGATCATTTGAGAGCATTTGGTTGGATGTTAAAAAACAAGTTAATAGAAATTAAAATTGCTATACCAGTTGATAATTCTGGTTTTCCATTAGATATAAACACAATTGAGAATATGGGATTGTTTCATCAAAAAGTTGGTATTTTGAAAGATAAGGAAGGAAATTTTATTTCTTTTAGTGGATCTCAAAATGAAACATTACAAGGTTGGTATTATAACATTGAGGAGTTTAAAGTCTTTAAAAGTTGGGTAATTGGTGATGAAAAAAAACTGGAAGCTGACACTAGGAAATTTGAAAAATATTGGAATAGTGAAACTACTCGAACAATTATAATTGATTTACCTGAAGCAATTGAAAGAAATCTAATTGAAATGGCTCCTGATTCAATAGATGAATTAAATCTTGATAAATGGATTAGTAAGGAAATTGATTCTAAGCATAAAATAAATCTTAGGGATTATCAAACAGAAGCAATTGAAAATTGGGTAAAAAATGATTTCAAAGGAATATTTGAAATGGCAACCGGAACGGGTAAAACTTTTACTGCGTTAGGGTGTTTGAATGAGTTATTAAAAAATCAGAAAAAATTGATTGTAATTGTCGCATGTCCATATAATCATCTAGTTACTCAATGGAAAAGAGAAATTAAGAAATTTGGTTTGAAATTAAATCAAATCATAGCAGATAGTACAGTTTCTAGGTGGAAAACTAAATTAGCTGATAAAATTATAGATATTAAAATTGATAATGATGATTATCTAATAATTCTAACTACTCAAAATACCTTATCAAGTGATGATTTTATAAAAATAATAAGTGAATCAGAAACACCAACCTTTCTAATAGTTGATGAAGTACATGCAATAGGTTCTCCAGTTAGGAAGAAAGGTTTACTATCAGATATTAGATTTAGACTGGGTTTAAGTGCAACGCCTGAAAGATGGTTTGATGAAGAAGGAACAGAATTCCTTCAAAGATATTTTGATAAAGTTGTTTTTAGTTTTCCACTAAGAAAAGCAATTAGTAGATTTCTAACTGAATATGAATATTATCCTCATTTTATTACACTGACAGAACAAGAAATGGAAGAATACGAAAGAACGACTAAAAAAATTGCTAAAGCATACTTCAGCTCTAAGAATAATCAAGAAAAAGAAGAATGGTACCAATTATTGTGTATTAATAGACAAAAAATTGTGAAGAATGCTTGGAATAAATATTCTGTACTAGAGTCAATAATAAACCAATATTCTGAATTAAAGCATTTAATCGTATATAATGATCCAAAACAAATAGAAAATACTCAAGAAATTTTGAATAAATATAATATAATTCAACATAAATTTACTGAAAGGGAAGGAACAAAACCAATAGAAGAATATGGTGGTTTAAGCCAAAGGGATTTTCTATTAGAAAACTTCGAAAAAGGTCATATTCAAGCTTTAGTAGCAATAAAATGTCTTGACGAAGGAGTAGATATTCCTCCCGCAAAAATAGCTATAATGATGGCAAATTCTGGAAATCCGCGTGAATTTATTCAACGAAGAGGGAGAATTTTAAGAAAATATCCTGGAAAAAAACATTCAATAATTCATGATATTATTATTAAACCTCAATTTGACAAAATAGATGATAGTTTTGTTACACAAATAGAAAAAAAGATATTTAGAAAAGAGTTACTAAGGTATAAGGAATTCGCCGAATTAGCAAAAAATTCAATTTATTGTCTAAAACTAATAGACACCATAGAGGAAGAATATGGGATTTATTGGTGATGAAATGTCTGAAAAATTAAATAGAAGAATAATTGATAAACTAGAAAAGGATGATATTGAAGAGGATATTCAAAAATTCTTAAAAGAAATGCTAATTTTTGAATTGGAACAATTTGATGCCTCAAAATCACATTATTCAAAAAATTACGATAAAATAATTTCTCGATATTCTACAAAAATAACAAGGGAGTAAAAATGATATTTGAATATATTGAGCTAAAAAATTATCGTCAATATCAGAAAGCAAGAATCGATTTTCCAGAAATTGAAGAAGGGAAGAATTTCTATATTATTAAAGGAGGGAATGGAACAGGTAAAACAAATTTAATGAATGCAATTACTTGGTGTTTATATGGGAAAGAATATAATGTAAGGGACAAGGATAAAGCTCTACCAATCTTAAATTTATCTACTTTTGAAGAAATGGAAAATGGTGAACAACAGGAAGTATCAGTTGAGATAAAAATCAAACGAAGTAAAAATGAAAAAATTACTATTAGAAGATTTTTGAGTTTCAAAAAAGAAAATAATGAATATATAGCAATTAAAAATTTCAAATCTCAAGCTGTAGATGGTTCTACTGTTATCTTATATATCCAAAGAGGTAAAGATCAAACTCCAGTATCTAATCCAGAATATATTATAAATTCACTAATACCTGAAAGCATTGAAGAATACTTCTTTTTTGATGGAGAAAGACTTAATGATTATTTTAAACGAGATTCTAAAAAAGATGTAAAAAAAGCTGTATTTAGGATTGCTCAAATTGATTTGCTTGAAAAATTAATCGATCACTTGGATAGGGTAAAAAGCGAATATATTAAAGATGCAAAATCTACAACTCCATCATTGAATTCTTTGAAAAGCGAAAGAAATGATAAAACAAAACAGCTAGAAGGTTATAAGGAGCAACTTGAAATACAAAAAACAGACAAAGATGAGATTGAGATTAAGATTTTGGAATATCGTCAAAAATTAAGAAAAGCACCGGTTGATAACATTAAAGAGCTTGATGACAAACGAATGAAATTGAAAGATGAAATTGAAGAACTTAATGAGAGATTAAAAAGTCTTGAAATAGAGAAATTTTCATTTTTACTAGAATCTGCCCCAGTTCTTTTTTTAATTGAACAAATTAAATCAGTGTATGAGGAATTAGAAGAGAGATTCAAACCAGGAAAATTTCCCCCTGATATAAAATCAAGTTTTGTTGAAATTTTATTGAATGAGGGAGAATGTATCTGTGGTACAGATCTAAAAAATAATTCTGAAGCTAAAGAGAAATTACTTAGCATAATTAATAAAGAAGATATTTTAGACAAAAAAACCATCCCCCTAATGCAAATGCATTCTAATCTTAAAAATGACCTTAATGATTTAATGAAATTTGATGAAAGAAGAATTAGAATGAATAGAATAATTGGCGATTATAACTCAAATATTGATGAAAAACAAAAGGAAATAGATAAAATAAGTAAGTTGTTCCAAACAATAGATGAGAATCAAATAATGTTATGGGAAGCTAAATTACAGGAATGGGAGAAAAGAAAAGAAGATTTTGTTGGTAAAATTTACTTTCTGGAAAATCAAATAGAATCAATTACAAAAGATATTTCCATAGTGGATAAACAACTAAAAAAAGAGTTGGAAAAAGATCAAATAAATCAAAAAGTATTGAGAAAAATTTCATTCTGTGACAAAGCATTAGATTATGCTACAAAAATTAGAAATGAAATTATGATAGAAATAAAAGATGAAATCGAAGGAAAAACTCAAGCTCAATTTGAGAAATTAATTTGGAAGAAAAGTGAATGGGATGCTGTTAACATTGACAATAATTATAATGTTTCTCTAAAGCATAAATCGGGTTTGGAGTCAATTGGTAGCTTATCAGCTGGAGAGGGAATTATATTAACTATGTCATTTATGTCTGCCTTGAATATTGTTTCAGGTTTTGATTCACCAATAATAATTGACACACCATTAGGGAGAATTTCTGGCGAGATAAGAGAAAAAATTGCTAAAAATCTACCAAACTTTTTACCTGAAAAACAAGTTACAATGCTTGTTACTGATACTGAATATACAGATAATATAAGAAAATTATTGTCTGATAGAATTTGTAAAGAATATAATATAAAATTTTTAGAAAGGGAAATCGGTGGAATTGCAGAGGTTCTTTAAATGAGTGAAATACCAGATCGATTTTTTATTGAAGAAGATGATAAGGAGATTTATGATAATCTTAAAAGCAAGAATACCCCTCTAGGAAAATATAAAAAATTAGAAAATAAGGATGTATTCATTCTTGCAGTTTGTTATGGATTTTCATTGGGGATTAAAAAACCAATTAAGAAAAAATTTGGTTATGTTCGTCCAATTTATTTTAATGAAAAGGAATTGAATATTTTGTATACTATTGCATATAATTCAAAAGATAAACTTGGAGTTTTTTCTGATTTTAAAAATGTTTACGAAATAATTGAAGAATATGCAAATGGTGGTATTCACATTTTAAAAGATAAAGTGCTTAGTGGAGAATTTGGCACTTTTGAAAAAAAGTTTGAAGCTAAATTAGTTGAATTATTCCGTGAAAATAATGAAGGAATCTCTGAAATAACTGATATATCAAGAAAAATAGCATCTGAAAATACATAAGAATTAAGATGTTTAATCAAGAAGTCTCAATTTACTCTCTGTATTAGCTTGTTGAACTTCAAACACAGTTTTAGGATTTGATAAATCACTGAATGAAAGACCATATTCATCAATAATCTGTTTTTGTTCTTCTTTGATTTTTGTGTTAACAAACCTTGTAATGATTTCTTTGTCTGCTTTTTTACTTTCAAAATCCTTAACATAAAAATGAAAACCATGCCGAATACAAATATTATGTCTTCTAACATTTCGTCTAAATTGTTTTACAAGTAAATCATTCCATTTCTCATGAATATAATAATCGGAATTTAATTGTCCTAGTTTTCTGGGATTATAGTTATCGAAAGTTTGATCTAAAGGTCTAAATCTACAATCAGAAATTTGAACTCCCCATTCAAAACATTTAACTCTTTTCTTCTCCATTTCATCAAATGGAATATTCCAATTGTAAAGCATAAAAATCTCAATATCATTTCGTCTAAATAATTCTCTATCTTTTGTTAAGCTATCTAATTGTTTTTTTATTTTGGAATAATCATCAAATTTTCCATCCCATGCAATACGAATATTTCTAAATCCTGCAGCTTTTAGTTTTGGTGCTATTGTAATATCTTTTGTTAATAATCTACCATCAAATCCACTTTGTGATTCACACCAAAGTATTTTTTTACTTTTTTTAAGTTCAATTAATTCATCAAGAATATTGTGAATATTTGGATTATCAAGAAAATTATTATCATAAAAAACAATTTTTCTTTTGAAGATTTTTTCTTTGATGCTTTTTTCATATTTCACTTCAGGTTCAATTATCCATGTGCCACAAAATGAACAACGTCTAAAACATCCCCTTTGACCATGTAAAATTTGAAAATCAACACTATTTAGAAATCTATCATATGCATCCTTCAATTGTGATATTGGTAAGTTTTCAGCTTCTGGAATAACTCCTATCTTGACATCATCACATCCAGTAATTTTTTTTGTTTTTTCCTCTCCAAAAAGACTTGCAGCAATGCCACCAACAATTATTTTTGATTTTTTAAATAAAGACCTATAATGTAAAACACTTTCAGTCACATCATTAATCCAATATGTAAATAGAGAAGTAATCCATATTTCATTAGGTAGAAAGGATTTTTTATAATTTATTTGCTTAATTGCTAAATCGAATATTTCATTTTTTTCTAAATTACCTCTAGCTAGGATAACTTGATGTTTTTCTTGCTTTTTGAGTGCTGCTATTTTTAATAATCCTATTGGTAGAAAATCTTTGTGATTTTTACTTTTAATTGGGATAGGAAAGTTTGGTTCTACCAATAAATATTTCATAAGAATCACAACGTGAAATTACTTTAATAGTTCCAAATTTTGATAAAAATCTTTTGATCTATTAATAATATAATTAAAATAGTAAAGTCTAATGATTCTGTTATTTTTAAAAAAATATTTTTCTAATCTTTCTTTAAACTAAAGATTTTTGATCTAATAAGATGATTGAATCTATTGGAAAGAATTAGGTGATTATATGACTATACCAAAATTTGATGAATTATTTACTTCATTTTTAGCATTTATTCAAGACAAAAAAGAATACCAGATTAATGAAATAGTAAGTCATCTTGCTAAAGAATTTAATCTATCTGCAGAAGAGAAAAATAAACGATATAAACAAAGTGGAAGTCTAATATTTAAAAATAAAGTACAATGGGCAAGACTTTACTTAATCAAAGCAGGATTTATAGATGCAACAAAGAGAGGATTTGTTCAAATCACAAAAAAAGGTCAAGTTATATTAAAAAACAATAAACTGATAGATCAGCAAATTATCAAAGAACAAATGGAAAGATTAGATGTTGGTATAGTTGAAGAAATAGAAGAGATTTCAGAAAAAACACCAGATGAGTTATTCAAGAGTAATTTTGAAGAAATACAACAAAAATTAGCTAATGAGTTACAAGATATTATAAAAAATAGTACACCTGATTTTTTTGAAAAACTTGTAATTGATCTTTTAGTAAAAATGGGTTATGGTGGTACTAGAGAGGATGCTGGAAAAAGAATTGGTGGAACAAATGATGGTGGAATAGATGGTATAATTCAAGAGGATAGGTTAGGATTTAATAATATCTATATTCAAGCAAAAAGGTGGAAAGACAAAGTAAGTCGACCAGAACTTCAAAAATTCGTAGGAGCATTAAGTGACAAGAATGCACAAAAGGGAATTTTCATAACAACTTCTGATTTTACATCAACTGCTATTGATACTGCAAAACGTAATAATATTGTAATTATTAATGGAGAGCAATTAGCTAGATTAATGATAGAATTCAATGTTGGGGTATCAACTAATGAAATATATGAAATAAAATCAATTGATAGTGATTATTTCAATGATAATGAATAGAGAATATTGATTGAAAAATTTCAAGGGAAATTAATTTGTAAAATATTTCTTTTGTTTTAACAATCATAGTGTTTCTCTCAAAATTTTAATTACTTTTTTCTCATTTTTTTTCATTATAATTAATCGAATATCTTCAAATTTTGACTCAAAAAAACGCTGTTTATTAAATCTAATAATTTGCATAAATACATTTATTGATTGCTATAAGTAATAAATTTTCTTTACTTTAATGGTAAAGTTCGCTTCTCATTAACTACAAAAAAGGATTTTTAATTTGGATTCTTTACCTGAAAAATAGATAGAAAAGCAAGATTGGTATATTCAATATACTCAGAAATAAAATCATTAAAGGAATCTTTTAATCAATTGGAATGAAGAAAAAAAATTAGAAGAAAAATATGAAATTATATGAAACAAAAATCTGAAAGAAGAAACAAATATTGGGTAATACGAAAAATAATCAATTACTAATTTTACTTAATGCTGAATAAATAGAATGTAGATATTCATACGTTTTTAAATTACCATTCCTATCAAAGATTGATTATGAGCTATAAATTATCAAAAACACAATATCTTTTTGGTTTGGAATGTCCAAGATATTTGTGGAATATGGTTCATTACCCGGAAAAGATACGCAAAATGACAATAGCTGAAGAATATACCTTAGCTGAAGGTATTCAAGCAGGTGAAATAGCTAAGCAGCTTTATCCTAATGGCATTAACATTCCAATTGAGGATTATTCAGAAAACCTTCTTAAAACAAATGAATTTTTAATTAAAAATAAGCCTTTATTTGAAGCTGGATTTGAATTTGATAATTGTTTTGCTAGAACAGATATCCTTGTTCCTAATGGAGATGGATG
>Ga0307377_10005527_pt1 | contig 13511 bp, 7 predicted proteins | sample TR3MG_FD_202535 | JGI IMG/M metagenome (GOLD analysis project Ga0307377, IMG submission 202535) | Soil microbial communities from Risofladan, Vaasa, Finland - TR-3 | ecosystem: Environmental > Terrestrial > Soil > Coastal area > Acid sulfate soil | place: Finland: Risofladan, Vaasa | collected... | reverse complement strand
TCAGCCACTTCATGGACGAACCTGGGCTGCACCAAATCGCCACGGTCAATCCAGAGTTTGTGATGAAAGCCCAGGAGGATAGCGCTTTTATGGCGATACTCCAGCAGGCCGAGCTGTGTATTGCCGACGGTGTGGGACTTTTGATAGCCGGCCGGTGGCAGGGCCGACCTATTCCAGAAAGAGTGGCCGGATCGGACCTCGTTTATTTGCTAGCCGAACAAGCTGCGCTTCAAGGGTGGCGACTATTCCTACTCGGCGCGGCGCCCGGTGTGGCTGAAGAAGCGGCCGGCCGGCTGGAAGAACTCTATACTGGCCTGACTATCGCCGGCACGTATGCAGGTTCCCCGGATCCAGCCGAAAATGAAGAAATCGTCGAGTTAATTAACACCAGCCAGGCTGAGTTGCTCTACGTCGCCTATGGCGCGCCTGGCCAGGATAAATGGATCGCTCGCAACCGGCAGCAGTTGCCTACTGTCCGGGTGGCCATGGGTATAGGTGGCTCCCTTGACTTCATCTCCGGCCGGGCCGCGCGCGCGCCAAGCTGGTTGCAACGCCTGGGGCTGGAGTGGCTCTACCGTCTATTTAAGGAACCGCGGCGTTGGCGGCGGATGCTGGCCTTACCACGATTTGTTTTTAGAATTGTTCGAGAAGGCTCATCGTGAAAATAGTTCCATTGATCATTGTGCCTTGGATAATTGCTGCCCTATAGCTGTTCCGCTCTCATAATCTAAGGGTCATGCAACCTGGTCCAGGGTGTGATTCCCTCACCTTCGTGGGGCGGGAATCCACCTGGTGGATAAGTTGGATACCCAGCCCAAATCTGCGTAGGGGCAGGCACATCGCGGGTATCCCATGATGCTGGGAGAGGTAACTTTTTTTCATTACCTCTGGTTATCAGTTTGCATACCTCTTAACTATCTAAGGTTTGATTTTTAGTAGCTTATCCGGGCAAATTTCTTATTTCCCAGGTTACGCTTTAAAATTACCCATCTTGACCATCGGTCGCTTCACCTAATCGGTCAACTGCGAGATAACCAGGAGAATACTATGCGAGTTTTAATTACCGGATCCAGCGGGCAGATAGGAACGAACCTGGGTCTGCGTTTGCAGGAAGAAGGTCATTACGTCTTTGGCATCGACAAGAGGATCAATACTTGGACCCAGGAAATCCAAACCTTGCTGCAAGATCTGAGCGCCCGATACTATGAATTCAAGGATGGGCTGGGAAATGTTGCCTATCCGAAGGATCTGGATGTGGTGGTCCACCTGGCGGCAAACGCCAAGGTGCATGAATTAGTCCAGCAGCCGTCGCGAGCCCTGGATAACATCCAGATGACCTTTAATGTTTTGGAATTTTGTCGCCAAAATGATGTGCCCATCCTCTTCAGTAGTTCTCGTGAAGTTTATGGCGATATTCATCGTTATATCACCGAGGAATCCTACGCCGATTTCGCTTTCACAGAAAGCCCCTACTCGGCCAGCAAGATCTCGGGCGAGGCGCTCATTTACGCCTATGCCCAATGTTACGGGCTACGCTACCTCGTCTTCCGCTTCAGCAATGTATACGGCCGCTACGACAATGATATCGATCGCATGATGCGCGTGATCCCCAAATTCATCAAAAAAATAAGCCGTGGCGAGACAATTACCGTTTACGGCGAGCAGAAGGTGCTTGATTTTACCTATGTGGATGATTGCATCGAAGGCGTGCGGCGTGGAATAGATTTGTTGGCCGGCGGCCAAGTGGCCAACCAGACCATCAACCTGGCTTACGGGCAAGGAAACAGCCTGATCGCCCTGGCCGGATTTATTGGCGAGGCCTTAGGGAGTAAGCCGGATATGATAATTGAACCGGCCCGGGTAGGCGAAGTGACTCATTATGTGGCCAACATCGGCAAAGCCCGCGCTTTGTTGGACTATACGCCAAGCACGCCGTTAAAGGCGGGCATTTCCAAGGCGGTTGCCTGGTGTACGGCATGGTGGGCTGAACATCCTTTACCGAATCAATGATTAAGGAAGAACTGTTTATACGACTGGCAAATACGATCGCCTATCTGCAGCAACCCTACCCGGTCAGGGTGGGAATCGATGGTATTGATGCGGCCGGCAAATCGACATTGGCCGCACAATTAGCCTTCCTGTTAAAAAAAGGGGGTCGGCCGGTTATCCAGGCATCGCTGGATGACTTTCACAATCCCGATCGAATCCGAAGCTGTCGTGGCGCCCTGTCTCCGGAGGGTTATTATTATGATTCGTTCAACTATGGCGCATTAATCGACAAATTGCTGTCACCGCTGGGGCCAGGTGGAGACGGCATTTATCAAACGGCCGTATTTGATTACCGGCTAGATTTGCCAGTCGATCCTTCTCCCACCCAAGCCACGGCCGATGCTATCTTGATTTTTGACGGCGTGTTTCTACAGCGGCCGGTCTTAGAAAAACAGTGGGATTTTGTCATTTATGTCGACATCAGCTTTGATGCAAGCCTGGCCAGGGCCATAAAACGGGACGCCCCATATCTGAGCCCGGCCAAAGAGGTGGAAAAGCGTTACCGGCGGCGTTACATCCCCGGCCAACAACTGTACCAGGGAGCCTGCCGGCCCAAGGAAAAGGCCGACGTGGTGATCGACAACAATGATCCGGGCGATCCCAAGCTTATAAGATTGTCCGGTCGCCATTGGCAGACCCTCGGCGCTTAGGCGCGGGTTAGTTGATGTTCTATATTGACGTATCGGCCGCGGTCCATTCCAAAGCCGGGCTGGGTCGCTACAGCCAGAGCCTGGCCCAGGCCCTGGTCAGCCGTCAACCTGACCAGTTCACCCTATTTTATAATCGCGGCCGGGAGGGGGTCTTGCCTGAGACATTACAGGGCATACCTCGGCGACAGGTTTCCCTTGGCTATAAACCTTGGCGGATGGCCATTCTCTTAGGCCAAATAGCCCGGGTTGGCTTTGACCGGCTGGTACCCGGTGCGAAACTGTTTCACAGTACGGAACACTTACTACTACCTTTGCACAATGTGCCCACCGTGTTAACCGTGCACGACCTGATTTATAAACTGTATCCCGATTACCACAAGAAACTCAATTATGTGTATCTGAACCGGGCCATGCCCTTATTCTGTCGTCGAGCCGGGGCCATCATCGCCGTCTCAGAGGCTACCAAACGAGATATCGTCACTTACTACGGGACCGATCCGGCTAAGATACATGTGGTCTACGAGGCGGCGGCCGGTCATTTTCGCCCGCCGAACCAGGACGAAATCGCCAGGGTTCGCCAGCAATACCAACTGCCGGAGCGATTCTTGCTCCATTTAGGCACCATTGAACCACGTAAGAATCTGGAGCGGTTGGTCGATGTACTTCTGACCTTACGCGAACAGAATGAGAATTTGGTATTGATTTTAGCCGGATCAAAAGGCTGGCTCTATGATGATTTTTTCGGTCGGATCGAAGATGAAGGTCTCGAGAATGTGGTCCGGCCTTTGGGTTGGGTACCGGATAAAGATTTGCCGGCCGTGATTGGCGCGGCCAGCCTGGCTGTTCAACCCAGTTTGTATGAAGGTTTTGGCCTACCCATGCTGGAACACATGGCCTGCGGGCAGGTGGTGGCGGCCAGCAATAGCGGCTCACACCCCGAGGTCGGCGGTGATGCGGCGGCCTACTTCCTGGCCACAGATACCATCGAGATGGCCATGGTTATCGCCCGGCTGCTTAATAACGATGAAGAGTACCTCCGGCGCCAGATGGCCGGCCTGGACCAGGCCAAGAAGTTTAGCTGGTCGCGGACGGCGGCCGAAACGATCGCCGTTTATAACCAATTATTAACAGTAACATGACCACAGAAAAAAACCCGATGGAAGACGGGCCAACAGAAATCCCGCCTGGGAAAAACCAGGGGCAGACTACCGAGAGCGGCTGGCGCGCTGTTTCCAAATCACCGGCGAGCTGGGCCGTCGCGACCCTGGCATTAGTGCTGATTCTTTATCTACTAACCATGGCCCGTGACCTGGTTTGGGGCGACCCGACCGAATACACCTTCGTGGCCAATATCCTGGGAATCGCGCATCCACCCGGCTACGCCTTGATCACCCTGTTAGGCAAGCTATTTCAAAGTGTCATCCCTTTTGGCGATTTCCCCTGGCGGATGCACTTGCTCTCAGTCACCATGGCAACGCTAGCGGTGATGCTGGTTTACGGTAGTGGCGAAGCGGTATTCGGCAGGAGCAGTTCCGGCCATCTACTGGAAAAGGTCCGTGGACTCAACTACCTCGTAGCCCTCTTTGGGGCGCTGGTGGTAGCGACGGCGGCCGATTGGTGGCAACATGCCATCCACGCCAACCCGCACATCATCACGGCTACCTTCCTGGCAGCTAATTTGTTCATCCTTACCCGGTGGTGGGCCTCGGAGGAGCCGGCCGAGGTGGATCTCGACACCACGGTCGCCCCAGGTCGCCAATCGCGGCGATCCGATGGCTGGTTGTATGCCTTTGCTTTCACAGCCGGCCTGGGTATCACCCATCATCCCCTGACCGTATTTAGTTTTGTGGCCTATGGCGTGTTTATTTTATGGGTCCGGCCGGGCATCTGGCGAGGCGTGCGGACCTGGCTGAAGATGGCGGCCTTTGGTCTATTGGGGCTGTCTGTCTGGCTGTATTTACCGTTACGCAGCGCTATGGCGCCGGCTTTCGGACCCGATAATATGAATAGCTTGAGTGGTTTCCTGGACCATGTTTTGGCCCGGGGGCTAACCGAGAGCCTGCCCTTTTTTGGCCTGGTCGACCAGTTTACCCGAGCGACGGTCTTCTGGACATTGTTACGGCTGCAATACGCGCTGCCGATCATCTTTCTGGCTGTGTTGGGGTTAGTGTGGTTGGTGGCAGATGGCTGGCAAGGGCGAGAGAGGGAGGGATATAGAGACGCGGAGACCGAGGGACTCGGGGACGCGGGGCGTAAGTCTCGGGGTCGGGTTTCGTTGCGGCCGTTGGGGCTGCTTTATAGCCTGGCTTTGTTGAGCAATTATCTGTTTGTGATGAATTTGCGGGCCCAGGATATTATGGCCTATTTGCTGGGTGTATTTCTGATCATCGGGCTGCTGGCGGGGATTGGCCTGTGGGGCTTGCTGGTATTGGTGGAGAGGCGGTTGGGGCTGGATAAAAAAGCGATACTGCTGCTGACCGGCGCTTTATTCTTGTTGGGTCCGGTGTTGCAGAGTGTCCGTAATGGTCCCCGGGTCTTCCTGGGTGATCATCACGAGGCGCGGCTTTATGTGGAGGATGTGTTTAGTTGGTTTGACGGGCAGGGGGAAGAGGCCATTTTGCTCAATGATTGGGAGCATATGACACCTTTGTGGTACAGCCAATATGTCGAAAAAGCGTGGCCGGAGGCGGCCGATGTGACGCCTCACCTGGTTTCGACCAAGTTGCCCTGGTTGGAGAGTGTCTTCTATTACCTGCCGACTTACCCGGTGTACCTGAGCGGCTACCGGCCAGAGATAGCCGCGGCCGGCTTTCGTCTGCGGCCCCGCGGCCCGTTTTACCAGGTAGTCCAATCGGGTGATGCCAGCATCCCTCCGGAACTGGATCCGCTCGAGCCCATCGCGGCCGGGGAGATAGAGATCGTAGCCAGCCAATTGCCCGAGCGGGCGGTTCAGGCCGGGGATTATGTGCCCCTGACGCTGGCGATGCGCTTGCCGGCAGGCACGGACGACTATTATGTACCTGTGCTAACCCTGGGTGTGGGAGATGAAAAACTGACCTTCGAATTTACGACCGATAGTCACCTGGTCACGCCCCAATGGCAGGCGGGAGAAGTCATTATCGAGCGCTTCGATTTCGCTCTGCCGGCCGACCTGGCGGGCGGTAACTATCCGCTGTCGCTGGGATTTCGCAATCTGAGTTCCAATACGGATCTCGACATTGAGCATCCCTTGGGCGAGTTGGAAGTAAGCGAGCAGGCCTACCCCGTTTCCACGGAGCGACTGCTGGCCAATTTCAGGCAGCAGGTGGGGCTACTATCGGCCTCGGCCGGCAACGGTCTCTTTGACCGGCGCTCGGCCCCGTGGGATGAGCCGATCCCGGCCGAGGCAGGTGATACGATCAACATTACGCTGGAATGGTTGAGCCTGGCCCCGGCTGGTGAAAGTTATACGGTGTTTTTGCATTTGATAGACCAGGCCAACCGGCCGCTGGTCGCGTTGGATTACACCCCACTGGGCGGTTCGACGCCAACTTATCTGTGGATCCCCAAATGGTTGCCCGGACAACGGATGCTGGACCCCTATCGCCTGGTATTACCGGATGATCTTCCGCCGGGGACATATCTGATAGAAGCCGGCCTTTATGAGATGACGGGAAAACGGCGGCTACATATGGCCGATCCGGCCGGCAACCTGGTTGGCGACCGTTTGATCTTGGGCTCGATACAGATTGAAGAATGATGGGTGGGGTTTAGGGGCTACTTCATGCCGTCCAATTGGTAGATCTGGTTTATTGCCTGGCGGCCTTTAACCTGGACCTCATCTAGGCTGGTGACGGATACCAAATCGAGGACCTGGTCGTAGGTGCTTTGCGTGATCAGTATTTGGCCGCCTTCGGCCAGTTCTTGCAGGCGTTTTGAGAGGTTCACAGCATCGCCGATGGCCGAATAATCTTTGCGTAAGGGGCTGCCCACATTGCCTACCACGGCATCGCCCGAGTGGACGCCGATACCGAACTGCAAGTGTAGGTCGTCAGGGTTATGGCGGTGATATTCAGCCAGATCATTTTGAATGGCCAGGGCGGTGCGGACGGCTCGCAGGGCATGATCTACCTGGGGGTTAAGAGGCGAGTTGAATAGGGCCATGACCGTATCACCGTCGTACTTATCGATCATCCCTTCCTGGTGGCTAATGGCTGCGGCGGCGACGGTTAAGTGATTGTTGAGCACCTGGATGATGAGCTCGGGATCCCACTGCTCGCTGATGGTGGTGAAACCACGAATATCGGCAAAAACGATGGAGATCTGCCGGCGCTGGGGCTTTTGGACCGCATCGATATCTCGGACCTGGTCGACCAAGGCCGGGGGCAGGTAGCGGCGGACGATCTCAAGGCGCTTATTCTCAGTAACATCGTCGAGAACCAGGGCGACGCCCTGGGTCTCCTGGTGCATGTCCCGAAGAGGAGCGAAAGAAAGAGTGAGCGTCTTGGAATCGGAACCGGCCGAGGTAGCGATATCCAATTCCATGTGATGCTGACCACCAACCTCCTGAATCGCCTCGATGACGTTCTCCACCTCACTGCCCATAGATGCACTCAACAGAGCACGGTAATCGTTTTCTAGGACTTTTCGACCGGGAACACCAAGAATCTGTTCGGCGGCGCGATTATAAAGAGATATCTGATCATTCAGGTCGATAGTTATGACGCCACTGGCGATGGAATCAAAGACATCGTCTTGCAGGTTCTTCATTTCCGTGATGTCGGCCAATTGTTCACGGATCTGATCGAACAGGCGTGTGTTCTCGATGGCTACGGCCGCCTGGTTGGCAAAAGCCGAGAGCAGATCGCGATCGGTATCGACGAAAATGCCGCTCACAATGCGATTGTCGGCGTAAATTACACCTATGATGCTTTCTTTGATCTTGAGGGCTACGCAAAGAATCGAGCGTAGGTTATAACTGATGATGCTCTCTGCTCCGGCAAAGCGGGGGTCAGCCTGGGCGTTAGTGGTGACTACCGGTTCACCGGTCTCGGCCACGCTCTCGACAATGCTACGACTGATCTCAAAAGAGGAGCCATCCAGTGTCTCGCGATTGATGTTGCGCGCCACTTTGGCCTCTAATTCACCGCTTTCCGGGTCGCGCAACATGAGAAAGCCTCTCTCTGCGCCGGTAAGCTCGATAATGCTGTCCATGACCATATTCAGCACTTCGGCTTGCTTAAGCGAGGAGTTGATGACCGCGCCGACGGCCTGCATGGCTCGCAGTTGGTGGCTTTCCTTCTCCTGGGTCAATAGACCGCGAGCCAGGGCTTCCATGGTTAAATTCGATTGGGTGATCAGGCGCAGCATGGTGTTGTAAGATTGGGCCATAGCGCCGGAGCCGGCGCCGATGACAGCCCGGTGTTGTTGATTAACGGCCTCGCTCAGTTGATCGATGAGCTGCCGGAGTTTGTTTAGCTCTTGTTGAGCCTGGGATGTGTTAGAGTTGCTCAAGATTAAGCCTCAAGAAATGCGGTCCACAGCCAACCTGTTCAGGGGAAAGTATGGCACAGAGTAGGCGAAAGAGCAACGAGGGGACCACTTATAAACAGGTAATCAAATTCACAGGTATGATCGAGAAGCCAGGGGCCGTCCTGGGAACCTGGCCCTGGCCGGCGAATTCAACAAACCTCGGGATTTAGGGCTTACTCACTCTTGTTACTGCGTATTAATAAGCGGGTTAGCTCTTTGCTCAATAATCGCGATGGCCAGGATACCAACTAAGGCGATAACCAGGGTAAATTGGCCGGTGACACCGGATACGGCTACAACCGCGCCGGCCGTGACGGTGATCACAATAAGACGAGGCATGAGCAGGTATCCCGTCGCCCGCCGGATGGCGAGGGCCATACCGCCCACGAAAAGTAGCAAGCCGACGGCCAGGGCAACCCGGCCGTCGAAAGGCAGGGTTTCACCTGGGTGGGCCACGGCTTTCTCGACCGCAAAAGCATAAAAAATCACGCCGCACAACATGGGGAAGTGAAACAGGCTGAAGACATCTCTGGCCATCGTTGTTTTCTCTAAACCAATGGCTGTTTCTACCGCTTGATCAAGCGCGGGCTTGGCCCGCGGGAAGTAACTCCACCACAAGCTACAGGTGATGGCCACGGCCAGCACCGCGACAGCTATGAGCGTGTTTGACCATGAGGCGCCAGTGACCCGGCCGGCAGCTACGATGAGCGTCTCACCCAAAGCGATAATGACAAATAACGCATGGCGTTCTGAAAAATGATTGAGGTGCAGGTTCCAGCCTTCGGATTGCCCACCAATCAGTGCGGCAATAACGTCTAAAAGGATCGCTGCCGCCCAGAAGCCGATCTGGTATCCGCCGCCAAAAAAGCCACCCATCAGAACGGCCATCAGCCCGCCAAAGGACACGAGGATCCAGGTGCGCACGGCCGCCTTCTGAGAGGGGTCTTCTGAGGCAACCCAGGCCTGGAAGGCAAGCCCCATCACCCGAACGACCACATAGGTGACCGCAAACCATAAGGCGCGATCGCCAAAGGCATTGGGCAGAGCAACGGCCATAAAGAAGGCGACGGCCGTGGTCAGCAAGGTTCCGAGTTGGACCCAGGGATGGGTCGTATCGGCCGCGTTCAGGGTCCAGGTGAATTGGGTCCAGGCCCACCAAACAAGCCAGAAGACGAGGATCGCCTGGCCGACGACAGTCCAATCGAGCCCGCCATGCAGCAAGCCGACAACCTGGGTTACTGAGAAGACGAAGACCAGGTCAAAGAATAATTCGACAAAGGTGACGTTTTGGTCCTCAGGGGAGGTGATATTCTGGGATCGCATGGGCAAAAATACCTCAATTGTGTTTGGCAAGGGTGTAGCGTACTGATTGTACCAGATCGGGGTGATTATCGGGGGCTGATGGCCAATGAGCTGTTGGATGTCGTACCATGGTAGAAGTTGATGTACGGTGCAAGGACGAAAACAGGCCGTAAATGGTGGTCCTGGGGCCTGATTAAGTGGCGGATCATGGGCCAGCGACAGGTAGACGAAACGACCACGATGCGGGCTTGGGAAATGTTTCGTCGATCGCTAACCCACGATCTACCCGGGATTCTGGTGGAGTAGCCGTTCTCTTTTAATGACGCCGGCGAAAGAATCCGAAGTAGAGTGCCGCACCCAGAATCAGCAAGCCCAAAACACAGATGACACAGAGTCCAACTGCCCCAATCGTGGTAAGGAGCACCTTCCGGTCAATCCCCTTCGACGAGTCACCCAGGTCGCCAAGGCCCCTTCCCGACGACGTGGCGGGTGGCGGGCTACCGAAATCCAACTCATCTATATTCTCTTCAGTGACCCGGATCGGCTGCACGCTGTCCCCTAAGGGTGTGATGAGTAGAGTCTCGATCGTGTTTGGATCAACAGAAAGTGTCGCTTGTTCGCCAGGATTAATTAGCTGAGGTGGATAGGTCACCAGCGCTCCCTGGCCATCCCCGGCAACGATATGGTATTCACCACTTCCTGTCCCAGTGATCAAGACGTCATAATCGCCGGCCGGTAGGCCGAAAAGCCAATGGGTCGTGCCATCTCCGTTGGGTTGGGCGTAATAGTCAGCGCCAGGGAATTCATTGACGTGAGTGCCTTCGGGCAGTACGCCCAAACGACGGCCGTCGGTGGCGGTTATTAATACATCGACAGGGGAGTTGACCCCGATCTGCCTGGTATTTAGCCGCGCTGAGTTAGACAAACTTGTACCACGATAGAAAGAGTCTCCACCATACATATGGGGAAAATTCTCACCACCTTCGCCAACACCGATGCCGATGGGAAAACGATCGGTCCACTCATTCATGGTGAAAACGAGCGGGATTTGATCGGGCCAGGGATCTAGCACCGTACCAGTAATCCGCCAATCCGACCCCATTGGGAAGAGTACAACCGCTTGATGCCCACCCTGGTAGGCTTGGATGGGGCCATAATCCAGGCCGCGGAGCTGGTCGCGGGTAGCCTTATCGGGGTTCAGGCGAATTTCATCAAGCCATTTAAGAACCCGGGTCTGGTAATCACCGCAGGCATAAAGTTGGCCATTCGTCATGTTGTTGACTTTACCTGGCCCCATGACAAGAAGCATACCTTTCTGGATAAATGATGGATCTCGCACAACCTGTCCAGTTTCAGTCTCTTTCAGGAAACGATCGGTAATCACCTTGACATTGGCCTCGACTTCGTAGGAATCCTCAGCCTCATTATCGGGATTAAGCACGCTTCTGAATGATAGCGACACTTTGGGCACTCCTGTCTGAGGTTCCCAGGTCATGACCAACAGATTTGGAAAAGTCCAGGCGCCCGAGGTGCTTTCCACGGAACCAGGTGGTGACACAGTGAGCTCAAAGGCGGGCGTGGGCAAGGTCTCGTCCAAGGCTGCCCAATAGCTTCGATGGCTGCCCATGTCTAGTTGTCTTGCAGTAAAATCGTAAACTCGCTGCCCGGTCACCTCCACATCAGAAATAGCAAGTTTCAGTTCGGATGAGGTCCCGGCAAGGCCAGGCACAGATTTAATTATCCGGTTAAATTCCTGTTCAGATCCGAATGGTCGAGTCGACTCGATCATCCCCGGACCATTCCCAGGAGGAGTGATACTGGTAATCGTCCAGCCCAAGCGACCTATTTCCTCGGTCAATACACCCTCCAAATCCGGAGCCTTTATTGGAATTGGGATGCGCAAGATCGCTGAACCAGCCCCATCGTCGTTGATTAGTAAAGTGAGCTCGGTGGCCCCGGAAGGGCACGACTCGCCCTCAGCCAGGTTGGCTCGCACGATAAAGGGTAAATCAGCCGGGGAGAAATTAGTGTTCCATAACCAGGTTAATGTGTTCCCCTCCTGGGCATCGGCATTGCTGGAATTGATCTGACCCGGCAAGGTTAGATGCCAGTTAAATGGCGCATTGGTACCGCTGGATTCTTCGTCGGGATCCTCCGCCCCGGCTGCGAACAGCTCTAGATCATAAAGAAACAAATCGTCCTTGAATTGGAAACAGTTTATCTTTACAAACCCATCGGTCAACCCCGTATACCATGCTCGTAGCGCGTCCACGTTTTCCGAAGGTATTGTAATGACGCACCAGATTTCCGACCCGCGAAACTGCATGTCCACAGAAGTGCCGGGCGGCAGTCCTTCGTCCATTGAGCAGTCTATATCATTACTGCCGAATTCGTCGTCATCAAGAGGAATGAAACCAAGGCTCATAACAGTTAAAGCAGACGAATCCTGATTGATTGTCGTGCTTATATCAATCCCAGCTACATCTACATCGCATGCAAGCAGCACGCTGAGGATAACCAAGAGAATTAGGAGAAATAAGATCTTATGCCTTGTCATTTGTCCTCCCGCCTTAACTGGCAAATAAAGCGAAGGTATTATGTGTTACTTGGAAATTTCCAGATAACACGCTGTATAGAAAAAATATAGCACTTTTCATTCCGGTGGCACCCCAAAAAAGTTAGTACCTTGGTCCTAAAAAACCATGAATTACCGGTAAAGGTCAGCCGGTGGTCCTACTATTCGTCAATTAACCAGGAGTCAGAGGAAGTTTAGGGCAGCGAATATTTATAGTACCAGCCTCTGGCGAGTGCACCGCAAAGTAGCTGGAAGAGGTTACATCTAGAAGCCTCGTCGATCCTCTTATTCGAATAATCGGTTAACGCTATACTTACCGGGATGGCAAAATCTGACGAACAGGATCAAAAAATACCTCGCCTGCGCCGGAGTCCATTTCAGCGCCGGATTAGCGCCGAAGTGGATCATCTTCGACCGCAACGCTGGAACTGGTATGGTCTGATCCGGCCGCTCGATCAAGGGCTGATTCGCCAGGCTCAGGGAACGCTAAAGGGTGAGGGCCTGCGCAATCTGCGTTATTTCTGGATCGATGGCCTGTTCGCGGCCATTAGCGAGAACTTCTACCTGGGTTTTATCGCCCTCTTTGCCCTGGCTTATGGGGCCAGTAACATCCAGATTGGCGTCCTGGTCGCAGTGACCAATTTGCTGGGCATGCTGGCCTTGTTTCCCGGAGCCAGGCTGGTCGAACGGGAGGGTCAGCGCAAGAAGGTCGTGATCTGGAGCGCCGGGATTTTTGGCAGGCTGACCTTGTTGAGCCTGGCTTTTATCCCTTTTCTGATCGCCCGGCCAGGGGTGGCTATCGCGGCCATCGTCCTCATGGAAGGGCTGCGCTCCTTCATGTCTAACATGGCTAATCCGGGTTGGACGACTCTGGTTGCCGATCTGGTTCCAAAATCGATGCGCGGCCGGTTCTTTGCCAGCCGGAATACAGCCATGGGCCTGGCGGCTCTATTGATCGCCCCGTTGGCCGGCCGGATGATCTTAACGACTAATGCCCGTTTAGATTCTTTATTTGCCGGTTACCAGGTCATATTTATATTCGCTTTCCTGACAGGTATGATCAGCACTTTTAGCTTTGCGCAGATAAAGGAAACCAAATCTGCTAACGCCCCTCGCCGGCCACACATGCGTGGCGATCTACGCCGGGCTGTTAGCCGGAATCCTGGCTTTAAGGGACTGGTTATCAGCGCCCTGGTATGGAATTTGGCCTTGCAGCTGGCTGCGCCCTTTTTCAACGTTTACCTGGTAAGCGCGTTTCAAGTCACGCCGTTGACTATCGGTATCCTGGCTGCGATTTTTACTTTTTCGTCTCTGATTGGACAACGCGTCTTCAGCCGGTTGGTAGACAGAAAAGGCTCCTTCTGGGTACAAGCCGTGACCGGTATGCTCATCCCTTTATCGCCGCTGGCCTGGGCCCTGATCTC
>Ga0307377_10005526_pt1 | contig 13517 bp, 11 predicted proteins | sample TR3MG_FD_202535 | JGI IMG/M metagenome (GOLD analysis project Ga0307377, IMG submission 202535) | Soil microbial communities from Risofladan, Vaasa, Finland - TR-3 | ecosystem: Environmental > Terrestrial > Soil > Coastal area > Acid sulfate soil | place: Finland: Risofladan, Vaasa | collected... | reverse complement strand
AAGATCTCGCCCATCGTACCCAATGCCGAGAGTTCTGAGCCGATATTCGAAATTCCGCCAATTATATTTCAAGGACTATTCATCGCCAGTGTGTTGATTGTGATCCTGGTGGCTCTGTTATACTTTCTCAGAAATCGCGAGTTCAGATTTGACCTGGCCCGATTAATCGAGCCCTGGTCAAGATTAATTTCTCTGATATACAGATTGTGGCGCCGAATTTCAACTGGATCAACGGAACTGGTTGGCTCTATACGAATGAGATTGGAGACAGTAACTTTTCTAGGCCGTGAGCAGGTAACTCCCTGGCGGTTTCTTCCCATTCGCGGCCGATCTCCCAGGGAGAGAATACGCCATTATTACTTGTCTGTCTTGGATCAGGCTGAAAAGCAAGGGGTTAGACGGGCGCCGGGCGAAACACCCCTTGAACATCAACAGAATCTGAGGAATAGTTGGCCCGAAGTAACAAGGGAAATAAACGATCTCACGCAACTGTTTCAAGAAGCCCGCTACAGTGGCCAGCCCATCACACTCCAAGCAGAAAATGAAGCAAAAACTATTTCCCAGCGATTACGGGCAGCCGTTCGTAGGAGTATTCAGAAGGTGCCGGTATCAGAGGAAGTCGATTCAGAGACAGTGGATCCTTAGTGACCTATCTCGGATCTGGCATTTTCCGAAGACTATCCAGCTCAACAATAATGGTAGGCCGGCCGCCTATAGCATACAGAACAGGGTCCCAGGGAGCATTTTGGTTGGTTGCTCCAGGCAGGTTCAACTCGTAATAGCCATTCGCCGGGTAAATGATCTGGCTCGTGCCATCGGGTAATATCTTAAGCGCAGAATTGCCCGTTGCTTCGAGCCTGGCGATCTGATCGCTCCCAACCCTTGACCACAAGCCGATGATTCTCTGACGTGACGCCGGCCGGTAGAAGGCTATCCACTCTTGCGGTCCGTTGTAGGGATCTGCTCCACCCGGACGAAGACGCCAATACGGTTCGATCTCAGTAAGAATGGTGGTCAACAGCTTGAACGCTTCGAAATTATGTCTCGGTGATTCTGGCTGGGGATGTTGCCGGAAACACGCCGCATCAGTGGGATTGCTGAATAGACCGTTGGCATCCCCCGCACAGATTGGATAAGCCGGATTGCCGCACAATTCCTCCTGATGCGGTGGAAAGTCGGTTCCCCGAGGTTGATTTCCACAAGCATCGTACAGTTGGAAATGAAATATTGCATCAGCGCCGGCGAACATGGCATAAAAGGCCGTCTGAATTGTGTAATGAGCTTGCTCCACGGTGGATGCACGTAAAGCGCTGTTGGAGTCCCAGACTGGACCCGGATAATCATCCCAGGCGGGAACGCCTGTTTCGTTAAGCCAAATTGGCTTGTCCAATCCAAAATCCTTCATCACGCCGACGGCTCGGTAGACATGATACCATGACTGCCAGGCATAGAAATAACTATGCGTGGCCAAGATATCATGATAATAGCCTCGAGACGTGGCCTGAGGGTCGGTCGCGAATATTTGTAATACTTCTTCGTAATAGGTCAGGTGATTAACATTGTTAGCTAAAGCGCCGAATAAAACATGGGCCTCCGGATCGGCATGCTTCACTGCTAAATAACCAACCTTTAGCAATCGGGCATAGTCAGCCAAACTGCTGTCCCAAAACCAATCCAAATCAGGCTCATTCCATATTTCCCAATAGGAGACGCCTGCTCCCAGAGGCAAATGATGTAGGCTAGCCAGCTCCCCTGCCGGTCTGTAACGACTAACGGCAGAATATACAAATTTTGCCCAGACATTATTTTCGTTTATTGCTTTTCCCGGTAAGGGAATATCGGTGCCATCACTAAACACCGGCTCGAACAATCCCACGGGGGATGCCGCCTGGGGGGATTCCATCAAAAACATACCCCGTTGGGATGGCCGGTCGGCCAGCGAATCACTCCCCGTTTGGTAAAATGATGGCGTTCCCAACAATATCGCATCGGTCTGGAACCCATGGGCCAGATCGCCGAGTACAACCCGATCTTGCGCCTGCCAATCGTATAAACCCTGCTCCAGTTCGACGCCAAACCAATAGATAGGCCAACGGTTAAAAGACGCCCCGGTTGCCCTCCCATTGGCATATTGTTGATCGTCGGCCGGGTCTTCGGCCGAGCTTATGAAATTCACCCCATAAATCGGTCCCAGATCCTTCGTGGGTGGCAAGAGAATAATGGGAAAGTAGTATTGTTTGTCAGTAACCGGTATTTCGCCAGCCTTGAGGTTCGCTGAGGGATTCAAATTGTAAGCGGTCGATAAGAATAGGCATACGGCCGCTATCACAAGCAAACCGATTATTTTTCCGGCCAAGCTAGGCTCATCTCGGAGAGTCATGGGTGAGACTGTCAGTTTACTCCTCGATTTGCCGAGGTCCCCTTCTTCGGTTATCTTAACCACTTACACCAACCCTTATATCAAAAAAATGCGCTTTTCTCACTACCAAAAGATTATAGCCCGTTAGCAAATTATCGTTGATGAGGATCAATTGATGCAAACTCAGATTCATCCAGAAACAGCAATTGGCGTTGTTTCGCTAAATGTCAGGGAAATGTCTCAATCTATAAATTTCTATGTAGATGTTCTTGGTTTTCAAATACATAGTCAAAGGGGCAACCAGGCCGCACTTGGGGCCGGTGAACAAGACCTATTGATTCTTAACGAAGTCACAGATGCTATCCGTTATCCAGGAATGACCGGTCTGTATCATCTGGCGATCTTGGTTCCCTCTCGTCGGCAACTCGGTTTAAACCTCCGGCAGCTTGCTGAAAGCCGAACGCCAGTACAGGGATTTGCGGACCACTGGGTTAGTGAAGCTATCTATCTATCAGATCCCGATGGCAATGGAATCGAGATCTACCGTGACAGGCCACGGGACGAATGGCCACGGATCGACGGTCAACTACAGATGAGCACTGAAACTCTGGATATCGCTGGGATCATGGACGAACTTGATCACCAGGAAGTTAGCTGGTCAGGCCTGCCGCCCGCGACGAAAATCGGTCACGTGCATCTTCAGGTGGCCGATATCGCCGCCGCTGACGCCTTTTATACTGGGGTGCTGGGATTCGATTTAGTCATGCATTATGGCGGAGCTGCCGGATTCGTCTCGGCCGGTGGTTATCATCACCATGTAGGTTACAATACCTGGTCCTCTCTCGGCGCGACCCAGGCACCGGCTAATGCTATCGGCTTAGCCTGGTTCTCCATCGAATTACCAGCCCAAACCGCCCTCGAAGAGGTGCAGACCAGGATTAATGATGCCGACTGGCCGTCCGAGTCAACTGATGATGGCATTTATCTCAGAGATTCATCAAGCAACGGGATAATCTTGCGCGTAAAAAAGATGGCTATTTACCCGCTTGCAAACCGGCCGCTAATCAACAACTAATTATTGTTTCAGGCCTCTCTGCCATAGCACTCTCTGATATGGGGTTATAAACGCTGTTTCTCTAGGAGGTCGGTCTGCCTATCCAGGATGCTTCATTGCTAAATCGGCATTTTCTGCTGATATGGCCATTTTGGAGATACCAGATGGCGTGGTTGCTGGAAAGGCCGGCCGGTGGGTATCATTAGGTCATTCGAGTGAGCAGCCGATATGGTTGGAAACACAGACAATTCCGCCTTCTGATCATTTTTTTCCCACATACACGCGGTTATTCCCTGGACTTTTATGCCAGGCAGCATCATTTTCCGGATAATTGGCAAACCAAGATGCGTTCTGGGCTTATGCGGACGATCGTGGCCGAGCTCTCCCTAGCAAAGATGATTGGCAACGGCCTTGTACCACTGCTGGCTCGCTTCTTGACTCGCCCTACGACAATGTTGCCACGGACCATCATCATCCGGTTTTTTGTGGCCACCAGGGTTAGGATCAGTGAACGGTGACATGCAACCCCTTTAACACTCTGTTTGGCACTGTTAGGGGATTTTTTTGCCAGACCTAGCTCGGTCGCAAGGTCCAGAGAAGATCTTCTGCTGTGGGCTATTTTTGTGGCGGGTTAATGACACTTCCAGTCCAACCTACGCTTATTGCTGTTCGGTGTCTTGAAGGGATGGCAGACCAAATAGATGAGCAGACCGGATCAAAAAGTGCCTCCGCGGCGGACAGCAGGCCAGGAGAGTGCCCCATCGATTCTGGCGCCCGAACTGGTTTAAAGGACGGTGATCTGCTGCAAGAGCAGTCCAATACCTGACCACATTTGCCAGTCGGCTCTTGAAGCCATCTGCCAGGCTTAGAGAACGATATTGACCAGCTTACCCTTGACCACAATCACCTGTCGTGGTTGATTCCCAGATAGCCAACTTTGGATCTTCTCTGAAGCCAGGGCGATCTTCTTCAATTCTTCATCATTATTACCGGCCGCTACGATTATTTTATCCCGCACTTTGCCATTGATCTGAACAACCAAGGTTATCGTTTCTTCCTGGGCAATAGCAGTATCCCAGGTTGGCCAGGTCGCCTGGTGAATGCTGAAAGGCTGCCCCTTTCTCGCCCACAATTCTTCCGAGATGTGAGGAGCAATGGGAGCCAGCAACAGTAGCATATTATCTATTGCTTCATCCCAGCTGTTTCGATTTACATTGGTAGTTCGTTGTACGTCGATAAGCTCATTGCGTAGTTCCATGAGGGCCGCTACAGCGGTATTGAAAGAAAAATTCTCCAGATCTTCTGAAACTCGGCGAATCGTGTCATGAGTCTTACGCCTCAAAGCACGGTCAGCAGATTCGTTTATGGTGCCAGGCTGGTAATCATGGCCGGCCAGTTGCCAAACGTCGTAAAGCATCCGTTGAGGTCCCTTTATGCCGTCATAATTCCAGGGCCCACCCTGGTCCCACCGGGAAAAAAACATGAGGTAGGTTCGAACAGTATCAGCCCCGTACTGTTGAACCAGTTTATCCGGCGCGATCACATTACCACGGGATTTCGACATTTTCTCACCATCTTCACCCAGAACCATGCCTTGGTTATAGAGGGCAATCATGGGCTCATCAAAGGTGACCAATCCCATCTTCTTCATGACCTTGGTGAAAAAGCGGGTGTAGATCAAATGCATCGTGGCATGTTCGATGCCGCCAGTATATTGATCGACCGGCAGCCAGTAGTCACCTTCTTGGGGATCGAATGGTCCAATGTTGTAATCAGGGCTTAGATAGCGGTATTGATACCAGGATGAACACATAAATGTATCCATCGTATCCGTCTCCCTGAGAGATTGTTCGCCGCAGATTGGGCATGTTGTATGTAGGAAGCCCTCATGGAATCGGAGTGGGCTCTCGCCTGTAGGCATAAATTCCACGTCCTCTGGCAGTAAGACGGGCAGGTCATCATCCGGAACTGGCACCGCCCCATGCTCTGGGCAATAAATAATGGGTATTGGGGTCCCCCAGTAGCGCTGGCGGCTGATCAGCCAATCCCGAAGCCGGTAATTAACCGCTGCCTTACCAATTCCTCGCTCTTCCAGCCACGCGGTTACCTTCTCCACAGCGCCATCAACTGGCGTGCCGTCGAAAAGCCCGGAGTTAATCATTTGGCCTTCCGCCTTGGACACAAAAGCATCAATCAAGGGCCCATCACCTATATCTCGATCCGGAGCGCGAATTACCTCCACGATAGCCAGCCCATACTTGGTCGCGAACTCGAAGTCACGTACATCGTGGGCCGGAACTGCCATAATCGCGCCGGACCCATAGCTCATCAATACGTAATCAGCCACCCAGATCGGGATTTTTTCCTGGTTGACGGGGTTTACCGCATAAGAGCCGGTAAAAACACCGGTCTTTTCACGATCGGCCGATTCTCGCAAAATATCTTCCATCCGCTCCGCGGCCTGGATGTAGTTGGCGACTGACTCTCTCTGTTCGGCCGTTGATATTTTATCAACCAGTGGATGTTCTGGTGCCAGGACCATAAATGTCGCACCCCACAAAGTGTCCGGCCTAGTGGTAAAAATCTGAATAGGATCGCCGTCTTCTGTTTTAAAGACAACATCAGCACCCGAAGATCGACCAATCCAATTTGTCTGCATAACCCGAACTCTGTCGGGCCAATCTATGGTTTCAAAGTCCAATAATTCCTCGGCATAGGATGTTGTCTTAAAAAACCATTGCTCCAAATCCTTCTTGATCACTCGCGTCTTGCAACGTTCGCAGTGCCGATCATCGCCCCAGACTTGTTCGCGAGCCAAAGTTGTGTTGCAATTCGGGCAGAAATCAACCGCTGCTTTTTTCCGATAGGCCAATCCCATTTCTAGAAATTGCTTAAAAAACCATTGCGACCAACGATAATACGATGGTTCGGCCGATATCGCCTCCCTGCTCCAGTCAAACATAGCCCCCATGCTACGCATTTGTGTTCGCATCCGATCGATGTTTTCAAAGGTCCACTTCGATGGGTGAATTTTTCGTTCGATGGCCGCGTTTTCGGCCGGCAAACCAAAGGCATCGAATCCCATCGGGAACAAAACGTTATATCCTTGCATTCGTTTGAAGCGCGCCCGGGCATCACTGGGGGCCATGGCATACCAATGGCCGATATGTAAATCCCCTGAAGGATAGGGTAACATCGTCAGTGCATAATGTTTCGGCTTACTGCGATCGATTGACTGCTGGTAAAGATTTTCCTCTTCCCATCGTGACTGCCATTTTTTTTCAACCTCACCGGGAGTATATGTTTCACTCATTCGTCGCTCCTCAAGAGCTTTTCACTAGCTAGGAAATATTAATGCGTATTCGACTTAACCCGGGCGACATTTGACTTCTCCAGGAAACGAATCGCCTTGCCTGAAAAGTCTACGGCATTTTTTGGCGCGGCGCTGTGTCCGCCTTTATCATAAGTCACCAATTCGATATCAGGGATTACGGCAACGTATTCGGCCGCGTAGCTAATGGGAATGACCGAGTCATCCTGCGCCCAGGCCATCAATACTGGCTGGCAAAGTTTATCCAGCCTGCTAATCTCCGGGAAGGCAGGGGCAGTAACAATCAGCTTTGATACCAGATCAGGATATTCGAGCGCCAGTTGGAAAGCAATGCCCCCGCCCCAACTCTTGCCCATGACAGCAGCCGGTTGTTTATCCAGGCTCTTGATGATATCACGAGCTGTGATGACTGCATCGGCTGTGCGAAAGTTCGTTTCTTTAGCCAGCTGACTTTTTCCCCAGCCGGGCATATCAACACTCAGGGAAAAATATCCAGCCTCGGCCAAGGGATACAGCAAAGGTTCCCAGGTTTGCCAGCCATTACGCTGGCTCATTCCATGAATCCCCAATACCAATCGGGAATCAGGATTACCGGCGGACATGCCGAATACCTGGCCAAAGGTTGTGTCAATTATCATTTCCTGCAACATAGCTCACCAGATGAAAAAAGAAGGTCCCTCTCGCTTGTCGACGAAAGGGACCCAAAATAGCGAACAGATTGACAATCGCCAGATCACTGACGACCAGTGGACCTGAAGGGGCTCGAACCCTTGACCTCCACAATGCCATTGTGGCGCTCTCCCAACTGAGCTACAGGCCCTAGATCTGCTTAGGACTTGCTCGCTGGTGGACCTGAAGGGACTCGAACCCTTGACCTCTACAGTGCGATTGTAGCGCTCTCCCAGCTGAGCTACAGGCCCGAAGGCAGCCGGTATGTTAACCCAGCGCTTCCTGGTTGTCAAGGTTTCCCATAATCGTTATACTCCGGTGTCAGGAGGGTCAAATTCTATGACCAAATATCACATTTCGATCGAATACTGTGTGCCTTGAAACTACCAGGCACGAGCCGTCAGTTTGGCGGACGAACTCCTAGCTAATTACCAGCATGTTATCAGTGAATTGCGGATGATCACATCATCCGGTGGTGCGTACGAAGTGAAGGTAAATGGTGACCTTATCTTTTCCAAGAAAAATATTCAGAAGCGACATGCTGAGCCAGGTGAAGTATTTCAGATTTTCGCGGATATCGTAGGCCCGGGTGTTCTCAGGTACCCCGAAACATAATAGAACCTGCGGAATTATTTTAGTCCGAAAGATGATCAGGAGGTCGGGGAGCCAGATACAATTCGAATTAGCTGATCCAATCTCTATTGGCAACGTCCCATCCGCGATGGTTATACGTTCGATGACACGCCTGGCATATTCCCGTTGCCTCGAGCTCTCCGCTCTGCCGCCATCGCCAGCGTACTAAGGTAAGGTGATTGCTACAGGTTGGACGATAACAAATAGGACAAATCTCACCATCGGCCAGACCGGTGGATCCATAAAGCCTCTAGGCATCTAGATCGTCCACGCAAATGAAACATAGTCTCACGGGCATTTGCGAGACTCGCACTTCTTTAAGCATGATCGTTCTCGGGCAACCTCCGCTAGATTGCCAATAACAGGTCGCTCCAATTTAGCGAACCTCATATTCGTAGAATCCTCGACCCGTTTTCTCCCCCAATTGCCTGGCCAATACTTTCCAGCGTAATAATGGCGATGGCCGGTACCGGTCTTCCCCCCACTCTCTATTAAGTCCCGTCATAACATCATATACAATATCAAACCCGAGATGATCCGCCCAAGCGAGTGGACCTGGCGGATAATTTATACCCAGCCTCATTGCTCTGTCAATATCCTCTGCATTGGCCACGCTCTCCATCAGAGCGTTTATGGCCTCGTTTATCAGGCAACATAGAATTCGTGGTTTCACAAGACCGGGCCCATCAGTAACTTGCACCGGATCAAATCCACTTACCCTCCAAAACTCTTCGGTTCGGGAGAAAGTCCGATCGTCGGTTTGTAGGGCAGCTGCTATTTCGACCACCTGATCTTGGCCAAATGGCGGTATCAGACCATAACCCGCAACCCGACCAGGTTTTTGGGTCTAGGCGGCCGCCTGGGTAAAGCTCGCAGAGAGGGTTGAGATTAGGAGCAGCGGGACTTCTGGCTGGCTCCGTCAAGCCTCTGTAACAACAGCTGTTTTGACTCAACCGAATTGTCGTGAGCTTCAATGGTGATATCTGTCTTATCCACCAGGGCCTTCAAAATGTGGCTACCTCTTGCTGAGAGAATCTCCTCACTCATGAAGGTATCAACCCCATGGCCCGCTTCGATAAAAATATCTTCAAGCTCATCGACTATGGGATTCTCACCCACGATGATGACATCCACTCTCTTCTGCCTCGCTAATACTGATTCCACGAAGTATACGATCTTTCCAACCGCAGCATAATCAATGTTTCCGGATATATCACTGGCGGCCGCGTTTTAACATTGTAGGAATACAGCAGGCGTGATATCATTATGTAAGGTTGTTCTAACCCGAAGTAGTACATTTTACGCGAAATATAGGTTGCCTGACTAAGTACGATTATGGAATTACATGCTGTAACCGGACTGCTTTATATTGTTGATGGTCAGTATAGAGACAGCGCTAGCGTACCCGGCCTGATGGCTCAATCTGCCCCGTCAGGGTCGACCAGGGGCCGAGATCACGACCATTTATTCATACATCTGTCCGCAATTGGCGATCTCGAAAATATAGAAGTATTTTATCAGGACCTGCTTGATAACCTAAGTGCTACGTTCTACCGTACACCAGGGAGCTTAACCGCGGCATTGCGCAAGTCGATTTTAGATACAAACCAGTTGCTCTTGCAACACAATCTGAGTGGCCTTGGCGCGGCTATCGAAGGCGCCATAACATGCGCCGTACAACATGGACATGAATTATTCATAGCTCAGGCAGGTGAAGCGTTTGCTTTGGTTGGTCATAACTTTGGCATCGAAAGATTGTCACCTACGCCACAGCAGCAAGCAACGCCCCTGGGTAGAACTGCGGGTGTCGATATTCGGTTAAGTCACAGCCGGATCGTTGATGGTGACATGATCTTGCTGGCCGATCCTCGGTTGGCTCACTTATCTACTCACTCTCTGTCTCCCGTGTTGATAGAAGTCTCAGTGGACGAGGGGCTCAATGAATTAGGTCAACTCGTTGGCTCCGACTCAACTCGGGCCATCCTGGTGGAGTTTACCGATGAAGCTCCGGCACATTTGCCCGACGCCGAGCGATCCCACTCCTCCAAGGCATCGGCCCGAATTCTACCCCTACCGACCAGTGGCCCAATCCGGGAAACCAGGCCCACGCAGCCTCCGTCAACTCAATTGGCAGCAGCCGGGGCATTACGAAACATCGATGTTGAGTCCGTTGAAACTTCTGCAAGGAAAGTCACCTCTAAGGCAGCCTTAAGCGCTTCAAAGGGAACCGGCTGGTTTGCGGATTTGTTATCAAAAGTCCGCTCACCAGATCGGCCTGAAGATAACGCTACAAATCTGGCAATTCCTGCAATTATCGCCCTGGCAATACCCATTATTGTTGCGGTTGTCGTCGCTGGTGTCTATATACAGCGTGGACAAGTCGCCCTGCTCAGCAATACGAAGACCGAAATCAGGCAGCTGCTGAATCAGGCTGACCAGAGTGCCGACCCCGGACAGGCAGAATTGTTCTACAAAGAAGCCCTATCGAAAATAAGCGAAGCAGAAGATATACGCTCTGGTGACCGTGATATCGCCACAATGTATCAACAGGCTGGTCTCGGTCTGGACAATCTCGTCGGCGTAGCCAGACTTTCATCCCTGCCCATCTATCGTTTTGATAACGATACCATGCTCAGCTCTATCGTTGTGGACGAAGGGCAACTGGGAAGCATTTATGTATTGGACACCCAGAATGATCGTGTGTACCGATTATCAACTGATGAGTTGTTCCAAGCACTAACGAATGAACCAGAAACAATAGTGAGCCGTGAGCAGATCGTTGGCAGTTTTGTGGTAGGTCCGTTGGTAGACATGATGTGGCGACCGGCTGGCAATCAAGTTACTCGCGATGGACTGGCGGTATTGGATCAACGGGGCGCTTTGGTCAGCTATTTTTCAGACTTCTCCGACTTGCGAGCAGTGACGCTTGACCTTGCCAGTCAATGGAAGACACCATCCTCGGTTGCCGATTTCAGTGAACGTCTCTATGTCCTCGATCAAGGATCTTCGGCGATTTGGCGATATTTTGCGGAGGGGGAAGGCTTCACGATTATCGATGAGCAACAGTCCATTGAGTTCGTTGATGAGGCTGACCTTGAACATGTCGTGGACATGGCCATCTACAGCGAGGATGGCAGCCTTATTTTGTTGTATGACGATGGCCGTTTGAGACGCTATACCAACGGTCGTCTGCTGTGGCAGGAGAGCGACCTCCAGGCAAATGGCCTGGCGTCACCAATGATTTCACCTGTTGCCGTCAAAATCATCGGCCGGGGGTTGAACTCTTCAGTTTACGTAGCCGATCCAGCCAGCGACCGCATTATCCAACTTAGCTTGGGGGGAACTTTCCTGGCTCAGTATAAGGCGAGTGATGAAGCCGGCAATGAACTCTTTGGTCAAATTACTGATTTTACCGTTGCCGGCAACCCATTCCGCATCGTGGTCGTTACAAGCGACGGTGTCTATTCCGTTGGCGAAGAATAAGTCAAACCCAGGGACCGATTGTAGCCCAATAAATAACAGGCGATGACTGCGGCATATCAAGAATTGACATCAAAGCTCGTAACATGGGGCTCGATTGACAATAATCTTAGAGCCATGATCATTGTCGGTTCCAGGGCTCGATATCCAGAACCAGATCTCAATGCCGACCTTGACCTGATTCTGTTTACCCTCAACTCTCAGGAGTTCGCTAGAAGCCAGCCCTGGTTGTCCATTCTTCCCAAACCATGGATTAGCACTCATGATTACACATCGCAGGGCGACTCTGAGTGGGTGATGATATACGGGGCGGGGCTGAAGCTAGATATGGTGATTTCGAACACGGACCCGGAAAATGACCTAGCCAGTATGCTGGCCAATTCATCTTATCAAGAGGTTCTTGGACGGGGTTATCGAATCCTCCTGGACAAGACAGGGGGCAGCGGACCAAAGGCATATAGTGATATCCGGCCGTTCCAGACTCCGGACGTGGTAATCTTTGAAGAGACGATCGATCGCACTCTGATAGCCATCCTGCGGGCGGCCAAATTTACCAGGCGGGGTGATCTGTGGCGCGCCCAACTCCTTCTGGGGACTATCAGGCGAAACATGCTTCAGTTTATTGAATGGCATACTTTGCTGAGCAGAACCACAGAAGTTGATATCTGGTACGATGGACGGGACATCAATACTTGGGCGGATCCACGAGTGGAGGAGATGTTGCCACGACTTTTCCCTGGGTACCAGCAGAAAGAAATCTCCGAATCGCTTTCCGCTTCGCTCAAGTTGTTAAACCAACTATCGCTGGTGATTGCCCAGAAATTAGACTTTGCTTTTCCTAACGAAGGGCAAGCCAATCTCGTAGCCTGGCTCTACCAACTCATTTAAAGCATTCTGCTGAGGAAAAACAGGAAGATTTATCAGAATATACGGACCTATCATCGAGGGTCAGTGAACGAAACCGTTCACATCCCAATTACCTAGAATAATGCGATCCAACTTCTCACTCCGATTGGCCTATTTTGTTGATTCACGACGATAATCATAGAATCCACGATCGCTCTTACGCCCTAGCTGTCCGCTGGCGACCATTCGGTTTTGAATTGGATGCGGCCGGTATTTCGCATCGTGGTAAAACTGGTTATAGACAGAGGTGGTGACCTCCAAATTGACATCACTCCCGACGAGGTCCATCAACTCAAAGGGGCCCATGCGGAAACCCAGACTTCTCACCAGGCGATCGATTGTGGGAACATCGGCCGCATTTTCTCCAAGAAGGCGCAAGGCTTCGCCACAGAACGGCCGGGCCACGCGGTTAACGATAAAAGCCGGTGTATCTTTGCAGTGAACAGCCGTCTTTCCCAATGAGAGAACGAAATTATCCAACTGTGGCCATCGTTGCCGGAGAGGTGTCATCCCCACGGATTACTTCAACCAAGGTCATAATGTGAACAGGGTTAAAAAAGTGTAAGCCAACAAATTGATCGGGGCGATTAGTACAGACCGCCAATGCATTAATACTGAGACTGGAAGTATTGCTGGCCAGGACTGTGTGCCTGGGTGCAAGAGCAGCGAGTTTAGCAAATAGATCCTGTTTCAACGCTAATTGCTAGGGGACGGCCTCGATAACCAGATCAACGTCGGCGGCAACACCTATCACAGTCGAGGTAGTAATGCCCTTGCGCGCCTGGCTCGCTTCGGTCTCAGCGATCTTGCCACGTTTTATACCGGTTTCGAGAACATGATGGATGCTCGCCAACGCATCTTCCAACAATCGATCGGCAATGTCATAAAGGATGACCCGATAGCCTGAAAGCGCTGTGGCTGTCGCGATCCCCCGCCCCATCGTTCCCGCACCAATCACCGCTACTGAATCCATGTGCACCTCCGGTTTTCTTTACAACGAAGATTATTGCCTCAATCATGATAGACAAGCGTCAACCAGGCTCGCCGCCTAAAAATGTTGATGCGTGATGGAATTCTGGCTCCTG
>Ga0307377_10005523_pt1 | contig 13521 bp, 10 predicted proteins | sample TR3MG_FD_202535 | JGI IMG/M metagenome (GOLD analysis project Ga0307377, IMG submission 202535) | Soil microbial communities from Risofladan, Vaasa, Finland - TR-3 | ecosystem: Environmental > Terrestrial > Soil > Coastal area > Acid sulfate soil | place: Finland: Risofladan, Vaasa | collected... | reverse complement strand
TCTCCGGCAATAAAATCAAGGCCCTCCGCGATCTCGCCGCACGCACTCTCGACGGCGCCGTCCCCACCCACGCCGCCATTCGAAAAATGTCCGACGCAGAAATCCTCGAGCGCCTCACCGCCGTCCGCGGCATCGGTCCATGGACCGTCGAAATGCTCCTCATCTTCCGCATGGGCCGACCCGACGTCCTGCCTGTCACCGACTACGGTGTCCGCAAAGGCTTCGCTCTCACCTTCCAGCGCGTTCCCAAAAATCGGCCTCTCAACGCCGAAGATCTGCCAAAGCCGGAAGTGCTTCTCAAAAGGGGAAAACGATGGGCCCCGTTCCGTTCCGTCGCCAGTTGGTATCTCTGGCGCGCCTGCGATCTCGCCAAGGGCGCCCCGCCGGCCGGTCGGTCCAGCCTACAATAGTCAAAGTGGCCGGTTCGTCCTGCAATGCCGGTTTGCACTCGGATACTTTATGCCCGCAACCAAACGCTACATCTGTATTCATGGCCATTTTTACCAGCCCCCCCGCGAGAACCCGTGGCTGGAAACCGTCGAGATTCAGGACACCGCCTCGCCCTATCACGACTGGAATGAACGCATCTGCTCGGAGTGCTACGCTCCCAACGGAGCCGCCCGCATCGTCAACATCCAAAACAAGATCACGCGCATCTTCAACAACTACGCGCGCATCAGCTTCAACTTCGGCCCCACCCTCCTCAGTTGGCTCAGGGAAAATGCGCCACGCACCTACCGCATGATTCTTGACGGCGAACGCCGCAGCCGCAGAACCTACCACGGTCACAGCTCCGCTATGGCGCAGGTCTACAACCACATGATTCTGCCCCTGGCCAATCGCCGCGACCGCATCACCCAGATTCGCTGGGGCATCGCAGACTACGAAAACAGCTATGGCATCCTGCCCGAAGGCATGTGGCTGGCAGAAACTGCGGCTGACACCGATTCGCTCGAGTTGCTCGCACAGCACGGCATTAAATTCACGTTGCTTGCCCCCCATCAGTGCAAACGAATCCGTTCCCTGAACGACGCCACGGCCAACGAAAACGCCCCATGGACAGACACCCCAGGCGATTCGGTCGACACCACCCGCCCCTATCTGCTGCGCTTCGAGTCCGGCGTCTCAATCGCCGTCTTTTTCTACAATGGCGCCATTTCCAGGGACATCGCGTTTAACGGCCTCCTCAACTCCGGCGAGAACTTTGCCGCGCGTCTCAAAACCGGCTTCAAAAACGGCCCTCAGCCCCAGCTGGTTCATGTCGCCACCGACGGCGAGTCCTACGGCCACCATCACAGGCACGGCGAAATGGCACTCGCATACGCGCTCAAAACCCTGGATGAAGACAAGACCATCCATCTGGCCAACTACGGCAGCTTCCTCGAGCAGTTTCCCCCCCAGTTCGAGTGCGAAATCGTCGACAACACGTCATGGAGCTGCGTCCACGGCATCGAACGCTGGCGCTCCGACTGCGGCTGCAACGGAGGCAAGCCCGGCTTCAATCAGAAGTGGCGCGCCCCGCTGCGCCAGGCACTCGACGAGTTGCGCGACGCCCTGGTTCCGCTCATCGAGCAGCACGGCGCCAAGTTATTCAAGGATGTTTGGGAGGCCCGCGATAGCTATATCCGCGTCATCCTTGACCGCAGCGAAGCAGCCAGAGACCACTTCTTACACCTCCAAGCCAGCCACTCGCTCTCCGACCAGGAGCGCCTGCGCGCACTCGAACTTATGGAGCTGGAGCGGCACGCACAGCTCATGTATACAAGTTGCGGCTGGTTCTTTGACGACATCTCCGGCATCGAAACCGTGCAGGTCATCGCCTACGCCGCCCGAGTGCTGCAATTGGCCCAGAACCTTTTCGCAGAGCAGGCTGACTCGCTCGAGCCCGCTTTTCTCGCCCGCCTTGCCGAGGCGCACTCCAACGTCGCCAGCGCAGGCGACGGAGCCCAGATCTACAAGAAGTGCGTCGATACCATGGAGCTGCGACTCGAGCAGGTCGCCGCCCACTATGCCATCAGCTCGGTCTTTTCTTCCTTCGGCGAAGAGACAGACCTGTTCTGCTTCCATCTCCGCCGCATCTCCTACGACGTGTCAACCTCCGGTCGCGGTCGCCTGGCCGTTGGCCGCGTACACGTCACAAGCGCCATCACCGGCCACAACCAGTCCTTCTCCTTCGCGGTTCTCCACTTCGGTGACCAGAACATTACCGCCGCCGTCAACCCGTACAGCGACGCCGATTCCCCAGGCTTTGACGCTTTTCTCGCACAGGTCGCCGCTGAAGTGCAGAGCGCGGACTTCCCCGAGGTCATCCGTCTCATCGATCACTACTACGGTAGCGTGGACTACTCGCTCACCTCGCTCTTTAGAGACGAGCAGCGCCGCATCGTTCAGCTCATTCTCAACTCCACCCTATGGGACATTGAGAACTCCTTCACCACCATTTACCAGGACCACTCAAGCCTGCTCCACTATCTCGCCCAGGCAGGCCTGCCCAAGCCGCCCGCTCTCGCCTTCGCCGCGGAGTTCGCCGTCAACGCCGGGCTGCGCCATGCCCTCGAAGCCGACCCCATTGACCAGACCCAGTTGTACTCCTACCTCTCGCTCGCTAAATCCGACCAGGTTTCCCTCGAGACGGCCAACCTCTCCTACATCGCCGATCAACGCATGAAGCGCGCCATGGTCGAGCTGCAAATGTCTGTTGGATCGCTCGAGATGCTCGACCGCGCTCTGACCTTGGCGCGCATCCTCCAGGATCTTCCCTTCGAGTCCAATCTCTGGCAGGCCCAGAACATCTGGAACGATATTCTGCTTACCTCCACCTACGCCCTCCCTTCGCTCGCGGCAGAGGATCGTCCCCGCTGGGAAAAGAGCTTCAACGAACTCGGCGCATGTCTCTCCATCGACACGGATGCCATCCACGCCAGCGAAAAAGTCGTCGAGTCCGTCGGTGATTAGAAGACTCGCTCAATGCATCGGGGCGTCCCTCCGTGTGCGAGTCTTAACAACTATAGGAAAACCAAAAGCTCAACCGCGCGGCTTTTCCGATCCCTGATCCCTGACCCCTGATTCCTGCTTTTCCAGCTTCCCGCCCTTCAGCACAAACCGCTCCCCGCGCCACACAATCGTATTCCCAGCAAACCCCGCCACCCACACCCCCATCGCCACCACGTCGCGCAGCGGCAGCAGCCAAAGATTGGCCAGCACCTGGTGATCGCCCAGCACCTCCGCGCCTACAGTCATCGACTGCGCCAGCCGCAGGAAAAAGCTCATACCCACCAGCCACAAGCTCACCGGGCTCAATCCGCTGGCCAGCAGGTTCAACAGCGCCCACCCAAATCCATGCGTCGCCACCAGCCCCACGTAGCCTCCCGGCCGCGCATCCCGAACCGTCCGCGCCCACCGCAACTGGTGATCCACAAAATCTCTCCAGCAATAAGCCGGAATTCCCGTCTCCACCACCTCCCGGTTCAGCGCCACGCGATACCCGGCCCTCGCCACGCGCGCGCCCATCTCGTAGTCATCGGCCAGGTGGTCCACCAGCGCCCGCAGCCCGCCAGCCTTCTCCAGCGCCTCGCGCCGCACCGCCAGCGTCGACCCAAGCCCGTAGTGCAACCCGCCCTCAATCATCTTCGAAAGCAGCACCCCGGCCATAAAATCCGTAGCGATCCCCAGCGCCTCCAGTCGCGACCCCAGCGTCCCGTGCGCTCGCCCGCGATACAGCGCCGTCACCAGCCCCACCGGCGCCTGAGCCCCACCGCCGGGCGCAAAACAACTCATTACCCGCTCCAGATAGAGCGGAGTCACTGTGATGTCGGAGTCATTAATCAGCAGAAATTCGTGCTTTGCGTGCGCCGCCAGTTGTACAAGCGTACTCACCTTGCCGTTGGTCCCCAGCCGCTCCGGGCACTCAATCAACCGGATCGCCCGCTCCGGAAACTCGCCCTTCAGTTGCTCCACAGCCGCAGCAGCCGGATCGTCCAGAGAAGACACTCCGAACAGCAGCTCATACTCGCCAGCATAGCTCTGCCTGCAATGGCTGCGGAACGCGTCCATCATGCCGGGGTCCAGCCCCTTCAGCGATTTCAGAATGCTCACGCCGGGCGCAAACTCGGCCAGCGCCGCCCGCCGCTCGTGCAGATACACCCGCGCCGTCACAATCGACGCCAGAAAGTATCCCATCCCGGCCACGGCCAGCACCGTAGTCACCGTCTCAATCGCCAGAGCCAACCCGTGCGCCATCACAGACGTGAGAATACAGCTTCAGGCTTTCAGCAAGAAACAACAATGGACTCAGCACGTCCGCGCAAGCCACTGCTGTCGGCAAGTCACAAGCTAGGAGCTAAAAGCTGGAAGCTGGAGGCTGCCTTTACTCGTACCTGAGCGCCTCAATCGGGTCCAGATTCGCCGCCTTCCACGCCGGATAAATCCCAAACAGCAGTCCGATCGCGCACGAGACGCCAAACCCGATCATCACCCACATTGTCGAAAGCGTCGCCGGTAATCCGATCGGCAAAAAGTAGACGATCCAGGTGATGATCGCTCCCAGTAATACGCCCACAATGCCGCCCACGGCGCACAGTGTCACCGCCTCGGTCGTGAACTGGGTAAGAATCGTCTTCTTCGTCGCGCCAATCGCCTTGCGGACGCCGATCTCACGCGTCCGTTCCGTCACGCTTACCAGCATGATGTTCATCACGCCCACGCCGCCCACCATCAGCCCCACGCTGGATACGGCAATCATGAACGCCACCAGCCCGCCCGTAAGCTGGCCCCAGAGCTTGGTCAGCGAGTCCGGACCGAAGATCTCGAAGTTGTCATCCGACTGCGTCTTTACATGGCGCCGAATGCGCAGCAACTCGCGAATCTCTTCCTCAACCAGCGCCTTGTTCGTCGGGTCGTCGTACTTCACGCTCACCCACATGTCCAGGTCTTCAGGATGCAGATTGTGGAAGGTGCCAAGCGGAAAAATCACCATGTTGTCGTTCGGATTCCTGCCCCCGCCAAACGGCTGCTTGCGCTTGTCCAGCACTCCAATCACCGTGTAAACTCCGCTCTCGACGGTCACTTCCTTGCCGATTGCGTTCTGGCCGCCAAACAGCTCCTGCCAGGTATCTTGGCCCAGCACGCACACGTGCGCCGCACGCTGGTCTTCCTCGTCGGTAAACATGCGCCCCTGAAGAAGAGACAGGTCGTTCACATCCCCGAACTCTGCGGTAGAACCGTCCAGAATGGTTCCGGCCACTTTCTTGCCGCCGTATTTCACGTCCACATCGCCCACGCGGAACTGCGACCGCGTGTGCTGCATCGACCCGTCGGCCGCCACCACATGCGGCAGCTCGCGCAGCGCCATCACGTCGCCAAGGTTCATCTTCTTGCGCGCCAGTTGCTCAGCCGTAGGCCGCACCCCGATCACCGGCATTTGGAAGACCCAAAAAACATTCGAGCCAAGCGAATTCACAAAATCTTGCACCCGGTTGTTCAGCCCGTTGATCACCGAAGAGATGCTGATCACCGTGGTCACGCCGATCACGATTCCCAGGATCGTCAGCCCCGAGCGCAGCTTGTTCGTCCGCAGCGTGCTCAGCGCCATCTTTACGGATTCAACGGTTTGTCCTTGTGCCATAACTCCAGCTCCCGGCCGCTCGCTTTCAGCTGCCCTTACATCTCCGCCCGCAATGCAACTACGGGATCCAGCTTTGCTGCCTTTGACGCCGGATAAACGCCAAAGAATATCCCCACTGCACCAGCCAGAAACAGGCCCAGGAAAATCGCCCACAGCGGAACACTCGTCGGAAAACCTACAACCACTGTGATCAGTTTTCCCACGCCCACTCCGCACATCACCCCGATCGCGCCGCCCGTAAACGCCATCGTGGCGCTTTCTATCAGAAACTGCAGCAGCACATCCCGCTGTCTCGCGCCCAGCGCCTTGCGCACGCCAATCTCCCGCGTCCGCTCGGTCACTGCCACCAGCATGATGTTCATAATCACCACGCCGCCCACTACCAGTGAGATCGAGGCAAGCCCCAGAACCACCGTTGCAAACAGAGAACTGATCTGCTTCCAGATATCCAGAAAAGTGTCGTTGGTCTCCAGTTGAAAGTCGTCCGGCGTTCCCGGCGAATCGTGCCGGCGCGTCCGCATGATAACCCGCACCTGGTCCTCGGCCTGCACCATTGCCTGCGCGTTGCCCGTGGCGCGCGCGTATATGTTTAATGAATCGTTGTACCCATAAATCTGCTGGTAGGTCGTAATGGGCACTGCAACCCAGTTGTCCTGCGACTGGCCCAGCGTTTTGCCCTGCCGGTCGCCCACGCCCACAATCGTATAAGGGGTCCCGTTCACCCGGATCTCTTTGCCGATCGGGTCGCTCGGCCCAAGCAGGTTGTCCACAATGTCCGGCCCAACCACCACTACATGCGTCGCATGGTCCTCATCGGACTGCGTGAATCCCCGACCCTCCGCGACCTCAACATTTTGCAGCCCAAACATCGTCCAGGTATAGCCGCGGATCTGCGTATTGTCGCTCGAGTGGCCGTTCGCTACCACGGTCGTCGACTTGCTCACCGCCGCGCCCACCTCGCTGCAAAGGCTGCACCCGTCCCGCACCGCATCGTAGTCTTCTATGCGTATGATCTTGCGCTTCTGATACTTGAAGTAATCCTCGGCCGAAAAATTAACACTGGGCTGCCGCGATACCGTAAAAACATCAGCCCCATACCCTGACAGCTTCGTACTTACATACTTGTTCGCGCCCAGCACCAGCGTAATCACCATGATCACCGAAGCCACGCCCATCACCACGCCAATCAGCGTCAGCACCGTGCGCATCTTGTTGCCCCACAGCGATTGCAGCGCGAGTTTTACGGCCTCACCGAATAGCATCGTTTCGCTTTCTTTCTTCGCCCTCTATGGTTTGCCGCCCGGAAGCGGTCCGGATGCGGCCCCGCCGTCAACTTCCGGCCTGCCGCCAGGCCCTATCTCGGTGGCCTTGGTGTACGAAATCTCCGCCCCCGCAGCACCACGAACAAAATCTCCTGCCAAAGCACAAAAATCCCCGCACATGTCTAACAAAGAATACGCACTCCACGCGCCGTCAGTTCCGGAACCACGATCCGGTGCCCCATGTCCAGAGACTTGATATTCGACTTTGAGACCCGGAAAGAACCCTGAATCAGTTCCATCCGGGCTAGGTTCCCAAAGCCCCTTACCGGCCCGAACTCCCAAATCCCTTCTCCGCCCGCGCCGAGTCTTCCAGACTCTCTACTTCTTCCACGAGCCCCGTCAGCACCGGCACCGGAATCATCTGCGCAATCTTCTCTCCGGCCTTCAACTCCACAGCCGCCTCGCCCAGATTCGTCATCAGCACCAGAATCTCCCCCCGGTAGCCGGCATCGATCACCCCGCCCGTCGTCGCAATCCCTCTGGCAGCCATCGACGACCGATCCCGCACCAGCAACCCCAGTGCAGCTCCTGTCCTCGGATCCCGCGCCTCAACCGCAATCCCCGTCCGCACCCGCACCGTCTCCCGCGGACCCAGACTCACGCCTTCGAGGGCAAACACGTCGTACCCCAGATCCTCACCCGGATGCGCCACCACCGGCGTCCGCGCCCCCGCTTCCAACAGTTTCACTCTCAGCATCTCTCGATGGTAGCGCCCGACGGCGGCACAAACCCACCCAAAAATGGTGAGCCCCGGCCGGGAACTTCCCAGTCGGGGCTCGCATTTTCGGCAAAAGGACCTATAAGCCGAATTCTGTCGTGTGCGGTCATTCCTCTAGACGCCGCGTCGCCGCGGACGTTCATCAGCGACCTACCCGGAGGTTTCGGCAATGGCTCGAGCCGCCTTGCCGCATCGGGCCGATGCGCAGCACCACTTGGCTCTTTAGCGGTGCTTCCCTCCCTATTTGGTCTTGCTCCGTGTGGGGTTTACCCTGCCTCCGACGTTACCGCCGGAGCGGTGCGCTCTTACCGCACCTTTTCACCCTTACCCCGGCGCTGGAGTTTACGCAACCACAAGCGTACCCGGCAAGCCGGGCCAACTCGGGTATTGCGTTTCCAGGGTGGCCCTCCAAAGAGGGGTAGCCGAGGCGGTATCTTCTCTGTGGCACTGGCCGTCCATGAGCCTTCAAGCTCACGTCCCGGACGTTATCCGGCACACTGCCCTGCGGAGTTCGGACTTTCCTCCCCCGGAGGGCGCGCTTGCGCGTCCTCCGGCAGCGACCGCCCGGTCCTCCTGCCAATCCCTAGTGTACCGCGAAATAGCCCTCGACCCGCATCCCCGCAGCGCCCGCCTTCCCACCCGCTCTACAATCAAAACAGGCATGATCCAGTACCTCTATCTCGGCCGCGTACCCTACGACGAAGCCCTTCGCCTCCAGGACGAACTCGTCGCCCTCCGTTACCAGGGCCGCATCGGCAACATCCTGCTCCTCCTCGAGCACCCCCCCGTCCTCACCCTCGGCCGCAACGCCAACCGCTCCAACATCCTGGCCTCTGACCAGCTCCTAGCCGCCCGCGGCGTCACTATCCACCACATCAACCGCGGCGGCGACGTAACCTACCACGGCCCCGGCCAGCTCATCGGCTACCCCATCTTCGACCTCCGCACCCTCCGCAATCCAAGCGGCAGCCGCCTCGGCCCCGTCGACTTCGTCCGCCTCATGGAAGAAGCTCTCATCCGCCTTTGCGCCGTCTTTGCCGTCCCTGCCGGCCGCATCTGCGGCCTCACCGGCGTCTGGTGCGGACTGCCCGAATCAGAAAACTCCTCCAAAACGCTGCCGCCGCCAGAACCCCGTGGTGAGCGCAAGATCGCCGCCATCGGCATCCATGTCTCACGCGGCATCACCTCCCACGGCTTCGCCTTCAACCTCACCACCAACCTGAGCGACTTCGCCCTCATCAACCCCTGCGGCATCACAGACCGCCCCGTCACCAGCCTGAAAAACGAAATGCAGGCCCGCGCCGCCGCCAACTCCGTCCAGTTACCCTCTCTCGAAGCCCTCGCCCATCAGGCCGCCCGCCAATTCGGCCAAGTCCTCGCCCAGCAGATGCTCGCCGTCGAAAGCCTCGCAGCCCTCCGCGCCCAGGCCACCGCCACGAAAGACCCAAAAAGCGCATCGCCAGATTTTCCCGCACAAGACACGCCCCTCCAGGTTCCCCCTGAGGTTGAACGTCTCATGCACCCCAACGGTCGCCCCATGAAAGACCGCCCCGTTCCGGCCTGACCGCCGCCATCAACCCCGCCGCGATTTATAATCCGGCAGGAACAGCCCACTAACGCATTCCGAACTGTGGAGAGAAGGATTCATGCCAACCGACGTGGTCATGCCCCAGATGGGCGAGTCGATCGTTGAGGGCACCATCACCAAATGGCTCAAGAAGGCGGGCGACCGCGTTGAGAAGGATGAGGTCCTCTTTGAAATCTCCACCGACAAAGTGGACGCAGAGATCCCCTCGCCCGTCGCCGGCATCCTCACCGAAATCAAAGTCCCTGAAGGCGCCACAGTCGAAATCAATACAGTGGTTGCGGTCATTGGCGGCTCCGCTCCGGCGCCGTCCGCAGCAACACCAGCAGCAACACCAGCATCCGCCGCCCCCGCGCCGCAGGCCAAATCATCCCAGCCCCAGCCCGCCCAGCCCGCCCAGCCGCAGCAGTCCTCAAGCCCCAGCGGCCGTCCCCTCCGCTCTTCGCCTCTCGTCCGGCGCATCGCCAAAGAGAACAACCTCGACCTCACCAAGATCGCTGGCACCGGCTCCGCGGGCCGCATCACCAAGGACGATGCCCTCCGTCATCTCAGCCAGCGCGGCACTGGCAGCGCCGCTCTGCCCGCGCAGGCACCGCCGCCGCTCACGGGCGACCTCGTCCCCATGACCAAAATGCGCGCCATCATCGCCCAGCGCATGGTGGAGAGCGTTCGCACCAGTCCCCACGTCCACACCATCTACAAAATCGACATGACCCGCGTCGTGCGCCTCCGCGAGCGCGAGAAAGCCGCCTTCCACGCGCGCAATGGCTTCAATCTCACCTACATGCCCTTCATCGCCACCGCGGCGGTCGAGGCGCTGCGCCGCTTCCCCATCCTCAACGCCTCGCTGATCGACACGTCCATCCAATACCACCAGAACATCCATCTCGGCATCGCCGTCGCGCTTGAAACGGGCCTCATCGTGCCCGTCATCCGCCAGGCCGAGCAGCGCAGCTTCGTCGATCTCGCCCGCACCCTCGCAGACCTCGCCCTCCGCGCCCGCACCAAAAAACTCCTGCCCGACGAAATCACCGGCTCCACCTTCACCCTCACCAACGCCGGCGTCTTCGGCGGCGAGTTCGGCACCCCCATCCTCAACCAGCCCGAGTCAGCCATCCTCGCCATCGGCGGCCTCCGCAAAGAGCCCGTCGTCCTTACAGACGCTGAAGGCACCGACTCCATCGCCATCCGTTCCATGCAGATGTACTGCCTCGGCTTCGACCACCGCCTCATCGACGGCGCAGACTCCGGCAGATTCATGCTCGAGTTCAAAAAAGTCCTTGAAACCTGGGACCGCCCGCTCACCTAGCCAACGCCTCAGGCCGCTGTTCCCACAGCCGCCGCTTCCATCGCAATCGCCCGCGGAAACAAAATATTGTTTTCCAGGTGAATGTGCTGGTGCAGGTCCTGCTCAAACTCCTTCAGCCCCGCATAATAGGCGAGATAAGTAGGGCAAGCGCCCACCGGCGTCGTAAAGTCCAGGCTCAACCGCCGAAGCTCGGCAATCATCGCACCGGCCGCATCGTGCTCGCTCGTCATCATCGCAATCGGATTCGCCACCGTGCCAAAGCACACCTCCGGCTGCGCGCCGCCTGAAGTCTGCGCCGCCTCCATCTTGGAAATATAAGGAAACAGCACGTGCTCTTCCTTCCCCAGATGGTGAATCAACTCCTCGTCCAGCTCCGCCAGCACCTTCTGCATCGCCGGCAAATGCGCCTGCGTATCGCCGTGCCGATTCACAACCTTCTGCGCCAGCACCGCCAGCCGCGGCAACTCGCTTTTCACATACGCGTGGTGTGTGGCCACAATGTGCTCAATCAGATTACCCAGCGGGGCCTGCGTCCAGTCCGCAGGCAAAGGCGCATTGTCGCCTGCCGCGGCCTCCAGTGCCGCCACCACATTGTCCACCGCAATTTGCCTCTCCGCGCAAGCTTCCGCCAGCGGTTTCCGCCCGCCGCAGCAGTAGTCAATGCCAAACCGCTCAAAAACGCGGATGGAGTGGGGTTGTTCAAGTGCGATCTCGCGAACGGTCTGTGTGAGGTTAGTCATGTTTGTCTCCTGCACTCACCCTAGGAGCATCCCGCATCCACCACAGCGACTTTAGTCACTGGGCCAAAACAAATCCGCTGTGAACACTCTTGTCCGTGCGCTAGACTTTCTCTCATGGCGCTTCCACAAACTGATAGTGTCCGCACTGATCTCGCAACCATCCTTGAAAGAACTGCGCTTCTCTCCAGCCTGTCCCGCTCCGAGTTTCAAATGCTCGCCGCGCGCACCGTGCGCAAGCACTTCAAAACCGGTGAGCTGCTCTTCTCCGAGGATGACCCCTGCCACGGCCTCCACATCATCGCGAACGGCAAAGTTCGCATCTTCAAAACCTCCGTCAGCGGCCGCGAGCAGGTCCTCGCCATCAACCAGACAGGCGAATCGATCGCTGAACTACCCGTCTTTGATGGCGGCCGCTTCCCGGCCTCCGCCATGGCCATTGAACAAACGGAGATCGCATTCATCTCGTGCAACGACTTTCGCGCCTTTTGCATGGAGCATCCCGAAGTCGCGCTTAAATTGCTCGCAGTGGTCGGTGGACGTCTGCGCCGCCTCGTCGGCATTATCGAGGAGCTGTCCTTCACCACCATTCGCCAGCGCCTCATCTCCCTGCTTCTGCGCTTCGCTGAGACCGAGGGCAAACAGACCGCGCAGGGAATCGAGTTTCATTTACCGGTAAGCCACCAGGAGCTCGCCAGCCAGCTCGGCACCGTGCGCGAACTCGTCTCGCGCAACCTCACGCGCCTCCAGGCCGAAGGCCTGCTCGAAGTCGATGCCCGCCAGATCGTCGTCAAAGACAAAGCCGGCCTCAGCGCACTCCTCACCGCAGCGCCGTAAACGCCTCAGTGCGCAATGTTCTCCGCGTTGGGCACAAGCTGCATATAAACAGGCCGAGACAGGTTCGTCTGCCAGTGACCGCTGGCCCGAGCCGCGCCAACCAGCCCAAAGAACACCACCGCAAGCACCGCCGCAACCACCTGCGGTTTCAGCGCACGCCGCCGCCATCGCGCAGCGGCTGTCTCCGCCCTTCGCGGCATCAGCGCCATCTGCAGCGCATTCTCCGCCGGGCAAACCGCAACGCACTCCATGCACCCCGTGCACTCAACCGACCGAATCTGCACCAGCCTGTCCACCGGTAAGTGCGACGGGCAAGCCTTGTTGCATTTTCCGCAGTCAATGCACGCCCCACCGTCGCGGCGAATCTTCACCGGGCTCAGAACAGACACGATCCCCATCAGCGCCCCGTACGGGCAAAGAAACCGGCACCAGAAATTCTGGATAAACACCGACAGCACCACCAGCGCCGCAATCACAACCATTCCAACCGTGCCCAGGTAACGGAAAAAGTTCAGCATCTTCACGTCTGCCACAATCCCGAAGGGCGAAGCCAGAAAATCGCCTAGATCCGGCACCGCCATCGTGAAGACAATGTAGACAAAGAACGCCAGCAGAATGTATTTCAAGCTGCGCAGCGGAAAGTCGAGACCCTTCGGCACAATAAAATTGCGGCGAAACAATCTCCGCCCCAGCTTCCACAAATATTCCGACACCGTTCCCACTGGGCAAAGCCACGAGCAGAAAGCCTTCTTCACCAGCAGGCTCGACAGCAGAAACACAACGATTAAAACCATCGCCGACGGATGAATCGCCGGAATCCTGTGGGTCGCGAGAAAATACCGAAGGTTCATCAGCCCGGCAATCGGCAGCCACCCGTCCACGCCTGCCGGCCGCTCAAAATAATGAGCCGCGCCCGCGCTCTCAAAGTACCGCACCCACAAAATAAACTGGAGTCCAATCACAGCATTCAGCAAAAGAAAGGCAAACTGCACAGCCCGCCGAACCTGTTGCGACCGCTCAGGCGCGCTCCTGCGTATCAGCACCTTCTTCTGCTTAACCTCTGCATTTTGTTTCGCCGCTTCGCTGGTAGGCACAGATAAAGTCAACATGGCATCCTTCTATTCTCTAAATTAATCCGCAAAAATTGCCCAGACTAGGACTTATGTCACAGCAAGCGCCATCGACCCTGTGAGAGATTAGCGAGTAACATGCAATGCATCGGAGAACCATGGCAACAGAACAAGTAGTCGCGACCAGAGCCCGGCAATCCAATCAAACTGCCTGGTTCCTTCCCCGCGAACACGGCGCAACGGCTATGCTATTCACCCCCATCGTCTGCGCCGCCATTCTTTCGCGGACGTGGCATTGGACCGAGCTCGCCACCCTCACT
>Ga0307377_10005522_pt1 | contig 13521 bp, 12 predicted proteins | sample TR3MG_FD_202535 | JGI IMG/M metagenome (GOLD analysis project Ga0307377, IMG submission 202535) | Soil microbial communities from Risofladan, Vaasa, Finland - TR-3 | ecosystem: Environmental > Terrestrial > Soil > Coastal area > Acid sulfate soil | place: Finland: Risofladan, Vaasa | collected... | reverse complement strand
GTGGCGGAACTGGATGCCGATGTTGATTTTGTATGGTGTTTTGTCCCTGCTGAAACGCGTGTCGCGGTAGATGCGCATCAGCGATCCGCCCACCTTCTTCGGCACGGCACGGAAGTGTTTGGTGATCGCATGCAGTTCTTCGTCCATGTCGCTGATGAAATCCAGGGCGGGTTCGCGCACGTGACCTTCGTATTCCTGCTTGTGTTCCGCGAACCACTCGCGGGTGTTGTTTTCGGCAAGGGTCGAAAGGAAATTGAAGGTTTGTTTGGTGAAGTAACGATCGGTCATTTCGTTGGTGCCGCTAGCGAAAGTTGGTTTTCCTTCATTGTTATCTAGAACAAAAGGCAAATCAACACCGTCGGAGGTGCCACGACAGTTGGTTATCTTTGTTGTTTTGCCAAGAAGGGTAACCAAAATAAACCGCCCAGCGGTTTGTCGCCACTGTTGGTTTCCCAGCATTGCTCGCCTGGTCAGGCGGGGAACCCGCATGATCCGCTACCCATCCACATGCTCAGGCAAAACCAGCGACTTGGTCGGCATCGTTTCGAAGCCTGGTCGATTGACCGATTATTTCATCAGTCCACGCCGAAACCCCCTGACCAGTCTGCGCTAATCGGCGGCGCTCAGGGGAGGAAAATATGAAAACAAAAAAGGCATAAGCGGAAGCAATAAGGTGACCCCCCGCTTTACAGGACTTCGCAAATAGCTGCTAACGAAACAAAGGGGGCCTTGTGCAATGCCGGAAACGCTGTCCATTCACGCAATCAACAGCGATAGGGAACATTGCCACTGCCAAGGTGGCAAGCCGTTCGGCAGGAAATCCGGGCGCACTTTCCTTCATCAGGTTTTTGTGGCGATTCCACTCCCACGATAGTTGCTTTATCGTGCCGATTATTGGAAATATCGGAATGCACAATTCCAACCCGTTTCATTTTCACTGTAATCACTGCGAAAATGAAACCGTGGGAGTATCAATTTCCCTATACGCCGGCAGCTAAACTGACTACTAACACTGCTGCTGCGGTAAGCCAGCCGAGTTCACCGATAAACTCAATGTCGTCCCCTGTCAGTGCTTCATTTTCTTCGGCATTTGATTCGAAAATATTCGATTCGGATTGCAACTCCCCGACTCTCTGTTTCGAGGAAGCTGTTACAGTTGTTTCACGGTTTGTTTTCATGATTGTGATCTCCTAGTGAATGTGTAAAATTACCCGTTCGTGGCGAACCATATTGATCATCACATTACAGTTATGAGCTCCAACAAGCCTTGGCTATTGATTCAACTGTTGTGTGCAAACCTGCCACAATATGGATAATAGATTCGCTTCCTTACGCCAACCTGAATAAATTCGAATATGCGCATTCTTGTTGTTGAAGATGATCCGTTGCAGGCCGATGTTCTGTTCCATGCGTTTAACAAGCCGGGATACACAGTCATGCACGAGAATGATGGCAAACGGGCCGATCATTTGCTGGCCGTGCATGAATTTGATGTCGTTATTCTGGATATGGGCCTGCCGGGGATGGATGGGGCTGATATTCTTCGCCGTTTGCGCCATCGCAAAAATAATGTGCCGGTGTTGATTCTGACCGCCCGCGATGATGTGCAGGATCGGGTGCATGGGCTGGATATAGGTGCGGACGATTACCTGGTTAAGCCGTTTGATATGCATGAATTGGAAGCGCGTGTAAGGTCCCTGATTCGGCGGGGGCACTCGGCCAGTGGAGCACAATTACAAGTCGGTTCGCTTTGCCTGGATACGGTTGGCCATTTGGCCACACTGGATGGCGAAGCGCTGGATTTGTCCGCTCGCGAGTTGAATGTGCTGGAAATATTAGTGCTTAATGCCGGCCGGGTAGTCAGCAAGGAACGATTGTGCGAGCAGATTTCCGGCCTTGGCGAACTGGTAAGCGAAAATGCGATTGAGGTATACATGTATCGCCTGCGCAAACATCTTAAACCGGGGGGTATTAATATTCGCACCCTGCGCGGTTTGGGCTATATGCTGGAAAAACAGTGACGCTTGTTAATGTATTGCCGACCAGCTCAAAAAACTCTGCTGAAGGCCTGTTCATCACGTACCTTCACTCATGCATCCGGGTTCTGTACGACGTCCTCGTGTATCTTGAACAAGGCATCGGCATCGGGATGCCACAGCCCCGCGCTGACAAAGCATTCACCCGGTTCAATGTGCACGTAATAGCCGGGCGCATGAATAAATCTTAAAATCAGACAGGCAACAAATTGCTCGCCTGACTAGGATAAACAAGCAATTCCACCTCGGTGAATTGGAGTCAAAGAAGCTTGTACATAGTCCGTATTGGTTCTGTCATTGCAGCCTTAAGTACAGGATTAGAAGCGTTGAGGCGAGCAAAAAACTGTGGCGGTTGGAAACTGCTTGATATTTCTCTTAAGGATGTTAAAGAAATCGATTGGCGAAGTTCCTTGGTATCTGCAAGTTCGAGGGCAATGCCTTTCGTTACCCCACTAAAGTAATCGAAGAACTCATCTTTGGATAAACCCGAAACAGCACCAAAACGTCGCCATAAGGCAGCAGGAGATGATGAATGTATGGCAGTAATGTTTACTCGTCCCGTAATGGCGCCGATAGGTAATTTTACGTAAATCCATGCAGTTGTACCTGGAGTGATATGCATGGTTCGACGTCTGAATTCAACATGCTTGTTTCCTTCAAAAATATTTTTTGCATGTCGTGGGATTAGTGAGATAAGTATGTGTTCATTATTTCTCACGATTAAAATGCCTCTCCGAGAATTTCTTGTAGTTGTGCATCATTGATTGGATGTGTAGTAATCAAATCATTTGGTCGTCCACATCCAATGCGTTGTAATGTTTTCAATGGTACGGGGTGAGGAAAGAGATAAATGTTGTCGAATACAGTGACAGTTTTCATTTTGGATTTTCCGATATTGGGCAGGCTTTTTGAGGTAAGTACAGATTGCGTAAGGTCGGATTCGTCAAATGTGTCACTTGGTTTAATAAAGGCTTGGCGTACGCGAGCCATTGCGACTATTTCGCTCCTGCCCTTTTGTTTAGAGGACTCGTAGAAAAGAATCAATGTTCCTCGCTTAAAGTGCCGAATTGTTCGCGGACTACTCAGGTAGTGTCTATCTTGAAATAGAGAAGCAGTATTCATAGGAAGGAAAGATGATTGTCTTGAATGTCCAAGAAGTGACTCTGAAAAGCTGCGTTGAACAGGTGTGATTACTGCTGGTCGCCCAGGCAAACAAAATAGTGCGGGTGATAACAAAGATTCAAGCGAATCTAGAGTTACATGCGTTTGGTTTCCATCGGGAGTCAGGATTTGAATTTGCTGATCAATGCTGCGAAATATTGGTATGGAAGCTGGTAGTTTAAGGTTGCTTTTCCTGGTAAGTTTGTCCTGATAGGTGTTCCATGATTTGTTGGTCAGTACTCCGCCCAAGATGATTTTAGATAAACAGTTCTGGTCATGCGAACGACTGAAACCAAAACCGGAAGCAAGTTCTCGTATATATGACTGATGCGGTGGAAGCTCGAATCTAACTTGATATGGACCATTGGGGGATAGCTGTTCAAGCAAATATATCAAAATAATACGGGCTGCACTTAGCGCATGAATATTTGTTTCATCTACGGCAGCATGAGCAATTACGTTCCCAGTGTTATCTCTAGCTGACCACGTTACATACCCAATAAGTGTAGTCTCATCCCATACGGCGAAACGTGCTGCAATACGCTTATGTGACTCGGTTGGTAACCAGATAGTAGAAATCGTGGAGCTAGGGAGTTTAAGTTTAGAGAGTAATGTATGTACGGATATTTCGTCTCTGTTTGAAACCTCAAGAAGTGTCAGCGTGGAATCATTAGCTGTTTCAAATTGATTGCCTCCAAGTGGCGTGGATTCCTCCAAACTAAAAGCTGATGGTGATAGAACTTCCACTCCGTACTTTGACTTGATTTGTTGAGATGGTTCCAGAATTTCATTGTCATTCGTAATAAGGCCCGCTAAGTTACGTTGGATAACAGTTGCTACATGACGTAAATCTGATTTGTCATTAAGGCTCAGTTGGGATTTCTCTTTTTTTTCAGGAAAGATTATTAAAGCAAGGTCTTTAAGAAGTGTTTCGGAGTCATTGTTTTGAAAAAGTGGAAACGAAGGGAAGATGTTAATGAAAGATTCCATTGGGTCAGTCTTGCCTTGATGGGCTGTACGTTGTAGCTCATCCCTTATTTCAGTGCTGATTGCGAGGCGACAAAAATTCATGCGTTCGGCTTGAAATAAACTAGCAGCTTCTTTATGGCGAAGACGTCGAGGTTGCAGATCAAACAGGACGTTAAGGTCAAGCAGATACAGTGGCGTTTCACTGGCTGAGAATGTTGCTAGGCCAAGTGGATTATCCGCATTAATTCCACTAGAAGGAAAAAGTTGAGGGGATGCGAGTTCATGGCAACGAACAAGAATCTTCCTCTTGCGAGTAGAGCCCCCTTCTACGACTCGCTGAACATAGAATTGTTGTCGGTCCCAGTATGCATTTGCCTCTAAGAGGTCTTCTGCCACACGTGCATAGATTGAGGTAAAACTATTATGGGTTAAAAATTCTTTTAAATGGCCAATCAGTTTAGTAGCCAAGCCACCTCGTCGATATCTCTGTAGCGTAAACATTTGCACAATCTTAGCTCTTGGAAATGTGCAATCAAACAACAAATGCCCAGCATATACATAGCCATTCTGGGTTGTTTCAACCAGAACGTATAAGTAACCTCGTTTTGCAAATTCTTCATATACGCTTTTTGGTAGAAATCCTAAGGAATTTCGGTGTTCATCGGCAGCCTCTTGTACGTCATTAATGAAAGGAGCCGTTTCAAGCTTCCCACTAATTATTTTGAAGTTATCCGTCATATTTTTGTTGTTATTTTTCAAATTGAATAGCATCCTCTTCAGCCACTACACCAGCTTTTTCAACTGATACAACTTCTCCAGCGCTTCCTTCGGACTCAATTCATCCGGCTGCAAATCGCGCAGCGGTTGCAACACCGGATGCTCTTCCGGTTCAACAACTGTCTTGTGATCGAACAGGTCGCCCTGCGGGTTCTGTGCGGCGCTGTTCTGTTCCAGCACGCGCAGCTGTTTCTTCGCCGCGCGGATCACTTCGTTGGGCACGCCCGCGAGTGCGGCGACCTGCAGGCCGTAGCTCTGGCTGGCGGCGCCTTCGTTGACCGAGTGCAGGAACACGATGCTGTGCTGGTGTTCGATCGCGGTCAGGTGAACGTTGGACAGTTGCGAAAATTCATCCGACAGCCGGGTCAGTTCGAAATAGTGCGTCGCGAACAGCGCGTAGCTGCGGTTCTTTTCCAGCAGGTGGCGCGCGATCGCGTAGGCCAGGGCGAGGCCGTCGAAGGTGCTCGTGCCGCGCCCGATCTCGTCCACCAGCACCAGGCTTTTTTCGGTGGCGTTGTGCAGGATGTTGGCGGCCTCGGTCATCTCGACCATGAACGTCGATCTCCCGCTGGCGAGGTCGTCCGATGCGCCGATGCGGGTGAAGATCTGGTCGATCTCGCCTAGTGTCGCGGCTTGTGCCGGAACGAAACTGCCGCAGTGCGCTAGCAGCGCGATCAATGCGACCTGGCGCATGTAGGTGGACTTGCCGCCCATGTTCGGTCCGGTGATCAGCAGCATGCGGCGCTTCTCGTTCAGCGTGGTGTCGTTCGGCGTGAACGTGTCGACCTGCGCTTCGACCACGGGATGCCGGCCCTGGATGATGCCGATCTGCATTTCATCGGAAAACTGCGGTGCGCTGAACTTCAGCGTGGCGGCGCGCTCGGCGAACGTGGCGAGCACGTCGAGTTCGGCGATCGCGGCGGCGATACGCTGCAGCTGCGGGATGAAAGGGGCAAGCTGGTCTAGCAGTTGTTCGTAGAGGAACTTCTCGCGCGCCAGCGCCCGCTCGTTGGCAGACAGTGCCTTGTCCTCGAAGGTCTTCAGTTCCGGGGTGATGTAGCGCTCCGCATTTTTCAGCGTCTGGCGGCGGCGGTAATCGTCCGGCACGTTGACGCTTTGCGCCTGGCTCACCTCGATATAGAAACCGTGCACGCGGTTGTATTCCACCTTCAGCGTGGCGATACCGGTGCGCGCGCGTTCGCGTGCTTCCAGTGCCAGCAGGAAATCGCCGCAGTTGGTCTGGATTCCGCGCAACTCGTCCAGTTCGGCATCGTGGCCGTCCGCGATCACGCCGCCCTCTCTCAGCACGCTGGAAGGTTCGGCACGCAGCGAGTCCCGCAAAATGGCAACCAGCCGCGCCTCGGCTTGCAGTGCATCGGTCAGCGTATCCACCAGCGGCGCATTGCAGGCGGCCAGCGTGCCATGCAGTTGCGGCAGTTGCGCGAAGGTATCGCGCAGGCCGGACAGGTCGCGCGGACGCGCGCTGCGCAGCGCGATGCGCGCGGTGATGCGCTCCACATCCACGCAGGGTTTCAGCAGTTCGTGCACCTTGTGATGCAGGTCGCCGAGACCGGCCACCGCGTCCAGCCTTGCCCGCAAGATAGTCCGGTCGCGCAGCGGATGATGCAGCCAGTGGTGCAGCAAACGGCTGCCCATGTTGGTCGCGCAGCGGTCGAGCTGCGACAGCAGGGTGGGGGCAGCCTCGCCGCGCAGGGTCTGGGTGATTTCCAGGTTGCGCCGTGTCGCGGCATCCATGCGCACATAGCGGTCCGCGCTGTACACCTGCAGGCTGCGGATGTGGCTGATGGCCTGCCCCTGGGTTAGCCTGGCGTAACCGAGCAACGCGCCGGCGGCTTCCAGTCCGGCCGTCATTTCGTCGCAGCCGAATCCGGCCAGGTCGAGCGTGGCGAATTGCTGGCACAGAGCACGCCGCGAAGTTTCCAGTTCGAAATGCCAGTCCGGCAGGGTCTTTTTCGGCACGTTGATTTGCGGGGAGGCGGAATTCTCCGCATGCAGTATCTCGGAAGGTTGCAGTCGTTCCAGCTCTGCGGGCAGGTTTTCAGGCTTCGTTTCGCAGACGAAGAATTGCCCCGAAGCCAGGTTCAGCCACGCCAGGCCGAGCTTGCCCTGATGCTCGTGCAGCGCCAGCAACAGGCTGTCGCGTTTTTCTTCCAGCAGCGCTGAATCGGTGACGGTGCCGGGTGTGACGATGCGCACCACCTTGCGATCCACCGGCCCCTTGCTGGTGGCGGGGTCGCCGATTTGCTCGCAGATCGCCACCGATTGACCCAGCTTTACCAGCCGAGCGAGATATTGCTCCGCGGCGTGGTAGGGCACGCCGGCCATCTTGATCGGCGCCCCGTTGGACGCGCCGCGCTGGGTCAGCGTGATATCGAGTAGCTTGGCCGCGCGCACCGCATCGTCATGGAAAAGTTCGTAAAAATCGCCCATGCGGTAGAACAGCAGCATGTCGGGATGTTCCGCCTTGATGCGCAGGTACTGCTGCATCATCGGGGTGTGCTTTGAGTCAATATTAGGGCTGTGCATGGTTAGCCGGAAAGTGGCTGGGTTCTATCGTGATTTAAAGTTATCATGTCAGGCCGGAAGTGCAAAGCGAAGTTTGATCGGAATGATCAATTCTTCCTGATTTAGAGACATTGGCCATGTACGATATACAACATCCGCTGAGAATATTCCTGATATTGCTCACATTCGTCTTTGTAGTCGAGTTGAGCATCATGTACCTGCTCGCCGTAGTCGAGGTCAAACCCGTGGTTGACTGGGCGGAAGCCCTTGTCGATGCGGCCCTGCTGACCGTGCTGTGCGTCCCGTTCTTCTGGTATTTCGTCGCGAAGCCGCTGCAAAATGCGCTGGAGCTGGAGAGCATCAAGTCGCACAAGATACTGGAATTGGCGGCTGAAGGAATTGTAAGTATTGATACCAAAGGAAAGTTGCTGTCTTTCAATCGCGCCGCGCAAAATATATTCGGGTATAGCGCAGATGAGGTCCTGGGAAAAAATGTTTCAATATTGATGCCGGCACCCCATCGGGATAGTCACAATGAATACCTGTCGCGCTATTTTCAAACCGGCCAGTCCCATGTGATCGGGAAAACCAGGGAGTTGCAGGGGGAGCGCAAGGATGGCATGCCCTTTCCGCTGGAATTGTCGGTGACGGAGATCAAGTATGGTGGTGCGCATTTGTTTACCGCCGTATTGCGCGATGTCAGCGAGCAAAAGCTTGCGTTGAAGCGCATCGAGCAATTGGCGCATTACGATGAGCTGACCCACTTGCCGAATCGCAGCCTGTTTTACGACCGGCTCGGGCAGTCCATCTCTATGGCAAAACGCAGCCGGCTCAGCATTGCGCTGTTGTATATCGATCTGGACGGTTTCAAACAGGTCAATGATACGATGGGTCATCACATTGGCGACCTGCTGCTGGTGCAGACGGCCGAGCGTTTGCGCCTGTGTGTTCGGGAAAGCGATACGCTGGCGCGTCTCGGTGGTGATGAATTCACGATTCTTCTGAATGATGCCCATGAACGCGAGAATGTGGAGATGGTGGCCAAAAAGGTTATCAGCTCCATCGCCCAACCGTTCGGTCTGGAAGACCAGACGGCGCATATCGGCGCGAGCGTCGGGATCGCACGTTATCCCTATGATGCCCCAACCGGCGGTACCCTGCTTATCGTGGCCGACAAGGCCATGTATGCCGCCAAGGCGGCGGGCAAGAATACTTACCGCTTCGGAACTCCCGGTGATGCGACCGGCGCGTATTCCGTGCCCAAGCGCGTTTAGCTTTTCGCGCTATAGCTCTTCAAGCCCCCAATCATATGGTGCGTTCAATTGCAGCAGTAGCGGCGGTTTACCCATTAACCACATAGCGGCCCGAGAATTCGACGGCGGGGCGTTTGCCCTCGCTGATCGTGACATCAAGGGATAATCTGGCGCGGCCATGCTTTTTAAGGGTGCGTAAGAAGTGCTCGAAAGCGTCATTGTCGAGACGGCATTCGGCATGCGGGTCATGTTCTACCGGGTGCAAATGACGGATGGTGCTTTCCTGTATCACGATGTGTTTGTGCAGCTTGGCTTCGGCAAGCTTGAGATGCAGCAAGCCCCATCCGCACAGCACCGCAAGCGAATACAGGCTGCCGCCAAATGCGGTGCTTTTATGGTTGGTGTTCGGTGCCAGCGGGGCGGCGAGTTTCAGTCTGCTGCCGTCATAGGATGCGACACGGATACCCATTGCCTTCGAGATCGGGATCTCGGTGTGCAAGATGAGTTCCAGTGCCGCAGTCCGATACATGTCATGTCCTGGAAGCTTTCAGGCTGCCGGTAAGGTGCGGCGCCATCACCTTCAATAATAGCGGGTGAATATCGGGATTGCCCGCGCACAGATGGCCACTCTCGAGGAATGTGTCCGAGCCGTGCAGGTCGCTGACCATGCCGCCGGCCTCGGTGATCAGCAGCGTGCCAGCGGCGATGTCCCAGGGCTTGAGGCCGGTTTCGAAAAATCCGTCGTAGCGTCCGGCCGCCATCCACGCCAGGTCCAGTGCGGCAGAGCCGGGGCGGCGCAGGCCGGCGGTCTGTTGCATCAGGTCTTTGAAAATGGCGATGTAGGCATCCAGGTGTTCGAACCTGGTGTAGGGGAAACCGGTGCCGATCAGGCTGTCGGCCAGATGCAGCCGCTTGGTTACGCGCAGGCGCTTGTCGTTCAGGAATGCGCCGCGTCCGCGCGTGGCGGTGAACAGCTCATTCTTGGTCGGGTCGTACACCACGGCCTGGGTGATGACGCCCTTGTGCTGCAAGGCGATGGATACGGCGAATTGCGGCAGGCCGTGCAGAAAATTGGTCGTGCCATCCAGCGGATCGATGATCCAGAGGAATTCCGATTCGCCTTGGGAACCGCTCTCTTCTGCTAGAATCGCGTGATCCGGATAGGCGTCCAGCAAGGTCTTGATGATGGTTTCCTCGGCGGCGCGGTCCACCTCGCTGACGTAATCCGCGTGGGATTTTTTGGTGATGGTGAGGTGATCGATCTTGTCGGCCGAGCGTTGAATAAGATTGCCGGCGCGACGCGCGGCTTTCACCGCGATGTTGAGCATGGGATGCATGTTGGTACGACCTTTTTAATGAGCTGGGGAAATTCAGCCCGCATTTTAGTTGGAAACAAGCTTTGTATAAACAAAATCCTTTAAGTCATATCAGGGTCGTCCTCAGTCATACCACCCATCCGGGCAATATCGGTGCGGCGGCGCGCGCGATGAAGACCATGGGCTTGCACCACCTGTACCTGATCAATCCGCGACTTTTCCCCGATCCGCAGGCCGTTGCGATGGCGGCGGGCGCCGATGATGTGCTGCGCGATGCGGTGGTGTGCAGTTCCATCGATGAGGCCCTGCAGGGCGTGGTGTTCACTGCCGCGATGACGGCACGGTTGCGCGATATCTCCATCGAGGTGAAGACGCCGCGCGAGGCGATGCCGCTGTTGTTGCAGGAGGCCGCCTCACAGCCGGTGGCGCTGCTATTCGGTACCGAGATGTCCGGCCTGACCAACGAGGAAATGGGCAAGGCGCAGGTACTGGTGAATATTCCGTCCCATCCGGATTTTTCCTCGCTGAATATTGCGGCTGCGGTGCAGGTGGTCGCTTATGAATTGAGCGTGGCGGCACAAAGCTATTTGCCGAGCGTGCCGGAAATTCATCCCGCGTCGCATGAGCAGTTGGAAGGCTTTTTCGCGCATATGGAAAAGACCCTGTTCGAGATCGGCTTTTTCACCACGCAAAATCCTGCCCGTCTGATGCAGCGGCTGCGTCGCCTGTATGCGCGGACGCGGCTGGAACAGGAAGAGGTCAATATCCTGCGCGGCATATTGAGTATTGCCACCGAGTATAATGCGCGCCTCAGGGCACGCTACAAGCAAGAGAATCCAAACAGTTAAACACCATGATGTTCCAGAACATTAAAGAGGATATAAGCAGCGTATTCGACCGTGATCCGGCCGCACGCAGTACTTTCGAAGTGCTGACCTGCTACCCGGGCCTGCATGCGCGCATCATCCACCGCATGTCGAACACGCTGTGGCACGCCGATCTGAAATGGCTGGCGCGTTTCCTGTCGCATCTCGCGCGCTGGTTCACCGGCATCGAGATTCATCCCGGTGCGACCATCGGGCGGCGCTTCTTCATCGACCACGGCATGGGTGTGGTGATCGGCGAGACCGCCGAGATCGGCGACGATGTGACTTTGTACCACGGCGTCACCCTGGGCGGCACCTCGTGGAAGGAAGGCAAGCGCCACCCCACTTTGGGCAACAGTGTGGTGGTGGGCGCGGGAGCCAAGATACTCGGCCCGATCAGCATCGGTGATAGCGCAAAGATCGGTTCCAATGCGGTAGTGGTGAAGGATGTGCCGGCTGGTGCGACGGCGGCGGGTATTCCCGCGCGGATTCTGGATGAGGAGAAAAAAAGTGCCAGTGGCTTTAATGCGTATGGCATCGGCAACGACCAGAACGATCCGGTCAACAAGGCATTGCACGGCCTGATCGGGCACAGCGTGACAGTGGACCAGCGCATCGAGTTTATTCTGAAGCAACTTGAGAAGATGGGGGTGCCGGTTGCAGAGGAACGCGCCACGGCCGATAAATTTGACCCCAATCATCTAAACAAGATTGTTGACTAAAAAGCTTGGGCATTCTAATATCCTCACACACGATATATACGCAAAACAATTGGCGATATCGGACTTTATCAATGACCGGGAGACAATATGCGATTAACCACCAAAGGACGTTTTGCCGTGACGGCAATGGCTGATCTGGCGATGCGCGGCGGGAAAGCACCGGTGACGCTGGCGGCAATCAGTGAAAGGCAAAAGATTTCCCTTTCCTATCTCGAGCAATTGTTCGGCAAGCTGCGCCGGAACAATATCGTCGAAAGCGTGCGCGGACCCGGCGGTGGTTATTATCTGGCCCGTCCGAGCAGCAAGATATCCATAGCGGAGATCGTGATCGCGGTGGACGAGCCGCTGGATGCGACCAAATGTGGCGGTTTGGGCAACTGCCAGGGTGATGAACAGCCATGCATCACACACGATTTGTGGATGGGCCTGAACAAGAAGATTTACGGTTATCTGGAGGAAGTTTCGCTGCAGCAGTTGGTGGATAATCACACCAATCGCGGTCAACAATCCACCCCGATTACCCTGAAAAAGATGATCAAACCGGAGAATGTCCCGGCATAAAATCCAGGCAAGTGGCGGTTGCTGCAACCGCCACTTGCCTGAATCACTCTGCAATTGATTGATTCGCCGGCGCCTGACGGATAGAATCATTTCCGCTGCAATACCCAAAAAATTATCCCGCTGCCGTTTTCATTTCGAAAGAAATGAGCCAGGATGTTGCCGGATGCCGCGTATGCAGTTCCCCAAACAAGACGTTAATAAAGGTGAGCATGAATATGTTTAAACTTTGGCACAGCCTTTCCAATCGTTGGCTATATCTGGCCGGTGCGCTGTTTGCCAGCGGCCTGATGGGCTTTGGTTTGTATCTGCAATATGTCGAGCATCAGGATCCCTGCCCGTTGTGCATGGTGCAACGGCTGTTCTTCATCGCGATCCTGGTAGTGTGCGCACTCGCCGCATTGCACGGGCCCAAGCGTCTGGGTGAGCGCATCTATGCTGCACTGATCGTGTTGCTGTCGCTGTCAGGTGTAGCCGTCGCCGCACGCCATATCTGGATCCAGCACCTGCCTGCGGACCAGGTGCCCGCCTGCGGCCCGGGTCTGAATTACATGCTGGATACCATGCCAATGTCCCACGTTTTGAAACAGCTGATGCACGGTTCCGGGGAATGTGCTGCAAAAGGCTGGACTTTCCTCACGCTCGGCATTCCGGAATGGTCGCTGCTGTGCTACCTGGCACTGGGATTGTGGGCGGTGCTGATCGCGGGCAGGACGAAAGCGAAGCAAACATTTCCCGCATAAGCTACATGTCGAACATCCAGGCCGGGGCGGGTGCCCCGTCTGGGTTGAATCCCGAATAGCGCAGATTATTCCGCGAGCACGGTGTGCACGCTGTCGCGGCCGCTGATGCGCACAAACCATGCGGCCAGGTTGGGATGCGGTTCGCGCCAGTCGCGTTCCGGTTGGCGCAGGTCCAGATAGATCAGCGCGCTAACCAGCGCCAGATCGGCCAGCGTGATGGATGATCCCTCGCACCATTCATTCTGGCCAAGCTGCGCGGAGGCAAACGACAGCGCGCGAGAGATCGCTTCGTTGTGCCGGCCGATGTTGTCGGCAAGCTGGTGTTCCGCGGAGCGCAGGCGTTCGGTGCGCACCATCACGGCCGCATCCATGATCCCGTCCGCAAGCGCCTCCCAGCGTTTGACGCGCATCCGCGCCAGTGCATCATTGCGTGGAATCAGAACGGGTGTGTCGTTCAGCGTATCGGCATACTCTGCAATGACCGGCGAATCGAATACGCAGGATTCGTCATCCAGTATCAGCGCCGGAATCCGGCCAAGCGGATTGACCCGCGCCACCTGGCTGCCGGGTTCGCGGGGCGGGTCGACCAGATAG
>Ga0307377_10005519_pt1 | contig 13523 bp, 20 predicted proteins | sample TR3MG_FD_202535 | JGI IMG/M metagenome (GOLD analysis project Ga0307377, IMG submission 202535) | Soil microbial communities from Risofladan, Vaasa, Finland - TR-3 | ecosystem: Environmental > Terrestrial > Soil > Coastal area > Acid sulfate soil | place: Finland: Risofladan, Vaasa | collected... | reverse complement strand
AGTGGCGGAATTGGCAGACGCACAAGCTTGAGGTGCTTGCGGGTAATACCGTGGGGGTTCGATTCCCCCCTCAGACACCAAATGGGGCTATCGTCTAACAGGAAGACACATCTTTCGCACGGATGAGATGTGGGTGCAACTCCCACTAGTCTCCACCAAAATTTGGGGGTATGGTCCAACGGGACGACGTAGCCTTTGCAAGGCTGAAATTCGGGTTCGATTCCCGATACCTCCACCAAAGCTGTAGAATTGTTGCGGTATTTGTTCTTTGAAAACTTAATACGGAAGTAAGAACAGGTGGGGTCATAGCTCAGTTGGGAGAGCATCAGACCGGCAGTCTGAGGGTCGAGGGTTCAAGTCCCTCTGGCTCCACCAAAAACAAAAAAATAAGGGCGAATGCCTGAGGGATTACATTACAAACGCATGGAAAAGGTTCGACTCCTTTCCCCTCCGCATGGAGGGGTAGTGTAACGGCAGCACACGCGAGAAATCTCTCAAACAACTTGTCGTCCTTTTAATGCTGGGGTGGTGGAATTGGCAGACACGTTAGCCTTAGGAGCTAATGGCCTAAAAACCGTGAGGGTTCGAGTCCCTCCCTCAGTACCAGATTTAAAGGTGGAATTCTAAGATTATAAGACTAAGACTTGATCATATCGATGGAGATAGTTCAAATAATTGTGAAAATAATTTAAGACTTTTATGCCCCAACTGTGACTCTCAGACAGATACATTTTGTAGGGGACAAAGACAAAAACATAAGAGTAAAAAATGGTGGGAAGATCTAAAAGCCTAAGTGGCGGAACGCAGACGCAGCATTCTCAGACGATGCCGGTTAAGAGCCATGTGGGTTCGAATCCCACCTTAGGCACCAAAACATGCTCAAGTGGCGGAATGTAGACGCACCATCCTCAAAAGGTGGATGGTCCCGAAAGGGACCGTGCAGGTTCGAATCTGTCTTGAGCACCAAATGCCGAAGTGGTGGAACTGGCAGACACAGGAGCCTCAAAAACTCCCGCCTAAAGCGTGTGGGTTCGACTCCCACCTTCGGCACCATCTTTAAGAAATTGGCGAATGCGGACAGGACTACATCTCTTGAAAAGATGGGTCCCGCATAAAACGGGACCTGTTGTCTTGTCAAACCTTGTCGCCAATAATTTTGCGGGTATAGTTTAGTGGCAAAATGAAACGTTCCCAACGTTTAGATACGGGTCCGATTCCCGTTACCCGCTCCAAAACAAAATGTCGGGGTGGCGGAAATAGCAGACGCGGAAGTCTTAAGAACTTCTGTCTTTAGGCGTGAGGGTGCAAGTCCCTCCCCCGATACCAATTATTCAGGCTTCAAATCAGTATTTTGTTCTTTTGGTGCTGGAGGAGGTATCTCTTCCTTTTTGTTTAGCAAATTCATTACGGAAGAGAACATTGCAGGGTTTTCTTCAGAGATTGACTTCATTAGACTAGGACGATTCTTAACGAAGAGAGACACTTTGGCAATCAGCTTATTTACTTCATCCATACGGCCAGCCGCTTTTTCTCTTTCTATGTTGGAAAGAAAATATTTGAGTCTTTCTAAGTGATCTACTCTAGGCTGAGGGTTATAACCCCATTCATGGATAGAATTTCCATCAGTGAATAAGTCTCTCGCCCAAACTTTTTTCGAAATGATACGGTAGTTACCACGTAAGTTTGATTCTCCATGAGCTTTGGCATATTGACGATTAATTGTTACCCAATCTCCGGGATTGATTTGTTGTCTGGCTAAGTTTTTAGGAACAGCACGGTATATGGTAACTATTTGGTTAGGACGATAACGACACATTTGGATGACATCAATAGAAACTGCATCACTATATTCTTCGCTATACTCTCCATACATACGAGTGGCCTGAAAAGAATACATATCTGATGGGTAGACACCGTGTAAGTCGTACAAAGGGGCATAGCCTTCACCAGATACAGGTGCGTCATGCTCACCTTTGTATTCAGGTTCATTAGCAAATTTACAGATTTGTTTGACCCAATTTTCTACAGTTAGAATATTCATAATAGTCAGTTCTAACAATAAGATAATTATCCCTTCTATGCGGGTATCATATAACGGTATTATGCAAGGTTTCCAACCTTGACATGGGGGTCCGACTCCCCCTTCCCGCTCCAAAATTTGGCGAGGGCTTCGGGCTAGATGTTTGGGAAACCAACCATGACAAGCCAAAGAGTGTCACTTAGCCTTCGCTCCAAAATGGCGTGTTGGTGTAATGGCAAGGCACGGGGAAGACCGAGACGCGGCTTGACCGTGGAGTAGGCACCAAATGCCCAAGAACGGGTTCGATTCCCGTACACGCCCCAAGTTTCTTGTATAATAAAAATTGAGGTAAAGACACAATTGCGGGTATAGCACAATGGCAGTGCTTTGGGTTTCCAACCCAATTACGCAGGTCCGATTCCTGCTACCCGCTCCAAATTACGAAAAAAGAAAGCAAAGTCCCATTATTTGAGATAGCTTCTTATATTCAATTCGATAAGAAGTTATCAAGGTTACTTTTGAAAGGAATAAAAATGTCTATCCCCTTAAGTCCTTCGGGAAAGAAACGTCCAAAGCCAGAAATTGTTTCAGAAAAACAAAAAGACAAAGAAGATAAAATGTGTGACTGTGCATGTCATGATAATCCTAACATGAAGCATTTTATGGCTTGCTGCAAGAGATGTGGTGAGCAGAGAGTAAAGAAAAGTTAATAAAAATGGTAGAGTGGCAGAGTGATCTATCGCACCCGTCTTGAAAGCGGGAGGGCTCTAAAAGGCTCCGGGGGTTTGAATCCCTCCTCTACCGCCAGAAGTCGTTGTATAGTAAGGACTTATAAGAATGGGAGAATGCAGTTGGGATTACATTTTGAGCAATCTCAACAAAAACCTTGTCTCCCTTCGATGGAAAAGCTGAGCATGAGTGGGCTCCCCTGTTTCGAAAACAGGCACCTCCGTAAGGGGGTATCCGGGTGCGAATCCCGGCTTTTCCGCCAAAAAAAAACGGAGCGTAAACTGGGCAAGCGAACCAGCACCTCTAGCGAGGGAGGTCCCACCCTGATAAGTGGGATGTGGTGCGAGACCACTGCGTTTCGTTGTAAGTAAATGGAAGAATCGCCTAACGGTAGGGCACTTGCTTGGAAAGCAAGCGGCGTCTCAAAACGCCTTGTGGGTTCGATTCCCTCTTCTTCCGCCAAATTTAGTCTCCGTGGATAGATATTAATAGCACTTATGTTTGTGAGACACTTGACGAAGCGTTAAGACAACACACGCGGTACACCTCTCGCTCGATTTTGAGTGACGTGAATAATGGCCGCGTAGATTTTAAAGGAACTGGCGGCTGCAAAGGGAAAACCAGTAGGTGAGAACCGTTGATCGGTTGGAACTTTGCAGTAAAAACGTGGATTAGCTACCCACTACCGTTTCAGACGGCTAAACCTAATGGTTTCAGCCTTCGGCTTCTGGTCCCGTGAGCCAAGATAATCACGGGGCAAATGCCACCATAGCTCAGCCAGTAGAGCAATTCTTTTGTAAAGAATAGGTCCGGGGTGCAAATCCCTGTGGTGGCTCCAAATTTCTTGCTTCCGTATTTAGATGGTGCCTATAGTGTAGCGGCTCTGCACGTCAGACTGTGGATCTGAAAGTGCCGGATCGACCCCGGCTAGGCACCCCACCCATAATGGAAGTGAGCCGAATAGTGGTTAGTCGGGCTTGTTTGCTAAACAAGTGTGCCCTTCAAAAAGGCACGGCGGGTTCGATTCCCGCCACTTCCGCCAAATTTTGCTTCGCGTATTTGTTACAGGAAAAAGAAGTTAGACAGGATTAAATTCTCCATTTCTAGAATATAGACACAAGGAGAATTTTCATGAAAATTGTAAGAAGTGATGAAATCAGTAATGAATTTTCCAATTCTTTGAAAAAAGTAATGAGTGTTTTTCTTTCTAAAAAAGCACAATTAATTCAAGGTCCTCAGGAAGTAATCTCTAAAGAAGCGATGGCAATATTAAAACAAGTAGCTGTAATTCTCCATGCGGCTGATCAAACATTACCACCGGAAGCAGAAGAAGCGATAAAGAGTTTTGTTGGGACTCCCCGTGGTGGTGTCTCAGAAGACATGTTTCCGGGTGGCATCATGAATCAAGGCCAATTAGAAGATGTCTTTTCTCCTAGTCCTTCAAAAGAAGGGAGCATAATAGCTCAACAACTGGAGCAAGCAATGATTCCAGTCAGGAATGAGTTGCAGAAGATTTTTGGACCTACTATTCCTCTTTATCGTGGGCAAAGAGAAGTGCCTGTTGGATCAAAGACTCGTAATGTTCTTTCTTGGACTCTTTGGAGAGAAGTGGCTGAAGAATTTGTTTCTATGAATAATGTACGTCGCAAACGCATTACGGATGCAGAGATAGAGAAATCGGTTCAAGAATTCAAACAAAAGAGACAGGTCGTTTTCAGAGGACAACTTTATCGTTCAGATCCTGAATTTCCAGACCAATCTATATTATCTAGATATGTGGGAAAAGCAGATACTGATGATGTGAATACCAGCGAAGATGAAGCAGGGTTCGCTCTTAAAGGCGAACCTATTGAGGAAGTTTTGAGAGCAATATTGAAAGATAAACAAACTTACTATGAAAGTGTTTATCAAGAAAACTTAAAAAAAGCACATCAAGTTCAGTTCCAGAATGTTCCTTTGGACCGTATTGCATGGGCTACAGATCGCGCTGGACAGCTTGAGTTTATATTGAAAACTAGATAATTTGTTCTATAGATGATGCAGGAATATTTCCGTTATGAACAAATATTCCTTTTAGCCCTTCAGATAGATTATTTGGATCAACTTTGACTTTAAATATAATTTCTTTCCCACCGTCTAGTTTTCTCCATTTTAAATTCTCTATTCTTTCTGTTGCCCATCCTTTTGCTTCGTCAATAGCTTTGGCTAGGTATATTTTGCCATCGTGGGAGGTTAAACCCTTAGTTAGTATATCTTTTAGAAAGACTGATGAAGTTCCATGGTATAAAGTGACTAGATTTTTATTGCTCACTATTTTTAATAGTGATTTGTAGACTGGGCCAGCTTCTGATGATTTTATTATCTTCATATTTAGTAAGCAGGCTTGCCGCTATCGTCTTTGATCGGATTATCAACGAGTTTATAAAGGAAATTCCCTTCCTCTTCTTTGACAACTTCAATTTTGAAACCCCATTTGACTAGTTTCTCTGCTGTTTTGCCTTCGTCTTTCCGTCCACTTTCCAAGCAAGCATCAATGCCTTTTTTGGCTTCCTTAAACATTTCGTAGAAATATTCTCCAACCAACCCGTCGTCGGTGCTTTCACCCATCTCCAAGAATTTCTTTGATGGTTTGTGGGTGATAGTGAACGGGAGTATTTGTCCTTCCCAAGCGACGAGAATTTGCATTTCATTCTTTTTGTTGATTACCACGGCTGGCTCCTTTGGCAGGCTTTCATCTATGGATACACCCGCAGGAAGCCAGCTTCCTTTATTCTAGAAAGGTATCTTCCCGGCTCTTTCTTTTCAGGGATACTACGCCTTTTGGAAGACTATCATTTCTAATAAATGTTATGAATGACTTCCTGAATTTATCAACAACAACTTTACCATCTGGGTTCATAGCTAGAGACGGATTGAAGGAAAATTCTGTTGATACAAGACGCAATGCTGTCAGTGGAATCTCTTTCCAAACTGTTAATTCCGTTTTCACTCCTTTATAAGTTACTGTTGATTTGTAATTATGATGTGCCAAATCTAGGTTAATATCTTTCATTGTTTCTTTCGACGCAACAACGTAATACATTACCGTTGTGTCTTTTGTCCATTCTTCCCAAACTTCACTAAGGATTTTGCCGAATTTATCCATAGACAATTCCTTCTGGGAGAAAGACTTCTTTGGGGTCAATGTAGAAACAACCTATTTTGTAATCTGCATAACCTACATATTTGAATTGTTCGTAAACCTTTCGATGGCCTTCTTTGGTACGATGCCAGCCATAAAAGACTTTCTTTTTCCATTCTTCATTGGTAAAACGATATTCTTCTCCCGGTTGTAGCTCAAGTTGATCTCTAATTATCTGAGAGGGATCAATTTCTAAATAAGCTCCTCGTCCTCCTACCACTACTCTGGTGTATCCGGTGGATATTGCTGGTCCTTTGGTCCCGTTTTCTAATTTAACGTGGATTGGATCTGTGATTAGATTTAGTGGCATACATTCTCCAATGGGATTATTATATGGGCTCTGAAAAGTTTAACAAGTCTTTATTGTAGAATATGTCGATGGAGGAATTTTATGAAATCGATCAAATATGTTTTCGCAATGTGTTTTGGGGTGGCGATTCAGATAAGTGTGATGCTTTCAGATTTAGCTATCATTTTTAGTGTGCTCTATATAGCTGATGAAAACATTTATTTGGGCTTGATATGTGGATCATTGGCACATTATGCTGCGGTTGATACGGGTGGATGGTTTTTCTCATGGAGACCTAGTAATATCAAGACATTTTGGGTCTGGTGGAAGGTTATTTGGGAACTGCCCTGAGTCATTGACAGACTACCTTCTTTGTGGTATAATTTTCTCAATGGATGTTGGGGAGAATGGGGGAAATTATTGTGGGTAGGAGCCGAAAATGACATCAAAAATAACATGGGTAGTTGAAAGGCAAGTGTGGGACGAAGCAGAGGAAAAAAGGCTGTTTGAGGCCCTAGCTAAAACCGATGCTAACGTCATCCCTTACAACCTAGGCATGGAAGGCGTAGGCAATCAGCTATTGAACGAAAAAGTCAAAAAAATTAATGGTCCTGTTGTGGGAAGGGGTTCGATTCAATTCATCAGGAGGTCTACTGCTGGATTCCCGTGGGCATATGTCAGTTGGCCTGATTTCAGATGCAGCAATTACTATAATCAATTTTCTGAGTTTTTGATACATGAATTCTTTGCTTTCCTTCCGTGGGGCTTGTTACAAAATAAGAAAAATCTGATTTATTCGGTATTCCCTGATGAGAACTCCAAGGTTTTCTTTCGTCCGGATACCAACGATAAGATCTTTAGTGGTAAGGTAGTTTCATTTGATGACTTTGATCATTGGTATCAACAAGAAAGTGATTGTTATTCTCCAAGTAAAGAACTGCAATGTGTCGTCTCCAGACCAACTGTGATTCTGGACGAATGGAGATTTATCTGTTCTGTCCGTGATGCTAAAATTCTTGGTTCTTCTAGATATGTTAAAGAAGAGAAAAAGGTTGATTTGACTCAGACGATGGACGCTCATCAGATGAAAACACAGCGGGAAGAGGCTGTCTTCAAGGTTCTTTCCAGACTAAGTGAACATCCAGAAGTATTGGGATATGCACCATTTATAGTTATAGATATGGCAGAAACGACAATTGGCTGGAAGTTAATGGAGTTTGGGTGCGTTAATTGTTGTTCGTGGTATGGTTGTGATCCTGAGCCGATAGTGAGAGCTATAGAGCAGGAAGCAATAGAAGAGTACGAGAAGGACTAGGAATTGATTTTACGTAAATATTAAAGGAAGGTCTTCCTGTAAATTGAATTTATAGGGAGATATCATTTGGAGGCTACTATGAGCGGACGTGAAGAGTCAATGCCCCGAAAAAGCAGGGACAGTCGAGTTTCCAGATGGCAAACCCATCAGGAAGCCAAAGAAGACAGAGCCCGTGGTAGAAGCAAATCCAAACAGACTTGGAAAGAAAAAGCTAAAAAAGAACAGGAAGAGACTAAAATGACAAAAGAACAGATGCAGAAATGGGTTGGACTCAATTGCAAGTTTGCTGCTATTGACAAATTCGCAACAATGCTTGTGGCGAACATTGTGGAAGCCAAAGTTCCTGTGACTGGCGAGGCTTTTTCTAAAATTATTCAGGCTGTCCTCAAGGAAGAGATTGCTAGACTTGATCCAGATATCAGGCAGAAATTGATGAAGGCTTTAATTAATATTTCGAAGGGAAAGAGTCTTACATCTATTGATATGATGAATGCACTTAAGGGTGGTGGAGCTAATCCGGGGCTTTTGAGTGTTTTTAAACTTCCGAGACAGCTTTTGGTGGATGAAGATATCAAGCCTCTTATCAATGAAGTTCTTCAGGTGAACAGGCTTTCGAATCCGAAGGCTCCTCACACGAAGGATACGAGAAACATTGATTGGGATGCAGCGAAGGAACAGGAAACGTTGAATCTTGCTCCAAGGGTTCCAGAAAAACCAGCACCAGTGGCTAGACCTATGCCGTCGAGATTCTAAGGTTTGTAGTTCCTTAGTTCAGCGAAGAGTTGTTCCCCATCAGGAGACGCAAATTTCTTGCGTTTCTCGCAGTATTCATCCCACCACCATTGGATAGCAAACCAGTAATTGTCAGCCCACGCAGGATTTACCTTCTTTAGGAGAGGGTATGCGTCTGGGTATTTCTTTTCCCACTCTTTAAACTTCCTGTAGATGGCAAAATTTTCCCGAATCATATCTTCGCTAACATTATTAAATTTAAGGATTGCTTTGAAGAGGATCATTTCTTCCGAGTTCAAGCCTAGGTCATCTACCAGTTTAGGAATGTCCATAAGTCACTTCCTTTCTACTTGCACTATATCACATATTTCTTGGTTGTCAAAGCACCATGAGGCCTTCCTGTAAGGTTATATTCAGTAAGGACTTAGCATTTACCTTCCTTTTGGGAGCCCCAAGGCAGTATAACTCTAATAACGAGGAGGACTTTTAATGGCCTTACTCTTTGTCTTTGCCCAATGCGGAGAGCCCAACGCTAATGGTGACTTTTTTACGAAGGAAGCCTTAATTCGTCTTCGGGATAAACTGCTTGAAAAGCAAGTGGTCGAGTTAAGGGATGCAAAAGGACCATATTCGGCCAAGGTTTATAATTGCTACGTAGATCAGAGTCGTTTGATGGTTGAAGCTGAGACTCGTTAACACATTTTCATAAATTAATAAAAACTTGTTGATATATTATCAATTCCGACTATAGTCCTCTTAGGCCAAAGAAAAAGGAGAATAGCCAATGCCTAAGCTTTTCAAGCATCTTGCCGGTGAAAACGAAAAGAAGACCGGCGCAACAAAGATCATGGCGGAAACTCTGAAGACTTTCCGTGGTGGCGATTTGTTTTTCGGTCGCTTCAAGAAATACGTCCCATTAGCGGAAAATGGTGAGCCTCTTCCTGAAGAGAGGAAGGAATTGGTTACGACGGTCAATGATCGTTTGGCTTGGAATGCCAAGCCCATCATTGAAATGCTTGACCACATGGCTACCAAGGACAAGGCCAATCAGAAAGCCTGTGCGGACCTTGTAATCGGTAGAGTCACGATTCCGGGTGTTCCGGCTACCTGTTTATTAGCGTTGGAAAAGCGATTAAGGGAAATTCGCAATATTTACGATGCGGCTCCCACCTTGGACATGTCCGTGCAGTGGGCTAGAAGTTCTGAACACAAGGACAAGTACATTAATGGTCCGATTAAGACGTTCCGGACTGCGAAGGTAACGAAGGGTGTGGAACTGTCGAAAGCCACAGAGAAGCATGCAGCACAGATTGAGAAGGTTGTCGAAGATCAGACAATCGGCACCTTTGAGACGACGACTGTTAGCGGGGCTCTCCATCCAGAGCAGAAAGCCCGATACCTTGCGAAGATTGACCAACTGATCGAGACCGTGAAAGCGGCTAGGATGGACGCTAATCTGGTCGAGACAGAAAAAGTGGAGGTGGGAAAGGCGATCTTCGACTTCATACACGCAGATTAAAATCTTTCCAAAACAATTAACCCATTAGGGAGTTTTGGAAAGAAAACCTAGCAGTTAAGCTTAGACTTTTCAGGGTACTGTCTTAAAAGCGTTGGTTCGACCCCAACCTCGCTCACCAGAATTTAAGGAGCGAGTAGCCCAATGGCAGAGGCAGAGACAAATACCCCTTTGGTTGTTGTCAAACATTTTGGTGTACTGCTAAGCTTTTTCTAGTGGTCCGCACAAATTGGCTGGTGGCTTTTTTTTACAGGCTCGGTCGTGGGTTCGAATCCCACCTCCCTCACCAAATTTTAGAGGGAGTAGCTCAGAGGTAGAGCAGAGTCTTGAAGTTTAAAAAGCTACGCGATTGCCTATTTGTATTGGTAATGCCACTAAAATGCCTAACAAGCATCTAGCCCCCCGCAAAGGGTGAACAATGCGGGGGGCACTTTTTTTGACAACACAAAAATCTGTGATATGATCCTTCCGGAGGAACAAACATGGGTATGAGGCGAAGTTTTGAGGGGGAAGTACTCATAGATAAAGGTCGTTTTTACGGCTTTAATCTGGGAGCCGATTTCTGTGCAGAACATGAATGGGGGATAAAGGGGCTTAAACACGCTTTCGGTATTGGTTTGGACCCTGCCCAATTTGGGGTTGAGAATCGAAGGGTAACGAATGTTCCCAAAGATCTGGAATTCAAAAGTAAATTCACTTTTAAGACTGCGGTAAATCAGTCTTCTGAAATGTCTTATTTGTTTTACGCTAATCTTTATGGCGAGAAAAAAATTAGTAATTATATGATTGGGCATTTTGCTCCATCTAAATCTCTTTTAAAAAACGACAAAGACAATGTTTATGGAGCAGCATGGGACGAAAAGTCTTTTGCAGTTTCGGCAACCTATCCTCATGGTGAGGAACAACTTAAAGAGCTTTACTCTGCCATAAAAAACAAAGAAGCGGCTATATGGGTTGGTGGGGGAGGAGTTTTCCTTAATGCGGGTTTAGTAATTGTTATTATCCCTCGTCTTCCTTCCAATATGGTTGAGAAAATGGCTGCTGTTGATAAGGAGAGGTTTGAAATAGAAAAAGAAGTTCAGACTTCAGGGATCAGGGAATTTCTGGAAGAGAAGGGGCTGAGATATTTTGCGTTAGCACCCGAAAGAGAGTCTTCGGGGAAAATTGTCTATTGGCTCAATCCTTACGAGCAAGATATTCATAATTATGGCTGGTTCCATGAAGATGATTTGCGTCAATGGGCCGATGGCAAAGGTCCCATCATGAAAAAAGAAGCGAAGAGCTAATTGCTTTAGTTTTGTATGATGTTGGTATGGAAGAATGTCTGATTATTATTGCAGTTACCTGCTTATGTGTGATCTATATCCACTATTATTCCAAAAAAGAGATGAGTGAAATCATCAATAGGAGAAATTTGTTATCTGAAATTTTCATGGTTCTAGACGAGAGTGAATCCGGCATGATCCGGCAGGGGAATGGCCTCCGGATTTCGCCTCATATTGCCGGATTCTGGACGTGATGGCAGAGATTAGGTCTAAATATGTTATTGGTAGAATTCCATGTGACAGAGAAGATATTGGGGAAGAAATGAGGATGTGGGATAATCTTAACCGTAAGCGAGTGAAGCTAATTGAGGAGTACAATAGGATCTACCACAAAAAGGATAAAGCCGATGGGAATAAGGTAAAGATTAAATGATATTGGATTTTGCCTTACTTTGTCTTGCATCATTAAAGCCCTTCATCCATTCATCAAATTTTTTCTTTCCAGATTCAGTGTCGGAGCGATAAGGATTGTTAGCCGTATCGAGTCCACGTAATCCATCTTTATAACCATCTTTATAGGCATAATTTTCATCAATTTCTTCTTCACCCAGCAAGGCATCTTCTTCTTCTTCCGGTGTATATGCTGGACCTAAATCTCTATCAGAAAAATCTGATAAATCTATAGGTTGTTTTACAAATTGTGCTTTTAGAGATTTGGTAAATTCCTCGCTAATTTCTCCAGACTTCGTAATCTTCATTTTAGTCTCCTTCAATTCTAGTAATCATATTCTTGATTATTGAAGATAATACCTTTTAGTATTAGGCAGGATTCAGATTACTCATCTCAGAAAACATAATTAGGTTTTAGGAGGATTGAACCATGTATAAAGTATTTGCTACTGGTATTAATAAGTACCCAAACGCTCCTTTGGCTGGTTGTGTAAATGATGTCCTAGATGCATCTGAATTCATTTCAAAGAATTATCAGGTTAACGAGGATAATATTCGTTTGCTCGTAGACGAACGAGCCACAAAACAAGCTATCATTGAAAGACTCAATTGGCTTGTTGATGGGGTAAAAGCCGGTGATAGACTATTCTGGCATTTTTCTGGTCATGGGAGCCAAGTTGCCGCCAGAAGTGGTAGCGGAGAAGTTGATGGTCTTTCTGAAATTATTTGCCCAGTAGATATGGCATGGGACCCAGATCACTATATCACTGATTTCGAATTATGGGAAATCCTCAAAAACATCCCAGAAGGTGTTAAGTTCAATTGGTGCAATGATAGTTGTCATTCAGGTGGATTAACAACAAAGGACAGGAACTTCCATAATCCTCCAATTCAAATTCCAAGATTCATGAAGCCTCCCGAAGATATCCTTTGGAGAATTAAGGTTGCTTATAAGAAAAACCTTATAACGACGAGAGATTCCCAAAAACTTAATGTTGGTTTTGTTTCTGGTTGTCGTAGTGACCAGACTTCTGCTGACACCGTAATTAATGGAAGACCTTGCGGGGCAATGAGTTATTATTTCTTCAAGAACTTGGAAAAAATGAAAGATAAACCTTTTAAAGATGTTGTTGCTGGAGCGGCAATTGATTTAAAAGCCAATTATTATTCTCAGGAACCTCAAGCGGAGGGTAGTCTGATAGACATCCCTTTTTGGGGTGAGTCGGTAGCGGCTGCTCCGGCTGTTCCGGCTGCTCCGGCTGTTCCAGTCAAGAAGCCATGTAAACGCCGATGGTATTTCCCGTGGACATGGAGATGCAAAGGTTGAAAATTATTCGGGGATATTTGTGTCTTATGGAATTAGCGGTTTCTCAGGTTATTCGTCTCCCAGTGGTGTTTCTGGGTACTCTGGTGTTGGAACATCTGGTTGGTCCGGTAGTTCAGGTTTCGGTAGCCTTCGTGGACCGTCTGGTTTCTCAGGTCTTGATGGTAATTTGGGAATAAGGGGTAAAACAAATGGGTCAATTTATTAACTTTATAGCTTTAATAGCAGTCATCTTCATCACACTGAAAGGCCTTGCTCTTTTGGCTCTATGTGTTGGTCTGAATATATTTGGATATTATGTGGTGAGCCATAGCGTATTATGGGCAGGGATTCCGTTAACGATTGCAGCACTGGGTTATTACATTTACAGTATAACGCATTAGGCAATTCTATCAATGGTTACATTATGATGGGTAACTATTGCTTTCCCGCCATCTGTCAAAAAGGCTTCTTCTATTAACTTTTTCATATCTTCAATGTCGTTCATAGAAGCAGGACGGTCAGGACTTCCTACTTTGACTAGGTAAATTTCTTTACCGGGAGGAATTTTAACAACAAATCCGCTGTCGCTTTTTTGTGATTCGCCGTTTTCAAAAAGTGTCATTTTAATAACCGTTCCTCAAAACCTACAGAAATCTACTTTCGCAGACTTCCTGTTTGATTCTCGCTTCATTGGGGTTGCTTACAGCCGTAGCCCCTCCA
>Ga0307377_10005516_pt1 | contig 13529 bp, 23 predicted proteins | sample TR3MG_FD_202535 | JGI IMG/M metagenome (GOLD analysis project Ga0307377, IMG submission 202535) | Soil microbial communities from Risofladan, Vaasa, Finland - TR-3 | ecosystem: Environmental > Terrestrial > Soil > Coastal area > Acid sulfate soil | place: Finland: Risofladan, Vaasa | collected... | reverse complement strand
TTCTTTTAGTAATTGATAATTTACGTTGTACTTCCAGAGCTGCTTCCTGATTATATATGTCTGCTAATAATCGGGATTCTTCATCTAAATCTTCTTTTGTTGATGAGCTTAATTCATTTTGTGCTTTTTTAATTTCATATTTTTGGCGTGCAATATCAACATTGCGTTCTACTATATTATCAAGTATTTTATTTTCTTCATCAATTAATTTTATCCTTTCTTCTGCTGCTGTATTTTCTTTATCCTGAATCTCGTTTCTTAACTGAGCTAATTTTAAACGGTCTTTTGCTTCTAACACTCCACTTTCTCTAATCTGCTTATTAAGTGATGCTTGTTGATCTGCTAATTGTTTCGCTATTCCTATCTCTGTTTGTTGTTCATTAATGAAATCTCCTAATGCATTTTTAGCTTTATTATATGCATTTTTCGCAGCACTTCCCAAATTTTCAGTTCCTTTTTTTAATTTCTCCTGACCATCTTCTATTTTCTGATTATATTCATTTATCTTTTCCTGAGATTTATTTATGCCCTCAGCATTATCAACAAATATTCCTTTTAATTTTTGCCACGCCAAGCCAATTCCTGCAAATCCTTTTAGAAAACCAGAAACCATTATTTCTATTGTACCTCCAATAATATTCCCGAAAGTATTTTTGAAAAACTCTCCTACTCCCTGAATAAAATTCTTAAATCCCTGCCATGCCTCCTTCGGTTTTGTAACTGCATTAAATAAAGCTTCTCCTACCTTGCCTATAACATCAAGAAAATTATCTAATATAGCAGAAAATACAGCCGTTACTTTTGCAAGTGCATTCTGTCCCTCTTCTGATCTTTTGAAATACGAAACTAAGGCGCCGACTGCGGCAATAATTAACCCCAAAGGCCCAAGCATAACTTTTAAAGCAGTCCCGAAAGTTTTTGCTCCACTGGTTGCGGCATTAATAGCAACCCCTGAACTGCCTAATGCAGAAGTATAATTCCCGATATTCATTGTATTTTGTTTTCGCTTATCGGAATTTTTGCTTATTGTTTCTGTGTTTTTATTTATTTCCTTATTTATCTCTTTGTTTCGTTTGATTCCTTTAGTATTAGTGAGATCAAGGCTTTTCTGTTCATTTCTTAATTTAGCATTTGCAGCTTCCAATTTTTGCAAAGTCCCCGCTTGTGTAGTATTTGCAGCGTTTACTTTCCCGATAAGTCCGACTTGAGAATTGTATTCTTTTCCGACTTGTTTTAATTCAGCTTGCAATTTTATATGTTCACCTGAATTTTCCTTGACAGTTCCTTTATACTTATCGGCTTCTGCCTTTATTTCAATGTATTTTTTCTTTAACGCTTCGGCATCTTTAATTGCCTGATCCATATTCAGATTTATTTCTGCAAGTGTTATTTTTTCTGCCATTATACAAAATTATTTCCGTTACCATCTACAAACGCATTACCAACGCCATCAATATAGAAACTATCAAGGTATATATCAATAGGTTTCGGTACTTTATCGCTTATTCTTATTAGTTCAAATTTAGTTGCCACATTAGATTTTTCAGGATTAAACCCCTTGATTTTATTAATGAAAAAACTCCCATTCAATTCCTTTATATGATATTGACGAAAAAATTTAAAATCAAGAAGATCATTTATATTAATCCATTTTTCTATTTCATAATATTTAGGATATGCCAATATGTCTTCAATAAAATTATATTCGCCTGATATACCGTATATTGCAGCAATTTCTAAATGATAACCATATGAATGAACTGTGCCTATTTTTACATTTATATTATTAATTGTCATCCCGTTTGAAATGAGGAAAACAAAAGTTTCAAAACTCTCTTCTGTTGATAAATTAATAACCGCTTCTTCATTTGTATTAATTACTATATTGGGATAATAGGCATCAATACTGAACAATTCTTTTAAAGGTTCCAGGTTAAAATTATTGCATACTATATTTTTTGCACCCTCAAATTCGTTTCCACCCGGGTACATTACTTCATATTTAATTCTGTTTATTTGTTCATAACCATCAATTTTGGGTTTGAATTTTATTTTACTCAAATCTAAATTGCCTGAAAAAGGAACAACTTCCGCCTTTGTTTCAATATCATCAAACCGGTACATCTTGATAGTATGAACTTCATCAATTATTTCTTCGTCTAATATAATATTGAAAAGTTGCATGAATGCTTTAACAAAATCGTAAAGTGTTTTATCGGGTCTTTCCCGCATATCTTCATAAGGTAGATAGGGATTAATTAATTCAGGTAAATTGATAAAACCCCATTTTCCCTCATCAATTATATTTCCCACCAAATAAGATCTAATAGGAATGTATATCTTAGTAGCATAAGCATCTTGCCAAATTAGATCAATATCTTCTGATGAAGTAAGAAAATCAACACCAAATTTATATTCAATAAATTCAAAAATAGTTTTTACATATGCACAAATATGTCCTCCCTTGCTTGAATATCCAGATAAATAAATATTATCTTCATCTTCTAAAAACCCAGTCCCTTCACCTCCGGGTTCGTATTTGAATAAATTACCAAAATAATAAGGTATGATCAAACCCTCATCAGTGTCAATATATTGATTAATGAAATTTGCATAAGTCCCTTCCCAGTAAGTCAATCCCTCCTGCGTAGCCGCCGGATATCCTTTTTCAGTTTGAAGAAATAATAAGAACTCTTCCGGAAAATCTATATAATTATATTTCTTTATCTCATCCCAGAAATCTTCCTTTTTATATACATATAATTTAATCCTGCCATTTGCGATTTCATCTATTCGTATTTTTGCACCAATAATTAAGTGCTTATTATCGACCCAATAATCACATAAAAAACTTCCATAAATAATTGTACTTAATGATTGAGGATTGCCCGCATATCCAAATAATGCTTGATTTTTTATTGTTGAAGGAATAGTAAAAGTATTAGATAAAGACACCTTTCTTTGTCCCGGTTCCTTGAAATCGTAAGCCTGAAACGTTATTCCAATTGCTGTCTTTGCATCTATGTCAACATCCTGATCATTTATTCTTAAAATTCTCATAACATACTAATTGTATACCATTCAGGCAAAGTAATATCTACAATTATATCTGTATAATTCGATTTCTTAATTCGTGTTAGATTATTTTTTGCCTTAATTGATACTTGAATCCAATCGTTTTCACTGAAAGTTATATGATCACCTACATACATCAATACTCGGGGACTGGTCCATAGATCGCTCAAAACAGTCAGTTCATCTTGAGAAATATCATGTGCCATTAAGGTTAATATTCTTTCATTTTTATAACCTAAAATATCTTCTGATGATTTACTTGTTAGAAGTGATGTTATTATTTTATTTGACCGTCCCAATTCTTTTGGTTTATCATTCGATTCCCAAAATCTATTGAATGCAAAGAATCTATATTGACCATCTTTGTTGAGATATTTAATCAACTTATCATTATCACACCACTCCTTTACAATTACTGATTTTGTTGCAGCTAATTCATAATTAATACTGAAATCAATATCAATGTCAATAGTTGGATTAATCTTATATCTATAATATCCTATCTGACTCATGTTTCAAATAATTGAATTGTAATTAAATTAGGTTCCTCAAGTATTGTTACCGGTTTTACGGCACTTGTATAACCTTTTGCACGAACTCCACAATTTTCCGATCCCGACAATTCATAAACTGTAACTTTACCATCGCCTAAAGTTGTCAGTATCGTACTTTGATTTCTCCATACATCCAAAGGATTGCCACTTGCTGCGTATGCTTCGCTTCCAATCGTAGCACCAACAATCGGATCCCCCGTTATCCCATGTCGCACATAAAACGTAACTGCATAAGTTGATTTTAATTGAATGACAATATCGTCCGTTTGTGGATTTGTAATGACAGGCAATTCATAATCATCAACATAATATTCCCAATACAAATCAGATACTTTAATATCATAAGTATCTAAATATAAACTTCTATTTAAATCACCGCTAGGATTTGTATATCCACTCGCAATTAATAATCCTAATTTATACACCTCAATAAAAACATCTTCCTGATCAACAGAATCGTATTCTGCATGGAAAGTAACAGCTGATACAGTATTTGCTATTAATGTTATTTCAAAAATAAGAGCCGCTCCATTTACTGCAAAATTATTCGATTTTTCAACAAATCCCTCTTTGTAAATCGTATATGAATAATTTCCATTTAATAAATTAAACGTCGCTTCTCCGCTTGTGTTTGTATATAACTGTTTTCCATCTACAATAATTAAAACTTCATCAACAGGGTCAACTCCATCATCTATTATGAATTTGACTTCATAACCTATGCCAATTACATTATCTTCATTATCATTAAAAAAATATACATAACAGGGTTTGTTTTTATAAGCAAAAATTGTTTCAGTTTCATTGTTAAAAATCTCATTTAAGTTTGGGGCATTTCCAAATTGCCGAATACCATGAATCGTAGTTATATTAATTTCAACAGGATCAGCATTTTCTTCCGGGTCGGTAAATTCAATTTTGAATACCTTAGTTATATTTTCAATATGAATAAAACTGCTTTCTGATTGTTCAGTATCTTCAAAATCTTCCATATAACCTTGAAGAACAGTATCGGCAATAAACATGAATCGCCTTTTTGCTGTAGTAAGATCTTTATAGGGAATACATTTGAAAATTCCTAAAAGTTGATCATCATCATTATAAATTTTACAATAAATAAAATAAGGATCAGCACCTGTATATTCAGCATCAACAAGAAATATCAACGGGGAATGAATCGGCATTAAATTACTATCACCTACTTTATTGTCCTGAAAAATTGTTAATGTTGATATTGCCATTATTTTAATTGTTTTATTATATCACTCTTTAAATCAGAAACATAAAATGCTTTTAAATCATCTAAAAGAATCTGTATCCTTTGCTTTGTTATTACATCTGAAACCAAACCGCCTGTATTATTAGCATTTGGTACCTTGATTCCTTTACGTGCAATCTTCCAAGCAACTGCAAAAGGATTCGCATTGATTCCTTTTTGTGTAATCCAATCTTTCAAAAACGTTGAGCCTGCCCAACCAACCCATTTTTGTAATGCCGTTTTATCTTGATTTTTATTTGGAAGTCGTCCATTTTCCAAATAATAAGTATAATTCGATCCTAATATTTTAATATTAATATTTGTTGTACTTATTTTATTCTGGCTTTCCAGATCATTAGCCCACTTTCCAGAAGCTTTCAATCCTAATTTATTATAATTCTGCTTTAATAAATCAATAGTTCCATCGCTCCATTTTTCAACAAATTTGTTCATTGTATTAATGTTATTGACCCACCAACGAAATCAAGATTTGCATCATATTTATTTATCTCAATATCAATATTGAAATTCGATATTTCGAGTTCATTACTACATGCGAAAGTTCCAAGATGATTTGTCAATAATGACATCAAATTTAATAATCTTCTATCATATTTCTGAATGAAAGTTTCGTCTAAATTAGCAGGAGTTCCATCATTGAAAGTTTCAGTTTCATCTTCGGGAGTTTCAGGATTATCCGGTATAGCAGGAGTTCCATCATCATCAAATTTTTGCCCTAGAAAAATCAATCCTGAATAAGTTATTTCTATCACTTTGCCGTTAACAATTCTGGGTGCTGCTGATAAATTTGCACCAAGTATTAGTTGACTATTTTTATATTCCTGTTGTGATGCAGAATAATTCTGGTAAGCATTAACGCCCGCTAAAAAAACCCAATCATTTGCAGTTGCATAAGTTCTTAACGCTCCGATAATATCAAAATTAGTCATATTATTATGTTAAATACAAAACAAATTTAAATGTTATTTAACATAATAACAAATTTATCTTTGAGAGTTTGGTTTGGGGTATTTGATATTATAATATGCTTCCTGAAATTCATTAGCTGTTTTTTGATAATACAATTCCATTAGACACGTGGAATATTTTATCTTTTTAACTTCTTTTATTTTAGTCACGTCATCCATTGCTAATTTTCTTATCTGTCCATATGAGCCAAATTTATTAAATTCACTAATGCCGGCTTGCACCTCTTCGGGTGAGGGATCGTGTCCTAAAAGTTTGATTTCTATTTCGTTAATTCGTTTTATTTCATCAGTCAAATAATTTCTAAATCTACAAATTGAAAGGAGTCTAAACTGAACTATTTGTTTTATATCTTTGCCTGATATTTGCGAAATATATTCGAGCAATTTCATCCATGTTAATCCATTTTCAAAATCATATTGCAGGTCTTTAATTAATCCAAATTCCATTTCGGTAAAATCCCCGGCGTTAAATATATCAATTGGACTGTTATATAATTCTTTTGAATATTTAATTGCGAAATCATAAGCCTCTTTATCTTCGAGTTCAAAATATTCTTTCAAAGTAATATCATCTAATTCAATCATTTTGTTTTTATGAAATTTTTTTGACAAAAAAAAGTACCATGTTTCGATCTTAACGAATCAGCTAATTCATTATTTAAATCGCAACTGTTAATAATTCCATGCAGTTCGCCATTTAGCGGACATATAGAGCAATCTTGTTCTTTGTTGCTTTCGGTTATAATTAAGTCATTGATAGTTAATTTTTTCATAACACTCTATGTCCTTTTGATGTACGTGGTTTGATCAATGTAGTTATGATATATCTTGCAGCATCTATCCTGTGATTATAAGCATCGATAGGTTCTCCGTTTTTTTCGCAATAATTATTTAATTCAGTTACCATTTTTGTTGAATCGGAATCTATTATTAATTTATAATCTTGCATAATTCTCAAACCCTCTTTTATTGACCCAGCTGGTTTTAATACTTTTACAATATTAACTCCAATGCTTCTAATATCACTTATTAAACGAGGTTCAGCACTATCAGCTACAACGAGAGAATTGCCTACGATTGCCTTTACTTTTTCTTTTAATATTGATGGGCTTAAATTATTTTCTCCAAATTCCTCTTTTAAATAAATTAGTCTTAATTTCTTATCAATTGCGCATCTTATTAAACAGTCAGGATCGGGAAAGAATCCAAAATCTAAACCAAAATAATACGGCAAATCATTATTAAATGCTCCAAGTTTCCAGTTCTTCAATATTGCTCCATCTGCTTTATCTAACCATCCACCCATAATTATATGATCAAACTTTTCAGGATTATTTATTTTCAATTGTTCTATTTCATATAAATAATCTTCGGGTACAAATTCAATTGCATCTAAATAGGTAGTGTGAATGTAACATACATTGTCTTTATAACCATTAAATCCAGGCTGGACTCCCATACCTTCAAAAAATCTCTTATAGACCCAATGTTCTTTAGTCGCTGGATTTAATATAAGTATTACAATGTTCTGAATATCGTTTGCCCGAATGGACAGATTTATCTTATCGAAGTTTACTTCATCATTTTCCTCTTCAGCTTCATCTAATACGAAACACGAAAAGTCTTTAAGTGATTTTAATTTTGCTGTTTGATTTCCTGAACTATTCTTTAATCCTTTGAATACAATCTTCGCCTTATTATGTTTAGCTATTACTCTATCTGCCCACTTTTCATAAAAATCTTCATAACCAAGTAAATCAATCTTCTCAATGTATTCAGGTATGATTGAATCTTTAGCGGAATTTAAAGTATAACGAGTATAAAGAACTCTATGGTTTAAGTTAGTTGCTAGGTGACATATTGCTGTTGAGGCTCCGAATGATTTTTGACTAAATCGACCCCCGGTTATTATGTAGTATCGTATTCCTTTCTTTGGAAAAAATAAAGGCTCAAACTTTTCATTTATCCTTATCATCCGTTCGATAAAATTGAATTGCGGGCGGTTCAAATGATTCTCCGTTATTCTTGTGATTTAATTCATGCTTATCTCGTTGATTTAATCTCTGTTTCCCTAGCCAAATCAACATTGCTTTATCACCATCCATTGCAACTTTGAACTGTTTAGTTTTTAATAAAGTGTCACCTTTTGCTTTCTTTTGTTGTAAATATTCTGAAAAACCCATTTTATTATCGAGTTTGCATCTTTTATATAACGTATCATTATCTATACCTAAATATGCAGCAATCTCTGTACCTTCACATGAAGCTTCAAGTAACGAATCAACTATTTTCCAATCTATATTTGCCTTAGGTCGTGCCATTATTGCATTGTATAATATAATTTATTCTTTTTCATCTTATATGGCTTAATATCAGCCTTATACTCAGATATAAACTTTTCAGCTTTAACTCTATCAGTAAAATTTTCAATAGCTTTTATCTGCTCTTCACCTTTACTGTTTAATTCCCAAATTGTTATTTTAAAGTTTATCATAATTATGAATATATAATATTTTTAAACTCTTTTAACATTTCTTCTTTTAAAAATGGTTCTTTTAACCTCCATGATTTTTGTATAACTAAGTGCTTTTCGAAATCTTTATTGCAATACTTTATTTTTTCTTGCAAACCTTCATAATCAGTAACTATGTAATCTTCTATTTGATCTTTAAAATATCCTATTTCAGATTTTAATATTGTATTCCAACAATTAATATCAAAAAACACAACACAATTACAAAAGCCTGCTTCATACCAACGATTTCCTAAATTATTAAATACTGTATGTGTATACTCATCTTCGATGTATAGTGAGTATCTGAATAGATTTAATGTTTCTTTTGATTTAGCCCAACTTAGTTTTTTAATCCATTTAGGATTACATCCAATATGCTTATATTTTTTAAAGTTTTTATCTGATGTGCTAAGATATATTTGTTCTTTTATATATTTTTGAAAATATTGCTTTCTATTTTCGCGCCACCGACCATAATAAATACAATCATATTTTTTAGGAGTTAATTCATTTGATTGGTTTGAAATTAATAAATTAAGATTTAATTCATGAATTTTTGATACATATTTTTGTTTTTTTGATACATCTACGAAATTTTGAATTATTTCTAGTTTTTTATTTTCTTTAATAACTCCGTAATGAATGGCTGGAAACATTGATTGTTCATATTCTCCTATCAACCAAAATATTCTACTATTAGGATTGTCTTTTATTAATTGAGAAGATTTATTGTATTCTGAAAATTGACTGCCAAACCCACATATTATGCAATCATATTTTTTATTAGGTATTTTCCTTTTATCCCAAATCAAATCAGCATTTAAATAATTAGATAATATAACCATATTTCTGGCAGAAACCATGCTGGAAATATATGGATTTTGTGCATTCATTCTAATATCTAATAGAGCAATATTCATAATCCTGCTTTAATTAAAAAATCTTTATATGATATTTGCTTTCCGGAAATATTTATTTTTTTTTGCAATTGTTCTAATTGCTCTATTGAATCGCATTTTATAACAAAATTAACTGACTCATTAAATGATGATACTTCTTCTATATCATTAATATTTTTATTTCCATAATCTATCCCTGAAATATCCGACAAATCCAACCCCCATTCAACTAATTTATTAGAATCCCAATTATCTAACAAATAAAAATCCCATTTACCTATCTGTATATTATCCTGAATAACAAATCTCTTTTTTTCATCTTCTGTTAATTCGTCCGCAGATTTTACCCAGTCATCAGGTATTTCTTTATAGCCCAAATTCTGTAAACATAATAGCCTTTTATTACCTCCCAGAACATGTCTTGTTTCAGGATCGTAAATAATAGGTCTTAACTTCATCATTTTAGGAAAATTCTTAATCGAGTTCTCTAAAGATGTTAAATCATCAAATTTTTGTGGATTATTTGGATTTAATTTTAATTCGGATAATTTCATTTTTCAATATATTAATTATCAGCTACTTAGTCTCATTTGTTCAGTACAAAAACAAAACGGAGTCGAACCGTCGAAAGCACATCGGCACATTTAAACCGAGGCGCGCAACCCTGACCACAAAGCTCCACGCTTAATCTTCAATATCTTTAAATTCTATTACAAATATAATACATTTTAGATCAAATTTCAATATTCGCAGCTGCAATTAACATGATTATGGATGTTAATAATGCAATGACAAATAATATATCAATAGTTAACTTGTCATATTTTGACCAAAATTTTTTCATCATTAAAGAATTTTTCTACTTTTTTCCATCAGTTATAATTTTTAAAGTTTCTCTTAAATTCATTATATCTTCTTCCTGGATTGCCTTTTTTAATCCTTTCTGATTCCAAAGGTTATTGATGCAATCATTTCTTAACCTTTCTAATTCCTTAATTTGAAAATCAAGATTAAATTTATTATTTATTAAATCTAATTTATTTAATGCTTTTTGAAATTTTCTCTTTTGCATATACTTTTTTATTATTTTTATGTGGTGATCGAAACTTTTTACTATTTCGATCATTTTAATGTCCCTGTATGCAATATAAATATAATCCCCGGTATTTATTTTAAAAAGGATTCTGTTTTTTTTATCCTCTTTAATTTTGCCGATAATGCTGTTTGGCTTTCCGCTTGAAAGATAATCAAGTCTTATTTTATAAGATTTATATTTTTTGATATTTTGCTGATTGTATTTTATCTTCGTTTCAAGATAAGTTCTTAATGCCTTTTCGACATTTTTTACTCGAATGCATTTTTCTTGATATTTTATTCCTGAATAATCTTCTGTGATAGTTGTTCGAATGTCACAAAGAATCCTGCTTACCTCAGACCAATTAATTAAATTTTTCATAATCATTTATTTTTAAATTATTCATTCATTTGTAAATATTCAGCAAGTTCTTTATGAGATTTGATATAAGCCTTTCTGAGTATATGAAATTTTATATCTTTAATATAATCATAATTATGATCATAATCCATGAAAGTATAATCAAATCCCTCATCTTCAATCGTAGATTGCATATATTCTAAATCTTCAGTTTTCATAATGTTTTTTGGTTTTTTTATTCATTACATTTATTGCAAACAGACATTAATATCTCTTCTCCGTCTTCGATTTGAGACATTTCATCATATGTGAAATAATCATAACATATTTCACATTCATATAAATCAGGATCACAAGATTTTACATATTCTTCAATATCAGCAGAACTCCAATTTGGAGATTTTTTTGGGATTAAATCCCAATCATAATACATATAATCATTTTTTTCAGTTATCAAATCCCAAAATGCATCAAAAGAATCCTTGTTGCTATTGTATGCACTATGGTTATTCATTTCTTTTGTTTGAATATGACAACCGTCTACTTTGCTATATTGAGCATAAAGCCCCATTCTGCTTTTTTGTTTACTTTTAAATTTAATATTGCTCATGATTGTTTATTTTTAGTTTCACTACCAAAACCCCTTGTTTATCTCAGCAGGAGGTTTTGGTTTTGTTTTAATTAACTATCTCATAATATTTGAAGGTTTCCAATTACAATTTGTACGCAATGAATCATCACCATCACATTCAAATACAGCTACGTTATTGGTATCTTCTGAAAATCGCTTCCAATTCCATGCTTCGCAGGAATTTTCAGCTTGATTATCCGTACCTTCCGGACAAAAATCAGTTGCTTCAAACATTCTTTTAAATTCAATTTCGACTTCTTGTAAGTTTTCACTTGCAAATACTTCTTTTGCAATTTGTTGTCCATTTTTGTAAGTTCCAATTTTGTATGTTTTCATAGTTGTCAAGTTTTAGTTGATTTATATTTTAGTTTCGTAAATATAAAATGTTCCTTGTTTTGTATTTAATACAAATTGAAATGTCAAATCATCTCTATCTTTAATTTTCGCATAAAAAATCTGAATAGTAACAGTAGATTTACATTCTGTTGAACGAAAATAAACATTATACACATCATTACAAACACATTCAATTGATTTGCAATAATACCATTTAAAGCATGCTGAGCTTAACGCTGATTCAAATGTTTCATGAGTTTTTCCGATGTATATTTTCATGATTATAGATTTTTGTTAATGTTGAATCCATCGAGGGAATCGAACCCCCGAAAATTCCAAAATGGATTATTTTTTATTAGCAATTTTTCTTAAGGTTAAAAATTGTTTTGAACTCAATTTTCTAAGGTCTTTTTTAGTATAATTTTCAAATTGACTAACAAAATTGATTTCCCAAGCATTTAGTTCGCCAGATTCTCTTTTTCTGAGAACTTCCTGTAAATTAATTTCTGCGTTTGTCATAATCGTAAGTTTTAATTAATGCTGTTTGTTTTCATGATCGTAGATTAAAATGAATGAATTGTCCAATACTGTATTTCCATTATTCATACCTCGATCAAATACTTCAATTGAATTTTCATTGAATTCAACATGATCAAGTCCGCCATGCATTCCAGGTAATTCATATAATTCATACAAAAAGTCAATGTTTTTATTTTCTTTTGCTTTTTGCATTTCTTCTTTTGTGATTTTGATTTTTTGAGTTTTCATGACTTTAGATTTTAGTTGAGTTTATCACTTTCATAATTTCACTTAATTCGCCTGAACTTACGTAATTGCGAACTATATTAATAGTCAAATTGAATTTTCTAACCAAAAATTTCATATCATATTCAGCATCGTCTGCTTTTTGAAAATTGTAATTTTGCAAATGTTGAACAAATGCGTAAGCTTTTAGTTCTAATAATGACTGAGGACTTGCTATTTGATTGCCCTTTTCAGCTTTGAAAATTTCAGCGAAAAATTTATTCCTTTTTGCATTCAAATAATCAACATTTTCTTCGTGCAAAAAAGCCTCTTTGGAATCAATATTTATCAAATAATCAATATCGTTTGTAGCTCTTGTTGATCCTAAGATTCTTAGTGCCTGCCCTCCGATTAATATTTTAGTTTCTGTTTTCATTATCTGTTTGTTTCTATCTAATTATACGTAAATATACAACAATTGTTACAATTATGCAAGCTTTTTAACACTTTTCTTCATCTTTTTATTACAATTGTTGTTATTTATAATCATTCTACTTTGGTCAGAAACTTTTCTTCAAACTCCCATTTAAGATAATTTTTATAATTTTCTTTGCGTTCATGAACTTCAATCATTTCCATAATTTTCAGATAATCTTCACGCTTGCAAGTATGAATTGATTTTTCATTTTCAAAAAATACTATCCATTTATCGGATGGCCTCGAACTATTTACAAATAAATACCAGGCGAATAGAATTAATAATTTATAATTATATTTTTTCATTCCTTAATTTTTCATTAATATCATCAATATTATCATTTGCCGTTTTGCGCTGATTTTTGCCCAGATGTTTTAATCCTAGCATCTGAACATAATGTTGCTTTGCCAAATGCAGTTCGTCTCTTAAAAGATGATATTCTGCGTTTTCTTGAAGTTTTTTGAATTTCATAATATTTCTTTAAGTTTATCAAAAATTCGGTTTTTAAATATCAATCTGTCATATAATAGAAATGATTTCAACTCTCTTTTAAACTCAATCTTATCATCACCACCATACTTTCGAATTAAATCATAAAGCAATTCATTTTGCTTT